>OJNZ01001544.1_pt1 | contig 12349 bp, 10 predicted proteins | sample 1598001 | NCBI WGS metagenome assembly OJNZ01 (sample SAMN01915225, study PRJEB22387) | human gut metagenome | isolation source: stool | host: Homo sapiens | place: USA | reverse complement strand
GGGCGACGAGCATGACGCCGGACGTGCCGCGGTCGAGCCGGTTGACGGGGTGAAAAACGGCGTCCGGGCCGAGATAGGCGGCCAGCGCGTTTGCGACCGTGGGGTCGCCGCGGTCATACCCGCCGTGCACGGCCATGCCGGCAGGCTTATTGAGCGCGAGCAGGTCGGCGTCTTCATACAAAATGTCCAGCGGCACGGCCACGGGCGTGAAGCGGCCGCCGGAGCGCTTGTCGTCGATGCGCACGGTGAGGGTGTCCCCCGCCGCGACGCGGTCGACGGTGCGGGCGTGCGCGCCGTTGAGGCAGATGCCGTCCGGCACGGTCTTGACGCGGGCGATCGCCCCGTCGGCCATGCGCAGTTCACGCCGGAGCAGGCTCCTGACCGTGCGGCCTGCCTGCTCCGGCGTGACGGTGAGCGTCAGCCGGCGCATTCCTGCGCGGCCAGCGCGGCGGCGTATGCGGCGCGGGTGCGGCTGTCAAAGCAGACCATGCGCACGCGCGTGATCTCGGGATGGTCGGCGAGGTAGGCCGTGATCTCGCGCACGGCGATCTGCGCCGCCTGATCCAGCGGGAAATGGTAGATACCCGTACTGATGGACGGGAAATCGACCGTATGGCAGTCGTTCTCGCTTGCAAGGCGCAGGCTGTTGCGGTAGCAATTGGCCAGCAGCTCCGGCTCGCCGTGCTGCCCGTCGCGCCAGCGCGGGCCGGGCGTGTGGATAACGTGGCGCGCCGGCAGGCGGTAGCCGCGGGTGATCTTCGCCTCGCCGGTGCGGCAGCCGTTGAGGCCGCGGCACTCGTTGAGCAGGCCGGTGCCGGCGGCCATGTGGATGGCGCCATCCACCCCGCCGCCGCCGAGCAGCGAGCAGTTGGCGGCGTTGACGATGGCGTCGACATCCGACTTCGTGATGTCGCCCTGAATAATTTCCAAACGGTTCATGCGTTGACCTCCCTGTCGTTGATGGTGACGGTGATGTGATCGTCCTGCGCGTCGATGCCGATGTCTCCGGCGGCCTTGCGCCGGGCGACGATGGCGGAAGCGATGGCGTCCTCCACGTCGCGCTGGATGGTGCGGCGCAGGTTGCGCGCGCCGTAGGTCTCGCTGTAGCCCTTACGGACGAGGTAGTCGATGACGGCGGGCGTCCAGTGCAGGGTCATGCCGCGCTCGGCCATGGCGGCGCGCACTTCGTCGAGCATGAGGGCGGCGATGGCGCGGAAGTTTTCCTCCGTGAGGTGGTTGAAGTAGACGATCTCGTCGATGCGGTTGAGAAATTCCGGACGCAGGAACTCATTGAGGGCGCGCTGCGCGCGCTCGCGGCTCTGATCGTCCGTGCTCAGGCCGAAGCCGAGCGCGCCGGTGCGCGTGTTGCTGCCGGCGTTCGTGGTCATGATGATGACCGTGTTTTCAAAATTCACGGTGCGGCCCTGCGCGTCCGTGATGCGGCCGTCGTCGAGGATCTGCAGCAGCAGGTTCATGACGTCCGGGTGCGCCTTTTCGATCTCGTCGAAGAGGACGACGGAGTACGGGCGGCGGCGGATCTTCTCCGTGAGCTGGCCGGCCTCGTCATAGCCGACGTAGCCCGGGGGCGAGCCGATCATGCGCGAGACGGAAAACTTCTCCATATACTCCGACATATCCAGCCGGATGAGCGACTCGGGCGCGTGGAAGAGCTCGTCGGCGAGGCGCTTGACCAGCTCCGTCTTGCCGACGCCGGTGCCGCCGACGAACAGAAAGCTCACGGGCTTGCGCTTGGCCTGCAGGCCGACGCGGTTGCGCCGGATGGCGGCGCAGACGGTGTCGATGGCCTGATCCTGGCCGACGATGTGCGCGCGCAGCCGGTCGCCGAGACCGGCGAGCTGCTCGAACTCATCGGCGCGGATGCTCGCGGCCGGGATCTTCGTCCAGAGCTCGATGATGCGCGCGAGGTTATCCGCCGTGAGCTCCGGGCGGCCCTTGGCGCGCAGGGCGTCGAGCTCGGTCTGCAGCTGCATCTCGCGGCTGCGCAGCTCGGCGATGCGCTCGTAGCGGCGGTCGAGCTCCTGCTCGTCATACTCGTCGCCGGTCTTCGGCGGCGCGGAGGCAAGCAGCTCGCGCTCGCGCGCGTAGTCGCCGATCTCCTTTTCGACCTCGTCCGCGCGGATGAGGTCGGGGTTTTTCAGGTTCACGTCCGAGCAGGCCTCGTCGATGAGGTCGATGGCCTTGTCGGGCAGGAAGCGGTCGGTGATATAGCGCTCGCTGAGCACGACGGCGAGGCGGCACATGTCGTCCGGAATGACGACGCCGTGGAAGTCCTCGTAATAGCGGCGCACGCCCTTGAGGATCTCGACGCTGTCGTCGATGCTCGGCTCGGCCACCGTGACGGGCTGGAAGCGGCGCTCGAGGGCCGCGTCTTTTTCAATGTGCTTGCGGTACTCGGCGAACGTCGTCGCGCCGATGACCTGGATCTCGCCGCGCGAGAGCGCCGGCTTGAGGATGTTGGCAGCGTTCATGCTGCCCTCGGCGTCGCCCGCGCCGACGATGTTGTGCACCTCGTCGATGACGAGGATGATGTTGCCGACGCGGCGGATCTCCTCGATGAGGCCCTTCATGCGGCTCTCGAACTGGCCGCGGAACTGCGTGCCCGCCACGAGCGCCGTGAGGTCGAGCAGGTAGACCTGCTTGTCGCGCAGCTTATAGGGCACGTTGCCCTCCGCGATGCGCTGGGCAAGGCCCTCGGCGATGGCCGTCTTGCCGACGCCGGGCTCACCGATGAGGCAGGGGTTATTCTTCTGGCGGCGGTTGAGGATCTGGATGACGCGCTCGAGCTCCTCGGCGCGGCCGACCATAGTGTCGAGCTTGCCGTCGCGCGCGCGCTGCGTGAGGTCGATGCAGTAATTATTCAGGAACTTGAGCTTGCGCGGGGCAGCGCCGCGCTTATCGGCCGCGCTGCCGTCGGCGTGCGGCGGCTCGGACGCGGCGGCGGCAGCGTCCTGCGCCGGAGGCGGGTTCTGGTTGAAGAGGCGGTTGAGAAACGGGAAGGTCGCGGTCTTGCCGTCATCCTCGTCGGTGTCGGCATCGGAAGCGTCGGCATCCGCATCGGCCGCACCGTCGCCGCCGAGCATGCCCATGCTGCCGAGCATTTCCGCCACGTCGCCGGTGAGATTGTCGAGATCGGCGTCCGAGATGCCGAGCTTTTCCATCATCTCATCGACGGGCTTGATGTGCAGCTCGCGCGCGCAGCGCAGGCACAGGCCCTCATTGTGGGACTCTCCGTTTTCGATTCGTGTGATAAAGATCACCGCTACGTTTTTCTTGCAGCGGGAGCAGAGTGTAGGCTGCATAGACTGGTTCTCCTGTTCGATAGATTCCGTACGCGCCGGTCACACGCCCACGCCGAGCGTGAGCACGTCGATGGCCTGCAGCGCTTTTGCCAGGGCGGTGTGCGCGAGCGTGTCGCGGCCGATGACGGGCCCGGCAAACTGCAATGCCCAGCACAGCAGGATGCCGAAGCACACGCCGTTGACCGCGCCGAAGGCGGCGCCGCCAATGTCGTTGAGTTTCTCCCGGTTCGGGAGCTGAAAGGCCAGGTTCGGCAGGTTGCCGATCGCGGCCAGAATGAGCAGAATGAGCAAAAAGCCGACGGACGTGACGAGCACATAGCACAGCCGCGCGCAGTAGACCTGCGTCATGGCGGCGCGCAGCGTGATGTCCTGCTCGTCGCGCATGGCGAGCGCGGCGCTGGCCATGCGCCGCGCCGGCCGGCCGGTGACACCGGCGGCGGCAAAGCACTGCTCGGCGTATTCCTGCGCGGTGTCGGGGTGCGCGGCGACCCAGTCCTCGCCCGAGAGGCCGGCGTCGTTATCCGGCAGCTCCGTAGCGACCACGTCGAGCTGGCCCTCAAAGTACCCGCCGGCAAACGGCTCCGCCACCGGCAGGAGCCGGTCGGAAAACAGGCCCGCGAGCAGCGCCGCGCCGTAGAGCGCGACGACGATGGCGGCAAGCTGCGCGGCACTGAGGATCAGCCCGCGGCGGTAGCCGCCCCAGACGGCGGCCAGAAAAATGGCGGCAAGCACCACTGTCAATACGATCTTCATGGGTGTATCCCTGTTCTTTCTCTCTAGACTGCGGGGGTCAGAAGGCGAGCACCTCGGCGCTCGAGCCGCTCAGGAGCAGCGCCGCGCCCCGGCGCAGCAGCACCGAGCGGCGGACGCCGAGCAGGTTCTGCTCGACGGACTTGATCTCATCGAGCTGCTGGTTATAGAGCGTGAGCCGGTCACTGTACTGCACGAGCACCTGCTTGCCGTTAACCGACAGGCTCGTGACGGCGCCGGTGGTCTCGCACTTACCGAGTTCGTTGCCGGAGGCATTGACCGTGACGAGCTGCTCGGCGCTGCCGGAGCGGTAGCGGCTGAGCGCGAGGGTGACAAAGCCGTCGCCCTCGGCGGCGTAGTCATACAGATACAGGTCGCCAAAGGGGTACTCGGCGGTGAGCTTTGCGTTATCGTCAAAAAAGGCCAGGCGCGTCTGCGACACGCAGCAGACCTTGCCGCCGCGCCAGAAGAGGTCGGCAAAGAGCTCGTCGGCGCACGCGGCGCTGCCGCGCTCGTCTTCGCTCGTGAGCGCGAACGTGTGCACGACACTGCCGGAATCCTGCAGGCAGAGCGCGGCGAGATACTTCCCGTCCGGGCTCACGGCGGCGCGCACGAGATAGCCCGTGCCGGAATACCAGACATAGACGGCCTTGCCGGAGGTGTCATACACCGTGACGGCGCCCTTATAGCCCGCGGCGTCCGAGCAGACGGCGAGATAGCCGCTGTCGCTCAGGTCGGCGCTGATGATCTCGCCGGCGGGCTCGATATCGGTCTTATTGCCCTTGAAATCCGCCACGCACAGCGTCGTGCCGCCGATGTCATAGGCGCACACGCGCTCGCCGCCGACGGAGATGCCCGGCTGCGAGAGCGTGAAGATCTCGTGCAGGACGGTCTTGCCGTTTTCATCGAGCAGCTGCAGGCCGCTCGAGGACACGACCGCGAGGCGGCTGTCCACCGTGCGGAAGGTGCGGCTGGCGCTGGAGTCGAACGTGTAGGGCGCGCTGTCGTCCAGATAGTCGCTCGCCGAGCCGGGCCGGTCGCGCAGCAGCAGATACAAAAACAGCAGCACGGCCAGCACGCACACCGCCACGATGACGGTCTGCCGCAGCCTGGGATTGTGTTTTGGGTGGTCGTTCATGGACATTCCTCCCCTATCCGCCGGGCGGACGCGGCGTCAGGCCTGATTCATCATATCGCCGACGGCGCCGTCGTACCACACGCGGTTGAGATACAGCCCCTGCGGGGGCATGGTCGGCCCTGTGAGCCGCCGGTCGCGCGTGGCCAGCAGCGCCGGGATGGCCTCCGGCTCGATCTTTCCGTAGGACGCATAGACCATGGTGCCGACGATGGCGCGCACCATATTATACAGGAAGCCGTCGGCGCAGACGGCGATGGAGATGAGCGGGCCGTCGCGCTCGGCGCGGCACCAGTGCACCGTGCGCACGGTCGTGCGCGTCTCGGTGCCGACGGAGCGCACGGCGGCAAAGTCGTGCGTGCCCTCAAAGGCGCGGCCGGCGCGCGCGAGGCGCGCAAAATCCAGCGGCTGCGGATAAAAGCAGACGCGGTGCTCCAAAAACGCATCGCGGATGCGGGAATTGTAGATCTGATAGACGTATTCTTTCTGGATGCACGAGCCGATGGCATTGAAGTCCTCCGGCGCGGCAACGGCATCGACCACGGCAATGTCCGCCGGGAGGCGGGCATTGACCGCGAGGGGCACGCGGTCGATCGGGATCGTGCAGTCGGTGCGGAAATTGGCGCAGTAGCGCTTAGCGTGCACGCCCGCGTCCGTGCGGCCGCAGCCGACGACCTTGATCGGCTCGCCGCAGACCTTCGTGAGCGCGCGCTCGAGGGTCTCAGCGACGGTGACGTCCGTCTTCTGCACCTGCCAGCCGTGATAGGCCGTGCCGTCATACTGCAGGCGCAGGGCGATGTTGCGTCTCACAGGCCGAACCTCGCCAGCACGATCACGCCGGCAAGCACGAGCGCGCTCCAGACCATGGCAAGCGTGTCGCGCGTGCACCAGGTGAGCTGCTTCATGCGCGTGCGGCCCTCGTCGCCGTGATAGCAGCGGCACTCCATGGCCACGGCCAGCTCGTCCGCGCGGCGGAATGCCGACACGAACAGCGGCACGAGCAGCGGCAGCAGCGCCCGGGCGCGCTGAAAGAGGTTGCCGGTCTCAAAATCGGCGCCGCGCGCTTTCTGCGCGGACATGATCTTGTCGGTCTCCTCGATGAGCGTGGGGATGAAGCGCAGGGCCATGGACATCATCATGCTCATCTCGTGCACGGGCACTTTGAGCTTCTTGAGCGGGCCGAAGAGGATCTCCATCGCGTCGGTGAGCGCGATGGGCGACGTGGTATACGTCAGCAGGAACGTGCCGGCGATGAGCATCGTGATGCGCAGGACCATGAACACGGCGCGCACGAGGCCCTCATAGGTGATGGTGATCTTCCAGACGGACACGAGCTCGCGCCCGGGCGTGAAGAAGATATTGAGCACGGCCGTGAGCGCGATGATGATCCACAGCGGCTTGAGACCGCGGAGGATGACCTTGAGCGGGATGCGCGAGAGCGCGATGCACACGCCCGTGACGACGAGCATGGCAGCGTAGGACACATAGTTCTCGGCCGTGAACAGCGCCGCGATATAGACGATGGTCAGCAGGAGCTTGCAGCGCGGGTCGAGCCGGTGCACGATGCTGCTGCCGGGGAAAAACTGGCCGAGGGTGACGTCCTTCAGCATACGCCCGCCTCCTTCCCGACAGCGAGCAGCGCGTCCGTAAGCTGCTCGAGCGTATAGATCGACGGCGGGAGCGCAACGCCCCGGTCGCGCAGCGCCTGCGCGATGCGCGCACTCTGCGGCACGTCAAGGCCGATATCCAGCAGCTCCTGCGTGTGGGCAAAGACCTCCGCCGGTGCGCCGTCAAAGGCGACGTGCCCGGCATGAAAGACGATGAGCCGGTCGGCGATGCGCGCGGCATCGTCCATGCTGTGCGTGACGAGCAGCACGGCCGAGCCGGTCTCGCGCCGATAGGCGGCGATGTTTTCGAGCACACCGCGGCAGCCCGCGGGGTCAAGGCCGGCCGTGGGCTCATCGAGGATAAGCACCTGGGGGCGCATGGCGATCACGCCGGCGATGGCGATGCGGCGCTTCTGCCCGCCGGAGAGCTCGAGCGGCGAGCGCTCGAAGAGCGACTCGTCCACACCGGCAAAGCGCGCGGCCTCGCGCACGCGCTCATCGACCTCCTCCGTGGAGAGCCTGGCATTTTTCGGGCCGAAGGCAATGTCCTGATACACCGTCTCCTCAAAGAGCTGGTGCTCGGGATACTGAAAGACGAGGCCGACCTGAAAGCGCACGTCGCGCGTGGCGGCCTTGCTGCGGTGGATGTCCTCCCCGTCGAAGAGCACGGTGCCGGACGTGGGCGCGAGCAGGCCGTTGAGGTGCTGGATGAACGTGCTCTTGCCGGAGCCCGTGTGGCCGATGATGCCCACGAACTGTCCGGCGGGAATGTCAAGATCAATATCGTCGATGGCGACTTTTTCAAAAGGTGTCCCGGCACTGTAGACGTGCCGGAGGTGATCCACCCGGATGATTGGCGTCATAATTTCGTTTCCTTTATCTATCGGTGAAGATCGGTGGTTACGGTTTCAGAGCGGCAGCGACGGCGTCCGCACAGTCGGACACCGTGAGCGCGTCGAGCGGCACGTCCATGCCGTGCGCGCGCAGCGCATGCAGCAGCCGGACGGTGACGGGCGCGGTCAGGCCCTCCCGTTTCAGCAGATCGACCTGCGAGAAGACCTGCTTCGGCGCACCGTCGGCAACGACGGCGCCGTTCGAGAGCACGATGACGCGGTCCGCGCCGATGCACTCTTCCATATGGTGCGTGATGAGCACGACCGTGATGCCCTGCTCGCGGCAGAGCTTCGTGGCCGTGTCGATGACCTCGCGCCGGCCGGCCGGATCGAGCATGGCCGTCGGCTCGTCGAGCACGATGCACTTGGGCTGCATGGCGATAACGCCCGCGATGGCCACGCGCTGCTTTTGCCCGCCGGAGAGCAGGTGCGGCGCGTGCAGGCGAAAATCATACATGCCGACCTGCTTGAGCGCGGCATCCACCCGCGCGCGTATTTCCTGCGGCGGGACGCCGAGGTTCTCGGGCGCGAAGGCCACGTCGTCCTCGACGACGTTGGCGACGATCTGGTTATCGGGGTTTTGAAAGACCATGCCCACTGTGGCGCGCACGGACAGGAGATTGTTCTCGTCGGACGTGTCCATGCCGTCGACATACACCTTGCCGCCGGTCGGCAGCAGGATGGCGTTGAAGTGCTTGGCGAGCGTGCTCTTGCCGGAGCCGTTGTGCCCCAGCACGGCCACGAACGAGCCGCGCGCGATCTCGAGCGAGAGGTCGCCGAGCGTGGGCCGCTCCTCGCCGGGGTAGGTAAAGGTCAGATGTTCGGTTCGTAAGATCGGTTCCATGGTGTTCCTTTCCGCTCAGCGCTCCCAGCGGCAGGCCGCCCCGCACGGCAGCACAAGACCGGACGCCGCGACCGGCAGGCCCAGCTCCTGCGATTCACTGCGGCCGCCGAAGCGCCGGGTGAAAATGCTCTCCGAGAGATACGTGAGCACCGACGGGCTCAGACCCGTGGTGTAGGAATTGATGATGACAAAGAGCGGATCGTCCGACAGCACGCCGGACACCAGCTCCACAAACGGCCAGAGGTTCGTCTCGAGCTTCCAGACCTCGCCGCCCGGGCCGCGGCCGTAGCTCGGCGGGTCCATGATGACGGCGTCATAGCGGTGGCCGCGGCGGATCTCCCGCTCGACGAACTTGCCGCAGTCGTCCACGATCCAGCGGATGGGCCGGTCGGCCACGCCGGAGGCGGCGGCGTTTTCCTTGCCCCAGGCGACCATGCCCCTGGCAGCGTCCACGTGGCACACGCTCGCCCCGGCGGACGCGCACGCGACCGTGGCCGCGCCCGTGTAGCCGAAGAGGTTGAGCACCGAGACCGGGCGGCCGGCCGCGCGGATCTTCGCCATGGCGTAGTCCCAGTTGGCGGCCTGCTCGGGGAAGATACCCGTGTGCTTGAAATTCATGGGCTTGACGCGGAACGTCAGGTCCCGGTAGCGGATGTCCCAGCTCGGCGGGAGGGTGCGCTTGTCCCAGCTGCCGCCGCCGGTGTGGCTGCGGCTGTAGCGCCCGTCGGCCGTGCGCCAGCGGGGGTCGGTGCGCGGCGTGTCCCAGATGGCCTGGGGGTCCGGGCGCACGAGGGTATATTTGCCCCAGCGCTCGAGCTTTTCGCCGCGTGAACAGTCGAGCACCGCAAAGTCCTGCCAAGAATCCGAAATCCACATAGCTGCTCCTCTTGTCCGGCGGAGAGAACCGTGCAGTTCCAGTGTGCGCCGGAATGGTGATACTTAGACAGTGTATTATAGCATCAAGTGCCGCAATGGTCAATGTGTCCGGGCCGTCCAGAGGGCCGGAATTGTAAACAAATGATAAAGAATCGCCCGCCGGTGCTCCGGCGGGCGATTCTGGGTGGGGCTCGTTTGCGCGCGGGCGCGCTCAGCGGCGGCCGCTGCCGACGTGGTCGCGGTCGAATTCATGCAGCGTCTCGCGCATCTGCGCGCGGCGGCGGGCCTCCTCGGCCTCCATCTGCGCGCGGCGGCGGCGACGGCGCTCGGCCTCGATCTGCTTGCGGCGGCGCACCAGCCACAGCACATAGCCGATGACGGCCAGCACGACGAGCAGCAGCACGACGAGCACAATGGGATTCGTGAAAAAGGCGCGCAGGTGGCCGCCGATGTACGCCCCCTTCGACACGGCGACATCGACTGCCGCGACGAGCTTGACCGTGCCGTAGACCGTGCCGTCATACGACACCGTGAGCTCGCCGACCTCGTCCCCCGCCTTGACGGGGGCTTCGAGCGGTTTGCCGTCGCGCTCGGAATAGAGCGTGACCTGCTGCTCAAACTGCGGCGCGCCGCCCGCATCGGCCGACGGCAGCACGGCCGAGATGCTCTGCGCCGGGCGGACGGTCACGCTGTCACTGTCGCGCCCATAGCGCACGGGCACTTCGCAGATGAGGTCGCTCGCGCTGACGATATCGCGCCAGCCGTAGTTGGCAAACACCCAGCGGTAGGCCGAGAGCGTGTCGGAAAAGCTGCCGAAATCGGTCGTGCCGTTGGCGCGGGTCGTGCCCTTGCCACCGAGCACGACGCACAGCAGGCGCACGCCGTCCTTCTCCGCCGTGGAGATGAGGCAGTAGCCTGCGGCATCAGTGTGGCCGGTCTTGACGCCCTTGGCGTATTCGTAATAATAGCCGCGGTACATCGGGGACTCGGGATTGATGAGGCCGTTCGTGTTCGAGAGCGTGCGCTCGTCGGACAGGTTCGTGGCCGGGACGGTGTGCTTGACCGTGTTGCAGATCGTGGCGAAGAGCTCATGGCTGAGCGCTTCTTTCGTGATGCGGTAGAGGTCGTGCGCCGTGGTGTAATGGTCGTCGTTCGGCAGGCCGTGGGGGTTGACAAAGTGCGTGCCCGTGCAGCCGAGGGCCTGCGCGCGCTCGTTCATGCGCTGCACGAACGCCGAGATGCTGCCGCAGACATACTCCGCGACGACGTTGCACGCCTCGTTGGCCGAGGAGATCATGGCACAGTAGAGAAAGTCCTCAAACGTCATGGTCTCGCCGACCTTGATGTCGGCATTGCTCGCGCCCTCGACCATGTCGGCATTGCAGTCGTCATAGGCGGTGACGGTGTCGCTCAAGTTCACGTCGCCGCGCTCGACCGCCTCGACCGCGAGCAGGAGCGTCATGATCTTCGTCAGGCTCGCGGGGTAGGCTTTGGCGTCGATGTTGCGGGTATAGTAATACTGGCCGCTGTCCTCGTCGGCGAGCAGGACGCAGTTGGCCTGCAGCTTTTCATCGAGCGCGGACTTGACCGCGTCGCTGCCGAAAACATACGACCCCTCCTGCGCCTGGACAGTGCTCTGGGGCACGCCGTCGGACGAGACGTTTGCGGTGCTCTGGGGTGCATCGGCCGAATTGTCTGCGGTGTTTTTCGCGGCGGCGGCCGGGAAAGCCGCCGTCAGCAGCAGGCAGACGATGAGCAGCAGCGGCAAAATGCGATATTTTTTCATATCTTTCTCCATGGAACTATGATATAATGGAATATCCGGCCGGAGACGGCGCTGCCGCGCGGCCGGGACAAATGGCAGTGTCTTACCGCATTATAATAATTCCGGCGGCGAAAAGCAAATCATTTCCGCGAAAAGACGCAAACGGAGGGACCGCGATGAAAATACTGGTTGTGGACGACGAAAAAACCATCGTCAAGGGCATCAAATTCAACCTCGAAAACGAGGGCTATCAGGTGGACGTGTGCTATGACGGCGAGACCGCCGTGGACATGGCGCGCCGCGGCGAGTACGCCGTGATCCTGCTCGACCTCATGATGCCGAAGCTCGACGGGCTCGGCGCATGCCAGCAGATCCGGCAGTTTTCCACCGTGCCGATCATCATGCTCACGGCCCGCAGCGAGGACGCTGACAAGCTCATCGGCTTTGAATCCGGCGCGGACGACTATATCACGAAGCCGTTTAACATCCTCGAGCTCAAGGCGCGCATCCGCGCGCTCATTCGCCGCTCGAGCATGGCCCCCGCCGCCCCGGCCGAGCCGGACGGCGGCAAGCTCGTGCGCGGCCACATCGAGATCGACCCCGAGCGCCGCAGCGCCCGCCGCTTCGGCCAGAACGTGGAGCTGACGCTCAAGGAGTTCGACCTCATCGAGCTGCTCATGCGCAACCCCGGCAAGGTCTACTCGCGCGAGCAGCTGCTCGACCTCGTGTGGGGCTACGACTATCAGGGCGACATCCGCACCGTGGACGTGCACATCCGCCGCCTGCGCGAGAAGCTCGAGCGCAACCCCGCCGCACCCGAATACATCATCACCAAGTGGGGCGTGGGCTACTACTTCGCCGAGGCCTGACGGATGAAGCAGCATCCGTTTCGCCTCCGGCTGCCGCACAGGCTGGTATCGAGCGTGCAGTTTCGCTTCGCCGTGACGTTCACGATCCTCGTGGCGATCCTGCTCGCGCTCATGAACACCTACCCCACGCGCGCCTCGCGCGACATCGTATTCACCGAAAAGCAGAGCGCGCTGACAAACCGCGCCGCCGTCGTGTCGTCCTCCCTGTCGCTGCTCGACAATCTCACGCCGGACAACACCCGGCAGGTGCTCGCGCTGCTCGATCTGCGCGACCTGACGTGCATCGTCGT
>OJNZ01001515.1_pt1 | contig 12489 bp, 11 predicted proteins | sample 1598001 | NCBI WGS metagenome assembly OJNZ01 (sample SAMN01915225, study PRJEB22387) | human gut metagenome | isolation source: stool | host: Homo sapiens | place: USA | reverse complement strand
GTTCCATGAGTGATGTCCCGGTTTCAGAAGCCGCAATCGGGCATCCGGATATGTGTTCGGCTTGCAGCCGGTATGCCCGTGACGGCGGAAGTGGCTTTAGGAGAGGTTTCTTGCGATCCAGGGGGTATCCCCACTGAAAATCGACTGAACCCGATTTTCGCCATTTTCTGTCTTTTCTGTCTTCCGCTTCCAACTTGTTTTTGTGACAAATAAAATGTAATTTTGAAGTTTTTAACTGCATATACAAATAATTAAATACATCAGCAATATGTTCGCTAAAGAAGTCTACATCAACCGGAGAAACACCTTGAAGACCAAGGTAGGCTCCGGTATACTTCTGTTCCTTGGTACCGGTGAGGCGGCTGTCAACTATGCAGGTAATGCCTACCGTTACCGCCAGGACAGTACATTCAATTATTATTTTGGTCTTACGGACCCTGATCTGGCAGCAGTCATCGATCTTGAGTCCGGGGAGGAGATCGTTTTCGGCAATGACGTGGATATCGACGACATTATCTGGATGGGTCCTCAGCCGCAGGTCAGCGATAAGGCCGCTTCCGTGGGCGTCTCCAAGTCACTTCCTTTCGGAGAGCTGGAGAAATATTTGTCCAAGGCCAAGGCCGGGGGGCGCAAGGTGCATTTCCTGCCTCCGTACCGTTATCAGAATATGATTCGTCTGAATCGGATGCTGGGTGTGCCTTTCGACCGTATGCGTGATGATGCTTCGGAGGAATTCATCAAGGCTGTGGTGTCCATGAGGCTCATCAAGGAGCAGTGCGAGATAGAGGAGATAGACAAGGCCTGCAACATCGGCTACGCCATGCACTTTACGGCCATGAAGATGGCCCGTCTTGGTATGGTGGAGCAGCAGCTGGTGGGTGTTATGGAGGGTATAGCCATCGCAGAGGGGCTGATGCCGTCGTTCCCGATTATTCTCTCTCAGCACGGTGAGACCTTGCACAACCACAACCACGACGGCATCCTGACAGACGGGAAACTGATAGTCATAGACGCTGGAGCGGAGTCAAATACCAATTACTGCTCGGACTTCACCAGGACTATACCGTCTTCCGGTAAGTTCACCACGAAACAGAAGGAGATTTACGATATAGTATCGGCTGCCAACAACCTGGCCCTGAGCATAGCCCGTCCCGGCATCACATATACGGAGGTACACCAGACCGTATCCCGTCTGATGGCCCAGGGCCTTGTCAACCTCGGCATTCTTAAGGGAGACCCAGACGAGATAGTGGCGGCGGGAGCTCATTCTCTTTTCATGCCCCACGGTCTCGGCCATAATATGGGGCTGGACGTGCACGATATGGAGGATCTCGGCGAGAACTACGTCGGTTATGACGATACTTATAAGCGTTCTACACAGTTCGGTCTCGGTTCGTTGCGTATGGGCAAGATGCTCGAACCCGGCCATGTTGTCACTGACGAACCAGGTATCTACTTCATTCCGGCACTTATCGCGAAATGGAAGAATGAGGGCATCAATACCCAGTATGTCAATTTCGCACTGCTGGAGAAAGAGTACTACGACTTCGGCGGCATCCGTCTGGAGGATGACCTGCTCATCACCGAGAAGGGCTGCCGTCTGCTCGGCTCCAGGCGCCTTCCCATCACCACCGAGGACGTGGAGCGCGAGATGGCCGGCGACTCCCTGTAGTATCATAGTATCGGCTACCGCAGCATAACAGAAGCAGCCGGGCTGTCGTCACGACACTCCGGCTGCTTTGACTAATTATTAACCCTGTTCAAAATTATCTACTTTATGTTGCAGACATGTAATTATTGCCGAGCAGGGCTGTGTGTGACATAAATTCTATACAAATTTATATAGAGAGGATATGCGAGATGTCGTACCATTTGGTGTTGATCTCGTTGTGACGGCTGCATGCTTCTGCAAACGGGGTGAACACCGTCTCGTTCTGCATCTGGCCTACCATGACATCGGTACGGCCTTCGAGAAGGGCTTTGACAGCCTCGCATCCGAGGACGCTTGCCAGCACCCTGTCGTTGCAGGTGGGTGATCCGCCGCGCTGTATGTGACCGAGGGTGGTCACTCTTGTCTCATAGTCCGGTATGCGTTCCTTGACTTTGGCGGCTATCTCCATGGCGCTGCCGAGGTCGCCTCCTTCTGCCACGATGATGATACCGGAAGTTTTGTTCTTGCGTCTCTCGAACTGGAGGTACTCGCACAGGCTGTCTATTGTGGTGGGGATTTCCGGTATCAGGGTGGCCTCGGCTCCGGTCGCAATGGCTGTGTTGAGGGCAATGAAGCCGGCATCGCGTCCCATCACTTCCACGAAGAAAGCCAGATTGTGACTGTCCGCCGTATCCCTGAGTTTGTCGATAGCCTGTACAGCTGTGTTTATTGCAGTGTCGAAACCGATGGTGAAATCAGTTCCGTAGATGTCGTTGTCTATGGTGCCGGGAACGCCCACTACGGGGAAACCGTGCTCCTTATATAATAGATTGGCTCCCCGGAACGAGCCGTCGCCACCGATGACCACGAGGCCGTCGATGCCCATTTCCTTCAGATTGCTGTATGCTTTTTCCCTAACCAGCTTGTCCTTGAACTCGGGAAACCGTGATGATTTCAGGATGGTTCCTCCCTGTGATATTATCTTTGATACTGAGTGGGACTGCATAGGGATGAAGTTCTTGTTTACGATACCTTCGTATCCTCTGTAGAATCCGTACACTTCCTTCCCGTTGTAGATGGCTGTTCTCACTACGGCTCTGATGGCCGCGTTCATTCCAGGTGCGTCGCCTCCAGAAGTGAGGACGCCGATGCGGTTGATTTTACTCTTCGTTGCCATATTCTAATTCCTCGCTTGTTAAATTCGGCGCAAAGATATGGTTTTCTATAATTAATTTTTACTTTTGCCACTGTTTTTTTGATTACAAACGAGTTACAAATAATGAGAATAGGAGATCTGGATCTTGGGGACAGACCGTTGCTGCTTGCGCCTATGGAGGATGTTACCGATCTGTCTTTCAGATATGTATGCAAGAAGTTCGGTGCGGACATGATGTACACTGAGTTCATCTCGTCCGATGGCCTTATCCGTGATGTCCCCGGCTCTCTGTATAAACTGAGGATATTTGACTATGAACGGCCCATCGGTATGCAGATATACGGTCATATCCCGGAGGCGATGGTGGAGTCTGCATTGAGGGTGGAGGCGGCCGGGCCGGATGTCATTGACATCAATTTCGGATGTCCTGTCAATAAGATAGCGAGGAGGGGCGCAGGATCGGGGATGATGCGGGAGCCGGACAAGATGGTCGATATCACGCGCAGGGTAGTGGATGCCGTAAAGCTGCCGGTGACGGTCAAGACCCGTCTGGGATGGGACGAGGACAGCAAGATCATAGTAGAGCTGGCGGAGAGGCTTCAGGATGCCGGCATCAAGGCCATCACCATTCATGGCCGTACCCGCTGCCAGATGTACAAGGGTGAGGCTGACTGGACGCTGATAGGGGAGGTCAAGCGCAATCCCCGGATGAAGATACCGGTAATCGGCAACGGCGACATCAAAACTCCTCAGGATGCGGCCGAGGCTTTTGATCGTTACGGTGTCGATGGAGTGATGGTGGGCCGTGCAAGTTTCGGGCATCCGTGGATATTCCGGGAGATGAGGCATTATCTGGATACCGGAGAAATTCTGCCTCCGATGAGTGTGACAGAACGGGTGGCGTTGGCGAAGGAGCATTTCGCCAAATCATTGGAGTTCAAAGGAGAACGTACAGGTGTGCTGGAGATGCGCAGGCATTTGTCCTGCTATTTCAAGGGACTGCCTGACTTCAAGGAGACAAGGCTGCGCTTAGTGACCGAGAACGACCCGGCCAAGGTCCTTGATATACTTGACTATATAGACAAGCGCTGGGGTGAAGAACCGGGCATCTGACCCTATTCGATCTTCTCGCCTGTCCAGGACTCGATGATAGCCTTGCAGGCGACGGTTCCTATAGGAACGGAGATGACGAGACTGCTGAGAATACGCAGGAAATCCGAGTTCATATGCAGCCAGTTGCGGCAGATGTATGAAACCAGTATGAATGTTACGACAGTGAGTGCTATGCAGATAGCTACTGCAGCTATTTTCCTTTGCAGAGAGATTTCGATTTTCTTCATGGCAGGTAGGTTTTAATGGATTTGTGTTCCAAATATACGACAAATCTGCCAAAATGATATTGATTTACTGAAAAATCACCGATAAGATGAGTCGGCGTGTATCGGAAAGTTTTGACAGCTTGGAAATTTTGTATATCTTTGCACCCCCTTTATAATAGGGGGATTGCAACATATTTTAATGTATTAACTTAAAAATCAACACAGTGGACACATTAAGCTACAAAACAGTGTCGGCTAACCCGAACATGATCGAGAAGAAGTGGGTAGTGGTTGATGCTACGGACCAGATTGTGGGCCGCCTTGCTTCCAAAGTGGCGATAATGCTGCGCGGCAAGAACAAGGTGTACTACTCTCCGAACATGGACTGCGGCGATTATGTCATCATAATCAACGCCGAGAAAGTCCGTTTTACCGGAAAGAAGCTCACTGACAAGGTCTATGTGCGTCACACCGGCTATCCCGGAGGCCAGCGTTTCGCTACTCCCAAGGAACTTCTCGCACGCAAGCCGGAAGCCGTAGTGAGGGAGGCTATCCGCAAGATGCTCCCCAAGACCCGTCTGGGTGCCAAGATGTACAGGAATCTTCATGTATATGCAGGTCCGGAGCATCCACATCAGGCCCAGTCTCCAGTATTAATCAACATTAACGAACAAAAGTAAACAGAGCATGGAAGTAATCAACGCCCTTGGAAGACGTAAATCAGCTGTAGCTCGCGTTTATGTATCGGCAGGCAAAGGCAACATCACCATCAACGGCCGTACCCTTGAGGACTACTTCAAGGAGGATTCGCTCCGTTATATCGTGATGCAGCCTCTGACTGTGACAGACACCCTGGCAGATTTCGACATCAAGGTCAACCTTGACGGTGGCGGAATCAAAGGTCAGGCCGAGGCTCTCCGTCTTGCCATATCCCGCGCACTCTGCGAGATCAACACGGAGGCTTACCGTCCCGTCCTTAAGTCCAACGGCTTCCTCACCCGCGATGCCCGCGAGGTAGAGAGAAAGAAACCTGGACAGCCCGGTGCACGTAGACGCTTCCAGTTCAGCAAACGTTAGTATTTACGTAGAACCATTATTGCACGGTACCGGTATAAAACAGAAAGATCCGACATTGTATGGCTGCTTCCTGTTTGCCGGACTGCGAGAAATTTAGGAGACCGGCCGCATGAGAAGGCCGCTACTTCAAAATTAACTAAAGAGACCTCTTTAATAAAGAGAACAAAACAAACAAAACAATGCCCAGAACAAATTTCCAAGATTTACTTGATGCAGGTGTTCACTTCGGTCACCTGAAGAGAAAATGGAATCCCAGGATGGCTCCGTATATTTTTATGGAGAAGAACGGAATCCATATCATAGACCTGCATAAGACTGTTGTCAAGATAGACGAAGCCGCGAATTTCATGAAGCAGCTCGCCCGTGCGGGACGCCGTATCCTTTTCGTGGCTACCAAGAAACAGGCAAAGGACATCGTGGCAGAGTATGCCCAGAGTGTCAATATGCCTTACGTTACAGAGAGATGGCCCGGCGGAATGCTTACCAATTTCCCCACCATCCGCAAGGCTGTCAAGAAGATGCACACCATCGACGAGATGATGACCAACGGTACTTTTGAGACACTTGCAAAGCGTGAGCGTCTTCAGATTACCCGCCAGAGAGCGAAACTTGAGAAGAACCTCGGTTCCATCGCTGACCTCAACCGTCTTCCCGCTGCCCTCTTCGTGGTAGACGTGCAGAAGGAGATGAATGCAGTAAAGGAGGCCAACCGTCTCAATATTCCGGTTGTCGCAGTTGTTGATACATGTTGCGATCCCACCCCTATTGATTATGTGATTCCCGGAAACGACGATGCCGCAAAGTCTGTGTCAGTGATCCTTGATGCACTCTGCTCGGCAGTCAAGGAAGGACTTGAGGAGAGGAGGCTTGAGAAGGACAAGGAGGATGAGGCCCGTGAGGCCGAGAATGCAGCTTCCGGCAAGAAGGTGCGTCCCCGCAAGGGAAATGCTGCCAAGGCTGAGGCCGCAGCTCCTGCTCCCGTTGTAGAGGAAGTTCCCGCACCGGCCGCAGAAGCCGGTCAAGTGGCGGAAAACTAATTCTAAAATCTCGAAAACCATGGAAATAAAAGCAATAGACGTTCAGAAACTCCGTAAGATGACCGGTGCCGGTATGATGGACTGCAAGAAGGCCCTTATCGAGGCAGACGGTGACTATGAGAGAGCCAAGGAGATCATCCGTGAGAAAGGCAAGCTCGTGGCTGCCAAGAGAGCTGATCGCGAGACTTCCGAGGGTGCCGTAGTGGCAAAGGTGGACGGCAGCAAGGGAATATTGCTCTGCCTCGGCTGCGAGACAGATTTCGTAGCCAAGAATGAGGAATTCAAGGCTCTTGCCAATGCCATCGCTGATGCGGCTATCAAGGCAATGCCTGCCGATATGGAGGCCCTCAAAGCCTGCACTATCGCTGACGGCCGTACAGTAGAGGCAGCCATCACCGAGCAGATCGGCAAGACAGGTGAGAAACATTCTCTCGTCGCATACGAGAAAATAGAGGCTCCCTACATTATCTCTTATATCCACACCATCAACGGCAAGCTTGGTGCCATCGTGGGCTTCAACAAGGAAGTTCCCCTCGATCTCGCAAAGGGCGTAGCCATGCAGGTGGCTTCCATGAATCCCGTCGCTGTCAACAAAGAGGCCGTGCCTCAGGGCGTGATAGACGAGGAGCTCAAGGTAGCTGTTGAGAAGACCAAGGAGGAGCTTGTGAAGAAAGCGGTGGATGCTGCTCTCACAAAGGCTGGTATCAACCCCGCCCACGTGGACAGCGAGGACCACATCCAGTCCAATACCGCCAAAGGCTGGCTTACTCCCGAGCAGGCAGATCAGGCCCGTGAGATCATCAGGACTGTCTCAGCCGAGAAGGCCGCCAATCTCCAGGAGGCAATGGTCAACAACATCGCCAACGGCCGTCTGAACAAGTTCTTCAAGGAGAACACCCTCGAGGAGCAGGAGTACCAGATGGGCGACGGCAAGACCTCAGTCAAGGCCGCTATCGCAGCCGTTGACAAGGATGCCAAGGTGACCGTCTTCAAGCGCATCTCCCTCGTGGACTAATTAGACATTTAAGAGTAGGAATAGAAAAGGCCGGAAGGACATTGTATCCTTCCGGCCTTTATGTTATTGAAAATGAGCCTGCGATGCTGCTGCCAGACACTATCTGGGCTGTGCCGCAGTATTCATTTTTTTAAAGTCCTGCTAATGGATCGCTGTTGATAAGTGAGATGAATCCGGTCCACTCTCCGTCCCATGTGTTGCCTTTGTCATCCAGGAAACTGAATGTCAGTGTGTAGGTTCCGTCATCATTGGCGGTGATGGTGAGGTCTCCCGATGTCGCCGGAGCAAGAAGGCTCGGTTGCTGCATTCCGTCGAATCCTCCCATATAGCCGGTTCCGTTCATAACTCCTCCATACTTCAGGAACCCCTGCCGATACTCGCCGATTGCCGGGTATGCCGGCTCTGGAGTACCATCGGCACCGGCCGTGTATGTCCCGGACGGGATACCTGCCTCGAATCCTAGATTCTCAGCGACGAGGTCTACCTGCATACCGTCGCCTTCTGTCACACCGAACGGCGGTTTGAGAGAGAGTTGCCAGTTTCCACCGCCGTTGGTATACCAGTCTCCGTAATAGTTTGCCGTGGCCTCTACGTTGGTGAGGTCAAGAGTGATGTCCCCCTCAAGTGACGAGAATGCCTCATCATGCATACCTACAGATAGCCTGCCGCCGTAGCTTCCGGTTATTTTCTGTCCGCTGTCCGTGGTGAAGTCCCAACTTATGTAATAAGAACCGAACAAGTCAGTTACGGTCATGGTTCCCGAAGTGATGAAACCGTAATAAGGGTAAGCGTCTTCTCCGTAGACTGTCATATAAGTGCCGCCGGCCAGGCCGTTGTAATCCATGAATCCCTGCTCCAGCGCGAAACTCTCGCCTACAACCGAAGATGAGATGTTGTATTTTCCTGACGCTATGGCTCCGCTTGCATCGTATGGAAGCCATGCTGAAACTGTCAGGACGTTTCCGGTCTGAGGAATATTGCCGTTGTCATCGACGGTGTTGTCTGAAAACTGCATCGTGACGAGCATTATCGTCTTGTCGCTCGCCGCTTTGTAGAGCTCGGCAGTTGCGGCTATGGCAGTGAAGTCCACGTCCTCCTCGATGTTGCCGTATGGCGGCAGGGAGTCATCCCTCCATGTTCCGGAATCTCCGGAGTATATGACATGATGGGTCTTCCCGTCAGTGTCCAGAAGCTCGGCTTCGATGAGATAGCCGCCGTTTCCGTCCTCGCTTACAGTCATGGTGCCTTCAGCGAATATCGCGTACATGGGGCCGGGCCGTCCGTCATCACCCGCGGTGAACGCTCCGGACAGTTCCGGGGTGAACGTGAATTCAGCCGTTGTTCCCGGCTCTCCAAGAGTGTAGGTGCCCACCGGAATCACAGGGGCTCCGGCATCTTCGGGAGCAGGACCGAAACAGTCGAATACATAGTATGTCCCGCCTGGCTGTCCGTATCCGTCATCTGTGTACGGCACGTCCGATATGGTGGTGTAGTAGCTGTATTCGCCGTTGACTCCGTACTTGGTCCCGTAGTAAGTGCCGGTAAGCACGCTGGCGTTCAGTTCGTAGTCGTATCCGGGCACTGCTGCATTCTGGCTGACGTTCACTGAGTCCCTGGTCTCTCCTCCTTCATGTCTGTATAAGACAGTGAGTACCGTATTGCGCTCTTCGCCTGTCTCATTGGGCAGGACGGTAAATGTCACGGTGTTCTCTGCGGTGCAGTCCAATTCTGCAATCCAGTCCGCTGTGCATAGGGCGGTTGTTTCTCCGTTTCCCGTTTTGTCAGTTATGGTGTAAGTTACTGAGCATTCCTGGCCGGAAGGGTCAGCCGTGATGTCCCCGGAAGTGATTTCAAGTTTGGGCGCGTCAGGTTCCGGTTGAGGTTTTTCATCCTTATTGCATCCGGCAGTAAGGAGTGCTCCGCACAGCAATACGGTGATTGCGGCATTCATTGATTTCATCTTGTTCATGTTGGTATAAGTTTAAATGTTATAAATCGTAACGGTGTTTCATCGGTACAATATTATATCATAAACCATGAAAAAGAAAGTTTTACTTTTTACAATCCGCCAAATTGGCGTTTTGTAAAACAGTATCGCGGTATCTGGACGGCGGCATCCCTTTGGCCGCTTCGAAGAGTCTGTAGAAGGTGGTCAGGTTGTTGTATCCGAGACTGGCTGCGACGGCCTTGATCGGCGTGTCGTTTCCGGGGTCGGACAGTATCATCACGGCCTCGTTTATGCGGAAGGAGTTTACGTAGTAGTTGAACGACATGCCGGTGAATGATTTTATGACGGCGCACAGGTAGGTCCTGTTGGTCGAGAGCATCTGTGCCACCTTGTCTCTTGACAGGTCGCCCTGGCGGTACAGCTTCTGTCCGCGCATCAGCGACTCCAGTCTGTCGAACATTTCTTTCATCCGGTCTTCCGGCATGGATACCGCGGCGGATCTTGCCGGTCCGGCATCCTGTTTCTCGAGTATGGCCTGATGCTGTTTGAGCAGCTGGTGGTAGTTTTTCTTCTTATTGTGATAGAGCACGTACAGTCCGGCCAGTACGCATATCGCAAGAGCACAAGCCATGACAGCGGTGTTGTATCTGTTGCGCCATCCCAGCAGCTCCACTTCATGCCTTTTTTTCTCATATTCCATCCGGACGGCATTGATCTCCCTCTCGGTTTCTAGACTCAGGAGCCTGTTGCCCTCCTCATTGTATTTTTTATAATAGTCCAGGGCTGTTCCGTATTCGGACATTTTCTCATATATCTCGGACAGTATCAGAAACATCTGAGGTCTCATCATCGGACTTCTCAGGGTGTCGGTAGTTCTTAGTCCGCGCAGAAGCACGTCTATGGCCTTGTCGTATTGTCCGTTTTCCTTCAGGTACTGCGAGTAGCCTATGAAGAGGCCGGAGACGGAGAAAAGGCCTGGCCCCTGCATTTCCCGGAATGCCTTCTCATAGTAGATTACCGCGCTGTCATTGCCGCCGTTGTTCCGGAGGATGTCGGCATATAGGGACCATGTCTCACGTGCGAGGTCGTATTTCTCCACATAAGGCAGGGCTTTCCTTGCGTATGAGATGGCTTCTGGGGCATCGTGCAGCATCCAGTACATGTAGGCCGTTATGAGTGCTCCGAGGAAGATATTGTAGTCGTATTTCCTGTCAAGTCCCATACGGTAGATATCGAGTGCATAGCGCAGGCCTGTGGAATCGTTGATGGCGTAATAGAGCATCGCCAGGTTTGTCTCGAGCAGCATCAGCCTGGAAGTGTCCTGTATCTCACGTGCATATTGCACGCCTTCGGTCAAGTAGCCTATGCCTTTGGAGTAGTTTCCTTCTCCGAATGCGGCGTTACCTCCCATTGCATTGTACAATGTGGCGACGGCCCACCAGTCCTTTTCCGCCAGAGCCTCCGGAAGGGTTTTCTCGAAGTAGAAGTACATCGAGTCGACGACGTTGGTGGTCATGAAGCACTGAGCCTTGTATATTTCGGCGTAAAGGACGTAGAGGCTGTTCTCTGTCCCGCTGCCCAGGTCTTTAAGTCTGTTCGATATGCTCAATGCCCCGTCGTAGTCCTGTACGGCGAAACAGTCCTGTATCTTATTGACGTAGTATGCCAGAGTGTCGTCGTGGCTGCCGGCGTAACCGTGTATGTCCGCGTGTCGGCAGCCGGAGAGCAGCGGCAGCAGCATCAGCAGGGTCAGCGGTGTCAGGAATATGTTAATTCGTATATGCATGAGTATGGCCAGTGTTATGGGATTTCAAGCAAATATACTCACATGCCTGCCGCAGAGCAAATTTATCTGCGCTGACCTTGGATCTTATGTTTCTGTTGCTTGATTATCTGAGCTTTATGGGAGCGAGCATCAGGATGTTGTTGTTCTCGGGGGTGAGGCCGTCGAGGATTTCCTGAATACGGGCCTTGTTATCCTTAGAGAGATTGCCTTCTTTCAGGGCGTTCTTCGCAACTTCGGTAAAGGTCTCCGGGTCAAGGACAGTGTACCAGTAGCCGCCGGTGAAGGATACGTAGTCGGTCTCTCTGGCCAGGTAGTCGTTGTAGAATGTGGTTTTTATGCTTTCTCCTGTCCGGCGGTCGGTGACGACGTATTCGGGTTTGCCGGTGCTGAATCCCCATTCAGTCTGTACGGGGTAGCTTACACTGGTGATGAAGTGTCCGGGCAGCATTATATAGGAGTGGATGGGGGCATCCTCGTTGACGTTGAGGCTGTAGTCCTCGGATTCCACCTCTTTGGTATGAAAGTCAATGGTGTAGACCGGATTGACGGCACCCTCATTGATTACGTACAGTGAGTCCTGTCCGCCGCCCCAGGTTATCAGCGACAGGTCGAAAGCTCCTTCCACGTTGCCTCTGCTTTCTATCTCATTGCTGAACTCGGGTGTCATGGTCAGGTGGCCTGCCGGTATTTCCCAGAGTATATTGCCCTGCATATCCTGCTGCCATGCTATCATCGGCACTATATCCCTGAATGGCAGTGCGGCGACTGTTACCGTACCGGCCTTGGAGTCCACCTGGAACTGTCCTTTGGGTACTCCGTATTTCAGGGGTACCTCTTTCTTGAACTTGCCGGTGCTTATGTCGTAACCGAGCAGTGTCTTGGTCTGCCAGGGAAGAAGCCAGATCGTGCCGTCCTCCTCGTCTATCCTTGGAGAACCGTAGGTATTGAGGTACTCGCCGGGGCCGCGGCCGATGGTGCCTACATCACAGAGGAATTTGCCCGTGGCCCTGTCGTAAAGTTTGGCCGGGCCGCGCATGGATGCTCCGATGCAGATGTAGTGGTCGCTTATTGCGTAGTTGTAACCTGTGGCGAAGGCTTCGGCCCTGCTGTCAAGGGCTATGAATTCCGGTTCACCGGCCAGTTCTGAGATGTTCATGGCCGGAACATCGGTAACCCGGTTGAAGTTCACACTGATAAGTCCTTCCGTTTTTTTCTGTCCGCAGGCGGTGGCAAGGGCAATGACCGTCCCTGTGGCTATTACTCTGAATAGGTGCGCTTTTGTTCTCATAATACAACTGTTAGTGGTTTGTGTCTACAAATATAGTGAAATAAACCAATTTAACTAAAATTTTAGTTGCATTCCCGTAAGATTTCGAATATTGGAGAGTGTACCGCAAGTGCGGAAAATCGGTACATTCTCCGCATGCGTAGCCTGGCCATGTGCATGCCGGCTGTAAGCTGACCACATATCCGGATGCCCGATTGCAGCTTCTGAAACCG
>OJNZ01001512.1_pt1 | contig 12510 bp, 7 predicted proteins | sample 1598001 | NCBI WGS metagenome assembly OJNZ01 (sample SAMN01915225, study PRJEB22387) | human gut metagenome | isolation source: stool | host: Homo sapiens | place: USA | reverse complement strand
TATGTTTGAACTGATGGGAAAATCCCAACTCATGTATTTCAAACCAAATCATATCACGTCTTGGCAACGGAAAGATAGGCTTACTGTCATCTGTCGTATTATACAAGTAAATTATCTGCTCTGCGACCGGATGCAATGGTATAAATGATTCAACGCTTGTTTTCTTACGATAAGTTCTGATATATTTCCGCCCTTCTGCAGTTGTACCTATATGATGCGGATAGAGATTACGTACATCAACATAAGCTAAACCGCAAAAACATGAAAATATAAAGGTTCTTCTTGCCAGTTCTTGTAATGGATCAGGCTTAGGGCTGCTCATTATCTCCTGAAGTTGTTTCTTGCTTATATACATGAGCTTTGTGGGTGCCTTCTTTTCATATTTTATATCATCCAAAGGATTATACCTCAAGATTCCGTTATCTACGGCTAGATAGACCAAACGTTTCAGCCAACAAAGACAATGGTTCCGGTATGATGGCTTATGAGGGTAATTTGTTTTCAGATATAAAATATAATTGACCCCAAACTCTTCGGTTATATCTGTAAAAAGCATGTCCTCCTTGCCCAGAGAACGGATGTATTCACCCAGATAGTAGTGATACATTTTTGATTGCCTGTAACTGGAAGTTGAATCTATTTGAATGGAACGGATTTTTAGATTTTCCCGTTCCACCTCTCCTGCTTGTAATATATACTTCGGGATACCGACAGCCCCAGTCATGGCTGTTTTCAAAAGTTCAGCACTGATAACACCGTTCACTTTCAACAGTTCAGCATAAGTTTCATCTACGCGTTTCTTATATTCACAAAGCATTCCATTCAGTCTGTTGTTTTTGACTTCTCCTTTCTTGCTATTCCACTCTTTCGGCTGGCAATATAACCCAGTCGATAATACAACAGCCTTTCCGTCTATTGTAATGCGACACATGATTGATGTGGTCCCGTCAGATTTGACTTTACCACGGTTTATATAATACAGTTGCTTATATGTACTTCTCATGATTCTTTCTTTTTGGATTTTATAATACCAGTTTCATATCACTCGTTGCTTCGATGAATTTGTCCATATCCTCGAAAAGTTTTTTAGGAGTTACCCTTGCATAAAGTTGGGTAGTAGTCAGATTAGTATGGCCTAGCATTTTACTGATTGTTTCAATAGGGACACCGGCCTCAAGGGTTATCAGACTTCCGAAGGTATGTCTTCCCATGTGATAGACCAAATCACAGCTTATACCAGCCAAATCACGCAAACCTTTCATGTGTCGTCGCATATTGGGATGGTGTATCATCGGAAAAAGCTCTTCCCTTTCATCCGAACGATATTTTTCTATTAGAGCGATAGCCTCCGGCAGCAATTTGACGCGTGCCTGATAATCATTTTTCTTTCTCAGATACTTTAACCACAAATCGCCCTTATCATCCTTGTATATATTCTCTCGGGTAATTGAAACCGCATCCGTATATGGGACTCCTGTATAACAGGCGAAGAGGAATAAATCTCTGGCTATGTTATGAGTGACTCTTTCTGGTGGTATTACGACATCACGGATCTTTTCAAAATCCTCACGACTCAAAGCACGTGGTGGTTTACGGTGCTCTTGGGGTAGTTTGAAATTCACAAAATAACGCTTCTCCGCATATCCTTCCTTGAATGCCATCCGGCAAATTTTTTTCAAGATTGCCAGATAATGTCTTGCCGTATCTACCGCAAGTCCTTTGTCCTTCAGAATATAATCCTGAAACTCCCAAGGAATGTGTTCATTCAACTGACCAAAAGCAACATCACTTGTCTTGAATCGTTTTTGAATATATTCACCAAGATACCTACGGGTATAAATGTATGTTGACATGGAGCTTTTCGCCACATCGATACCGATTCTTGAGCGCATATCCTCTATATGCATATCAAGCCGTTTCAACAGAGTCATCTGGGTTTCTACACTTCCCTGCAAAAGCTCTTTGACAGCAGTTGCGTCAAAATCAATCTTACGTTCAACAAGTGAATCAAATGCAGAATTGACCGAAAGTAAGAGTCGGTCAATTTTCGCATTAATATCAACTGCTTCTTTACTCTTTCCACTCAGTCGGCTCTCTCTTGTATTCCATAACTCCGGAGTACATGACAGCTTACAACTGAATTGCGCCATCGTGTTGTTTACCGTTATTCGCCCCATTATCGGAGCCTTCCCAAATTTGTCTAGACCGCTCTTTTTCAGGTAGAGCAGCACCTTGAATTTTTCTATTTTCATACGCTTATTATTTAATGGCAAAATTACCTGTTTTATAAGCGTTCTTTGATATGCAAAATACTGACATACAGTGAATAATAGCCTCTGTGATAGCTTCTTCATTGTTCAGCCTGTTACCTATTCGGCTCAGGTAACTGGGCAGCTAACACTTTGGTAACTGAACACCTGCAATATCCTGTCCATTTTTGCTTTCCATTATCTCAGCAAAAAACGGAAGTTTTGCTCATATTCAACCAATTACGTTTTTCTTTCTCATCCCTTCATCTGCTTGCTTCCTATATTCTGTTCCACTGCACTCGCCATGGGTTCGCGACATTGGCTCTCAGTAAGGGTGTTCCCATTGAGAGTGTGAGCCGAGTATTGGGACATACGAACATTACCACGACACAAAAGTATGCCAAGATTACTACCGAGAAAATCGACAAGGATTTGACGATGTTCGGCAACAGACTTAATAAATCTTTTAGTGAAATTTCAATAGCAATGTAACTATGGAACGAGCAATTATAACAATCAGCGAAAATGGCAAGGTAAATATCCCAAGAGGTAATGTTTGGATGTCTGAAATGGAATTGGTGGAGTTGTTCGGGGTAATAGCCCCGACACTCCGAGTCGCTATAAAAGCGATATACAAGAGTGGAACACTTTGCCCTGTAAGCACCCAACGATGTGATTTGGCTACGCCTGCAAGTTGGGCTACATTCTACAATCTTGAAGTGGTTATTGCTCTTGCATTTCGGTTGAACACTTATGAGGCAAGCAGGATAAGGCAAAGGGTGTTGGAAGCTTTGTGCCAACGAAAAGAGAGTGAAATTAGCATACTGTTATCGTTGGAGAGTATTGGGCATCAGATTTCACCCAAAGGACACTGCTAATATAAGAATGAGACCTGCTATTCTTACGAACGGCAGGTCTCGAACTAACGTCTTATATGTAAATATCTATCAAAGGGATGATAGAGTTTCTTAATCTTCTCTATTGTGCCTCATTATTCAAAAGCCACACAGTCTGTCAATGTTCTGTTAGCTGGAAGCTCAACACTTATATATGTATTATAATTTTCTGCTGTGATTTCTACCTCACCACATACGCAATCTTTAAGTGTAATCTTTGCATTTGCAGCAAGAGCTGATAAGTCTAAATAGTAACCTTTTTCAAATACACATTCAGTAAAAGTTGTAGAAACATATGGGCGGATAAGACGGTCATAGTCTTGGTCATAGCCATTGTTTTGCCAATATTTAGATGAGTTCTCTCCAAAATTACATTTTGTGAATGAAACGGCATCAAGACCTGCAAGACTTGTCCACCCTTTCACTGTAGAGTTTGTCACTATCAGATTCTTCCCATTATGCTCAGTAGTATTGATTGCATAACCAGGACCATCAACAACTACATTATCAATATAAATATCTTGTTTAGGCGATGAAATAACAATACCACGACCGACAGGGGTGTCAATTGTTAAATTCTTGATTGTACCTCCATATGTTTCAACAGCATAACCATTGTATTGAGGATTTTCAATATCCAAAGAGAATCCATTGCCATCAAGAACACCACCTTCTTTCATAACTACAGCAACAGGCGTTCCATAAATAGCACTATTTGCAAGAGGAGCGGCTACATCTTCAGCAAATACAGTTGTATATCCTTGACTAAGAGCATAATTTACGCCATTAGCAGTACCTACTGTTGCAATATTATTTTCTACAGTATAAACATTTACAGTTACATTGTTAGTAGTATTTGAAGAAAGATCTGCGTTTGGTCTGTTATCACCCACAACTGCACCAGCAGCTGATTCCTTACCTGTATCTGCATATTCAGCAATCATATCTGCAATTACATTAGTATTATTAACTACGCAGTTTTCAACTTTAGCACCAGTCATTAAGCGTCCTGCTATACCACCAACACTTCTGTAGGCTGTTATATCAAGGTTGTTTACAGTACAGTTTGTAACAGAATAGCCCGTTTTGCTATTCTCAGAAACATATCCAACGATACCACCAACGTTATTAGCATTATTTTTCTGGCTGTTAGGAGTTGAGAGAATCTTACCACCATCTACATGACAATTCTCAATATTACCATAGATAGAACCTACGACTGCACCTGCTTTGTAATGTCCAGATATATTAACATTAGACAATTTTACATTCTTAATGTTACCAATTACATTACCAAACAAGCCAGCAGAATTTTCATCATCAGTAACCTTTACAGTCAAATTACTTATTGTCTTATTACCACCATCGAAAGTTCCCATGAATGTTTTGGTTGTACCGATAGGAGTCCAAGCAACATTTTTCATATCAACATCAGAAGTCAATTTCACTGTATAACCAGAGAATTGGTTGCTATTGGTATTACTTTCTGTTGATAACCAGTTAAGACCATCTACTGAGTAGAGATAATAGGTCTTGGTCGCTGCATCATATTTAACTCCATTTGTAACCTCTTCAAATTCAGGATAATTATAATCATCATCGAATCTTTCATCAATAACAATATTGAATTGAATATCGCCCGTCAGAAGTTTACCAAGAATATTGGTTCTCCAATTACGTTGTACGGGAACTGCATGTAAACCTTCATCGAAAACGATGTCTTCACCACCTGACTTAAATGTAAACTGCAGACCATCTGCTTCCAAAGTAGTTCTCTTTTCATCGTTATCAGTCAAAATATAGCTCATAGAAAGATACTTGTACTTCTCGTTTTCCTGAATAGTACCATCTCTATCCACATCAACTTCCAAAATTGCAGGGTCTGTAGGGATTGCTGCAAAATCATATTCAACTGCCTGTTCGCCTTTTACAGTACCATCGAGCAAGTTGATAGAAGTAGCAGCATTCTTGATGACAACCTTTGACGCGGTAATTTCTATACCTGATTCTACTGCTGCTTTCCAATCAGCTTCTGTTACACCCACATTGATTTGAGCAAAAGGACGCTTCAATACAACATCAATTTCTGTATTGCCTGTTACCTTGAAAGTTTCAGCCTTGAAGAATGCGTCACGAGTCTCATCGTTATTGTCACCCTCATAATCTACGGCAACTTTTAGTCCGTCAGGTTCTGCAGTAACTGTGTAAGCATTGCAGCTTGCATCTTGTGCCCAAAATACGGCTGTGTACTCCTGTCCCTTTGCCAATGTCACTTCTACTGCATCTTGCTTACTTCCATTAGGAAAAGCTTTTGGCTTTGTCAACAAGCCGTTTGTAGAGCCTGCAATAGTTGTAATCAACTTTTTGTCTGCATCATAGATAGCATAGTACAGAACATCTGCACTTTTACCATCACTGATAGCACGGGTAGCGATACCACCTTCGGCAGCAAGTGAGAACGTCACCTGAGCCTCATTTCCTGACTGAACTACATCCAGTTCGTCATTCGAACACGATGTTGCGAGCAACATACCTGCTGCTGCGAACATACCTAAGAATAATTTCTTGTTCATCTTTGAAAAATTTAATTGTTATACAAATAGTTATTTTGATTTTCTTGTTTCTTAATGTTTGCCACATCCCTTGTAAATGTCGCACCCATTGTCGAGGGCTGTTCTGCATAGGCAGAACCGAGTATTATCATCAATCTGTCGTTTCCTGCTGATGCAGGGTAAAGGTCTCGGAACTGTTCCTCACCTTTGCGGTGTTAGCTTGTTTGTTCTTTTCTGTTCGGCTTTTAACTCGTTATTAGGGTTATACTTATATTGAAAATATCTTATTCTGTTGGTGTGAAATTTCCTGCAATGTTGCTTCTTTGGTTCGCCTCTATCTCTACCTGTGGAAATTCTACCGTTTTGCTGTTATTGCCATCAGTCAAAGTCAATTCGGCAGAAATGTTTGTGGCTGTGGTCGGAGCAAACACATATCCCATAGCGAGGTAGTTATATTCCGTACCATCAGCCGAGAATGTCTCAGTTGTGGTCTCGCTGAAATTCCAAGTAAATTCGGCATTTCCGCTTACTGTGTTCGTGAATGGATAGAATGTGTTTGGGACTGCCTTTGCAGTAAATGTAGCTTGCATCGGTGTTCCTGTAGTACCCACATTGATTTGAGCCAACGGGCGGACAAGTTCAACAGGGTAACTGCAATCTCCTGTAATGGTAATATCTTCCATCGTGGCAAAAAAAGCGTCTGCGGCTTCTGCCTCAGAGAATGTAATCGGATTGGGCAGAGTATTCATTTCAATGGCGGTCAGATCATCTATATTGTAGATGTTCTGATTGTTATCATACGCCCAAAAGACAAAACTATATGTCTGTTCCTGAGCCAATGTTAGCTGCACATTAACCGAAGTGCCGTTTATCGGGAACGATTGGCGGTCTATTTCATAATAGTTCCAACTGCCACCGCTGTTGGTATGCACATCGGCAACACCCTTTTTGAATATGCCGACCACAAGGGTATTCACTTGCTCCGCCTTACCGAATGAACGGGTACGGGTGTCAGTTGGAAGTGTGGCTGTGAAACTCACCTGAACATCGCCCACATCGTGCAATTCATCCGAACAGGATTGTATGCCTATCATAGTCAAGGCAAGCATCGCCAATATCTGTATGTTATGTAGTAGATTCTTCATTATGTCTATCTGTTAGGGGAAAATAAGGTTATGGTCTCCGTCAAAGTCGGGATTGATGGTTACACCTCCCGAAGCCTCCGACATAAGGAACATACCTGTCATTATGGTATGGTGGCTACGTTTGAGCGGTACCTCTATCGGCTCGGTCAAGGAGAGTTGTGTACCCTCATTGTCATAGATACCTATCTGCACGGTTACAGCCGACTTCTTGCCGTTCACAAACACATAGTCAAATCCCATCGTTGCCTCCGATTCGGAGAGCTTTCTCAATGTGGATTCAAACATCACTCCCGTAGAGGAGTCCACAGGCTTGTCGGTATTCATACTGTAAGCATCGGGCATAAATCCTACATAGTAGAACACCACCTTGTAATCCTCGATGTTTACGGCTCTTGTCGGGGTATCATCTGTTGATGCAGCCTTGTTTCCGTTGGCTTTCGAAGCGACACGTACAGATTCCTTGTCTATAAACTCCACCACATCGTTTGTTACGAACTCAAATTTGGCAAGAGGACGCTGCATCGCAATATCCAATGTATCGGGCAAATGCTCCATAATATCCGCTACAAGGGAAATGTTGTTTGAGCCTCGGAAGGCATCCCGATAGTCATTATTACCCTTGTGGTCACCTTGCAGTCTGATTTCCGCAAAGTTGTCGGCATTGTGGAAATGGCTATCACCGCTTGTCTGCACCAAATCCGACCATACCATCACATTGTAACTGCCGGGCAAGAGGTCGAGCGTCACTTCGTGGTCATAACCCTCTGATATATCTTTCGTGAATACGAACTCCTGTGTGTAGTCCGATGTGGTACGCATCTTTTCCGACACGGGATAGGTGCGGACAATGTAACGTATCTTTCCATAATCACGATGATTGTCGTATGTTTCGCCATATCCCTGCTCAATGACCGATATCCCATCATACAGATGTTCCCATTCGGTCATATCTGTTTCATAATTGAGGCGAAGATGCATTTTTACAAACTCCGGCGTTTCAGGCCATTCGTGAACATCACAAGCCGAAAGAAACAATATCGGCAGGCATATAATAAGGTATAGAATCTTTCTCATCGCTTGCCTCCTTTCTTCTTTAAGTCAAACGAATAGGAGAACGATACCGCTGCTTGGTCGATACCCCAATAGGTCTTCTTGATGCTCTCTATCATCAGACCGTCTTTTGTGCGTGGGGTATTGTGGAACTTGTCGTAGTGATTTGAATATACTCCTGCTCCGAGTGAGAACTCCACCCTCCAACGGTTGTTCTTGCTGATGGGCAGACGATAACCGATGCTCACACCGCCACCGATGGCAGGTGTCTCACGGTTATGGTCTTGGTAGCGGTAATCGCCATCAAAAGCAAAATTGTAGTATGCCAGTCCGAAATGTGCTCCTGCAAAGAAACCATCGTTGTTTTCCGACAGCCAATAGCGGAACTCGGGCTGTACGCTGAATGTTCTGAACTTGATGGTGGTCTTGAAATAGTCCCAAGCCGAATAATAGACGGGCAAAGTGAACGACCAGTGCTTTGCCAAGTCGATTTCCGCTGCGACATTGGCAATGCCCATTCCCAAGCCGATGGCGTTGGTCTTGACGTGCAGTTTGCGTGTCCATTCCTCCACTTCGGGAATAACCGTTTCTATAATAGCCGTTGTGTCGGGAACAATTTCAACGGCTTCAACTATTGGCTCTACCTTAATGGTATCAGGCACGATTACAGGCACTTGTATGGGTGGCAACTCTTTCTTGTAGGTTACGAATACCGCACACGCATTTCTCATCTGCTCGAAGAAGAGATTGTTCATATGCTGCCATACCTTACCACCGTCCAATGCTCTCAATTTTACGACACGGTTGTCGATATGCGTATTCGGGTGATGATAGTCCACCAATCGGGCTTCTTCCTCCAAGATGGCAATTACTTCATCCTTGCGGATAAGTCCCGAATCCTCAATCTGCGATTTGAGATAATCCCACGGGATATAGCTGTCATTATAGGTAATAAGGCTGTCGGGAATATCCACCTCACTGCGGATGAACTTTTCAAGTGCCGAGAGACGGCCTTGTGCCAACTTACGGTTGAGTTGATAACTGCCTTCGGGAGAAGCTGCTCCGCAGAAGGATACTTCAATGATGTTGATTGTACTGTCTTGGCGTATAGTTCGTAGGAATTCCAACATCTCCTGCATACGGACGGCATTGTCCGAATAGGCGGAGTCTATGACAGTACTGTTCACACGGAAGTCAATACAGATTTCCGTGTGTCTCTCTTGCGAATGCGCAATACCTACACCAAACAGCAAGAGAATCAGTGTTATACAATATTTCTTAATGCGCATAAATCAGAATAATAGGTCACTTCTCTTTGGAAGAGTGATTTATGCGACATACTGCTATTGATTACGAGTAGGTTATTTGAACAGTCACGACATAATTTGCTCAACAATCCATATCGCCACTAAACAAAATCTGAATCGAGCATAACATTTTTTAGTGTAATTTGGTGCTATTTGCTGAAAAATGTGTAATTTTGCATCGGTAATCATTTCTCTTCCAAAGAGATAAGTTCTCTCTTCCAAAGAGACCTTTCATTCGCTCAACAATCTATTCTGCTCTGCACCTTCAACATCAGCCCTATTCTTTTGGCTCTTACGGCTTATTGTGTCTTGACTTTATAATTTCAGGAGTATATTTATAGAGATATTTACGGAAAGAATGGATGTTAAGTCCAAATCGTTCAGCAATATCCTTCATCGTATCTGTGCCGTTTTTCAGACATTCGATAGCAGCTGCATATTTATCTGCCGTCTTTTGTTTCCTAACTATCGGCTTGCGTTCCGTCTTACGATGAAGCAATTCAGGATGCTTGCTCTTTATGTAAGCTCTGAAATATTCATTGTAGCCACACTCGTCCATCACGGCATGGATAGTGGCGTTCCCTGATTTCAACATTTCTACCCCTTCAGCAAACATCTGTTCACTGGATGCAAGCAACGAATTATGCTTTTCGATGGCTTCGGGATAGTTACGGCGTATAAAACCGCCTACACTATTATAGGTAAGTCCCAACCGTTTGGCAATGGATTTTAAGGACTCGGAAGTGGTTACATAGATGCGTAGCGCCTCCGCATACTTTTCTGCACTACGATTGGAAACGACCTTACCGTCAGATGTCCTTATCATTCCACGGGCTGTAACCAATTCGGGATGATGCTCCCTGAGATACATCCTGAATGTTTCGGGATTCAGTCCAAATTCCGCTGCGACCTTTGCCGTTGGCAAATCGGTATTCTGTAATCTTTCGATTGCATTGGCATATTTCTCAGCAGAAGATTTTTTATAACGTTTGGTTTGCTCCAATGCCATACCTTCGTCAAAGCCACGTCTGAGAACCATCAGTTCGGGATACCAAGTTCTCAAGTGGTAGCGGAAGCCACCGAGGGTTACCCCAACAATACGTACTATATCCTTTACATCCTTCGATGTTGTACGATACAGGTCTATAGCCTTCTCATATTTTTCAAGAGTTTCACGGTCTGGCTCACAGACAGTCCAATTTCCGTTACGCAGACCTCTGACCTTTTGACCTGTTGCACGGATACGTTTCTCCTCCCTATTACGGGTAATTTGTGGGTAATAGGCTAAGATGTGTTCTCGCAAACCCGTGTAGGATACATTACAAGCCTCTGCAACCTCTTCAATGGTTTTATCGGATGATTGCAACATCTCAATGGCAGTAGCATACTCTTCCTTGCTCCATTTGCGTGCTCCATATTGCAGATTGACGGTTATTCCTATCCGTCTGCGTTCCTGTTCTCTGCGTGGTACGATATCGGGGTAATGTCTGCGAAGTTGGCTTGCCAAAGAGGAACAATCTACGTTGAAGATACGTGCTATCTGGGATATATTGTATTCAATATACTCCATACTGTCGCAAGCGTCAATGGCATCCTTGTATTTGTAATGGGCGGCAGTAGTTTGACCTTTCTTTCCTCTAAGTTTGACATTCTTAAATTCTGTAAGATTATGTCGTTTGAGGATTAGGTCACGGTGATGAGTGGAGAGGTAAGAACTGAACGCGGAAAAGCCGACCCCAGTCTGCTCACATATTTGTTTTATGGAAAGACCGGTCTCTACATAGAGGGTAATTGCATCGCTATACTTTTCTCTGGTTTCGTTTCTAATTCCTCGTTGCTCTTTCAATTTTTGGTTGCCAATTTTTATGGGTTACTTAATTGGGGTAGGCAATCATCAGGTTTACAAGTTCTTAATTCTATATAAAGAAGCTAAAGAGTAAACCTCTCTTGATAAGAGCAATTAATATTGTAGGTCTATTCTATGAATGAGTCTATTAGCAGGTTGACACATTGGAATTTGCTCAACAATAGACTTGTGGAGCAAAACAAAATGAAAATCAACCTGCTTTTTTAATTCCTTTTTTGGTTACGATTATATAATTCTTCGTAAATTTGCAATGGTAATCATTTCTCTTATCAAGAGATTTTCTCATTCGCTCAACAATACCTCCTTATAGAGATTTCAATATCATACTGTTCGCCTTGTCGATGGCTACGGTATCCAATGATGCAAGGTAGATGCGTGTGGTGGCTTCCGAGTCGTGTCCCATACCCTCACTGATTACCGATAGCGGTACATTCTTGCTCTTGGCGATGCTTGCCCAAGCGTGACGAGCAACATACAAGGTTAGTGAAACGGATAATCCCAACTCTTTACCGATGATTTTCAGGCAACGGTTGATATTATGGGCTGCATAGATATATTGCTTGCGTTCATCTATATCACCGAAAGGTTTGATAATAGGCAAAAGGTAATTGGATTGCGAAGTGTCGTACTTATCCACAATCTCCTGCATACACTTCTCCCATTTGATGAAGAGTTGTTGCCCGGTCTTGCGTCTGCGATAGGAAAGCACACCATTCTGCAAATCCTTTTTTCGCAGGTATGCCATATCCACGAATGACATACCTCGGGTATAGAAGCTCATAAGGAACATATCTCTGGCGAAGTCAAAGGACGGATTCATAGAGAAGTCCATCTCCTTAATTCGCTTGATGACTTTTAGAGGTACGGCTCGCTTGACGGTCTTATCCACTCCCGTATAGACGTGCTTGAACGGGAAGCGTTGTGAGGTAAGTCCCTTCTCTACGGCACGATTATATACTGCTCTGAGATTTCGCATATAGAATGATGAAGAGTTTGGACTCACTCCGTTATTCTTCAAATATGCCTCGTATGCCATCATCATATCTGAATCCATATCATCCAATGGCACATCCTTGTCCTCTCGGAAGCGTCTGAAACTGCATAGGGTCGCAGCGTATGTCTCCGATGTGCGTATCTTACCCAATGTTTTCAGATTTGAAATAACGCCCTCCATAAATGGAAAGAGAAAATTTTCAGGGTTATCCGATGCAAATTCCGCTATCACATCATCTGCGGTATAATCACAACCGCTATGCTCAAAATCAGCGATGACCTTCTGGAAATGCTTGACATCCATTCGGATTTTGTCACCAATCTCCGATAGATAGCGTTTTCTGCTCTCGTTGAACTTTGGTAACACCACCTCCGAAGAGTGGTTGTTCCACTCATAGCCGTAGAGACGGTAGCCCGTCTTTTGCTGACGGGCTACACGATTGTGGATTAC
>OJNZ01001492.1_pt1 | contig 12605 bp, 8 predicted proteins | sample 1598001 | NCBI WGS metagenome assembly OJNZ01 (sample SAMN01915225, study PRJEB22387) | human gut metagenome | isolation source: stool | host: Homo sapiens | place: USA | reverse complement strand
TTTATTATTTTTAAAAGCGAAGTACTACTAATAAACAAATCATCGGATAAATCGTCAATGTAAGTACTAGTTCGAGACATTAAATGTTTTAATACCAAAAATTCGACATCAGTATTATTTGAATTAAGTTTTGTTTTTTTTATAAGAGCAAAGATTTCATTGTTCGTCAATTTAAAACCTGAAGCCTGCATAGCTTCAATACTATTTGGATACATAGCATTTATCGCATGAATATCATTTCGAATTGTTTTTGTAGAAACATGTAAAGATGATGCTAAATTTTGTGCAGTAAGTTTGTCCTTATCATTTAATTCTTTTATAATTTCAATTTGCCTTTTCGTTAGCATTCTTATCACCTTCTACTAAACATAATATTGAATAATCAAGAAATTTCAATACATTTTTATTTTTACAACCTACAATTTAATTAAAGATAGCTTTAGGATGCATGTTACCTACCTATTTATAGTAACATTTATTTTCATCATTATTATGAAGTAACATCCAACTTTGAAAAAAAGATCATAAGAAGCCACCCTACAGGTGGCTACGATATCCATTTCATAATTTCTTCTTCACTTTTCGATACACACTTCGCAATTTGAGATATACTCATACCATTCTTAAGCATCATTTGGACCATCAAAATTCTTTCTTGATTCAATTCTTTCACTTCTTTTTGAGCTTCATTTGCTTGTTTTTGAGCTTCTTTTGCTTGTTTTTGAGCTTCTTCAAGTTCAAGCTGTCGTTCCATTCGTTCTTCATTTTCATGCAGTTTTTGAAAATCTTCTATTATTTTCTTCCAACCATCATCCGATATGGTTTCTACACGCTTCTCTAACATTTGAATCACCCCATCACTTTCTATCATTACCTTAATTTTACTATCATCCATTCCCTTGTGGCAATTCAAAAAGTAATAAATCATCTTTTCCTGTTCATTCATGTCTTCAAGTGGCTTATGTATATTCAACTTTGCCATTTCAACCGTTCGTATCTTCATACGATCCTGACTTTCTTCTACAAAAGATAAACCTTCTTCATTCCTTAATGTAAATGTGTTGCACATTCTATTATTATCAATTAGATTCACATTAAAGAACACTAAAACGATTGTTTCCTTTAACTCTCCATAATATTTTCCTTCCAATTCTTGTGACCCATGAAGTCTAGCCAAATAATAACTAAAGCGAATTGGCAAATTATCTTTGGTTTGTCTTAACTGCATTTCTAAATCTACAGTTGTTTGATCATCAAATTCGACTAGTAGATCCAAACGTGGACTTTTCATTTTACTATAGTCTTTTACCATTTCTGAATTCTTAACAACAACATAATTTACCTTCCTTTCTAAAAATACCGTGAGTAATGATTTTAAGGCATCATTGGCCTCCTTACAATCTTCGCCAAAAACATACTTAAAGGCGAAATCATTTAATAAATTTGCGCTACGCATGAGCACCTCATTTCTAGTAGGCATTTCCTACATACTCATATACGTAAAAAAAGACACTTTTTCGAATAAAAATCAAAAAAATGTCTTTTTAGTGCTTTAAATCCATTCCATTTTCTTACAAATATTATAAATTCCATCATCTACATTGGCATCTGTGACAATAGTTGCGATATCCTTCAATTCTTGACACGCATTTCCCATCGCAACACTTGTCCATTGCGGATCAAACATAACCATATCATTTGTGTCGTCCCCAAAGACAACTACATCTTTTAAATCACCACCAATATGCTGCATCATATCCAAGATTCCTTGGTGTTTCGCATCATATTGAAACATTAAATAATCTGGCACAAAGCGAAGATTTCCAAGTGTGTCCTTTAATGTTAATTCTTTTTCTTTTTCTTTTGGAATAGAAATATACATTTTATAAATCACATTCAACTCGTCTACATCCAAATTTTCATCATACACATACTCCGTAGGCTCTTTACGATCTCCAACTTGATTCTGGAATGTGTGATCTTGAGTATATACCTTAATTGAATCATCTAACGTAAATAAAACACCATATCCCAAAGATAATGCTTGCTTGGCAATTGCCTTTGATTTTTCTAAATCTAAAGGAATATTTTGAACCAATTCATCATGAATGACTAATCCGCCACCACCGCAACAAACCATATCATGAAGACCCACACTCTCCATAAAATTACGTGCTTTATAGTGAGCACGACCTGTCGCAATAGCTACAAAGTGGCCTGCCTTTTGAAGTTCATTTAATGCGACTTGTGCACTTGGCACAATCTTACCAGTCGCCCTATCTGTAAGGGTTCCATCAATGTCAAAGAAAAAATATTTTTTATTCATGTTCCTTCCAACTTTCCTATATCTTCGTCAATACATCCATCACATCTTGAATATATTGTATATTTGTTTGTCCATTTAAACTTGAAACGTATTCTTCCATATCACGAATCTCATAATTTAGTGCCAAACGTCTTTCTTGACAAGTTATCTCTAGCGTATGTCCATCACTTGTATATGTGATTGTCGCCTTTTCAGCTCTAGGAAAATTATACACCCCAATATATCCGTTTTCGCAAGCCACAAAGCCTCTTTTGGCTGCTTAGCACGCATCGTTAAAGAAATCATCGCAATCTCTATCCCTTTATTCTGTAGCAAGATACCACTTGATTCATCGACACCCGTTCCAAATGGTGTCATCGTTGTTAATACGGTATCAGGTTTGCTTGTCATAGACTAACGCTCAAAACCTACGGCATATACACCAATATCAAGTAAAGCACCACCAGCTAAGTTTGGATTAAAGAAACGATTGTTGACATCATATTCTTTAAAAGTGCCAAAATTGACTTGAACTATCTTCACTAGACCTAAAGAATTTAATGAAATTAGTTTTTCAACTCTTTAAATAAAGGCATTTGCCATATCATGCGCAATCCAGCCAGGACCAACAATTTCCCAATTATAATGAATGAAATTCTCCGTCCTTTTCCTTTTTAAATACACCCATATCATTCACTAGAATCATACCTGTCAATATATCCACAAATAAACTTGTATCTACAATACCAGGCATCATCAACAAGGTTTGATTCAACAAATGAATATCTTCTACATTTTTGAAGTACACATCGAATAAGATATTCCCTTCATCACTAATGAGAAAGCCATCTTTATTTGAAGCAGTACGCCATTCAACAATCCCATTTAATTCTCCTAATTTCTTTTTCACAATACTATATGCTTTAGGTAATACTTCCACTACAACAGGCACTTGAAATGCCAAAGTCTCATGAAATTTAGTTTCATCAACCAATACAATATATTCATCGGCCATGGACGCAATAATTTTTTCTTGCGTATGAATACCACCACCACTTTTTAAAGCATTCAAATGTGAATCTACCTCATCATATCCATCAAAAGCAATATCAACATGATCCACATATTGTGTATTCAATACAGTTAATCCTTCTTTTTGGGCTTTTAAAGCTGTTTTTGCAGAAGGTGTAACCACTTGAATATCTTTATCCTTTACATAATCAATCAAATATTGAATGGTACTGCCACCGCCTAGGCCTACAACCATTCCATCCTTCACTAATTTTGATGCATACAATGCACATTTCTTTTTCATAATCATCACCACCTTCAATATATCATGTAATTTATTTTCGTCAATAAATACTTTATGTAATTTTGATTCATACGCAAAAAAGAAGAACTATACCTTCAAAGAAGCATATAATTCTTCACATTGACTGATTCGATCATAACTATCTGTGCGTTCATTCGTTAAAAATAAATATAAAATTTCAATGACGGTCGCAGCAGAAATCCTTGAAAAACAAAATTCATTTAAAAATAGCTTTTCACGCGTAGACGTCTGAATGTGATATAAACATTCTTTGGCAACAACTGAATCCTCATTATTCGTAATTCCAATTGTAGGTACCCCACGCTTTTTCATTTCCCTGCAAACCGTAAAGACTTGGCTGCTCTCCCCACTATTTGAGATGGCGATCACTACATCACTTGCATCTAGTCCTAGCGCATAAGAGGCCTGATTCTCCCAAATTGTTGAAGTAAATGTTGGAATACCAATCTCGTTAAATTTGAACATACAATCAAGCGCTACCGGAATCGTATTTCCTACGGCACACACAAGTACGTGTTTGGCATTTTGAATCAAAGAAAGAATCACACTCAATTGATTCACATCTATATTACGAATTGTAGCCGTAAGTTCTGAAATCTTATTGGAAAGAATGGTTTCTAAAGAACCTGAAATATCACTTGTAGAAATGGTATTTGATTTTTGTTCAATCTCGTTCACACAATCCCTAGCCAAATTCACCTTTAAATGATGAAAACTATCCATCTGACATTTTTTGGCAAAACGCGAAACACTCGCCTGCGAAGTATTACATGCTTGGGCAAGCTCCTTAATCGTCATATTCACCACTTCTTTTGGATGTTGGATTATATAATCCGCAATCTTCTTTTCAGAGTCAAAGAAGGAATTATAATGTCCATGAATTGTATCGAGTATCATAAAATCACCACCAATTCTATATTATCAAAAAAGAGATCAAATTACTTGATCTCATGTACGTAAATATTATTAACACGATCTGGTCCTACAGAAATCATAGAAACACGTACGCCAGTAAACTCTTCAATGAAGTGTACATAGTCTAAACATTCCTGAGGCAATTGATCGACTGTAGACATCTTAGTGATATCTGTCTTCCAACCTTTGAAAGTCTTATAGATTGGTTTAGCTTTGGCAACATCTGCCTGATCACTAGGAATATAATTATATTCTTTACCATCAATTTCGTATCCAACACAAACCTTGATTTCATCTAAACCGTCTAATACGTCAATCTTAGTGATAACAATATCTGTTAATCCACTCATTAAGTTTGCGTGTTTTACAGTTAATAGATCCAACCATCCACAACGACGAGGACGACCTGTAGTAGCTCCATATTCTCCACCATGTTCACGAATCCATTCACCTTGTTCATCTAATAATTCAGTAACGAATGGTCCTTCACCAACACGAGTTGAGTATGCTTTTACTACACCTACAACAGTCTGAATACGACTTGGTGCAATACAAGCACCTGTAGTAACACCAGCACTTGTTGGACTTGAAGAAGTTACATATGGATATGTTCCATAGTTGATATCAAGCATAGCTGCCTGAGCCCCTTCAAACAATACTGTCTTATCTTCATCTAAAGCTTCATTTACTAAGTGTGTTGTTTCTTGGATCATAGGGACAATACGATCATAAATAGCTTCAAAATCAGCTACCATCTTATCGTAATCCATAGCTTTTCCACCATAAACAGCAGTAAATAATTTGTTTTTGAAATCTAAACAATCTTTTAAACGAACTTTAAAATGTTCAAAATCCTTAAATTCATGATAACGAATACCATGACGAGCATACTTATCTGCATAACATGGACCAATTCCACGTTTTGTAGTTCCAATTTTATTAGATGCAGCTTGCTCTTCTAATTCATCTTGATATTGATGATATGGCATTAACATCTGTGCACGGTCACTAATAATGATGTGTTTAATTGATAAACCATCTTTTTCTAATTGTTCCATTTCTTTTAATAATACGAATGGGTTACAAACAACTCCTGGACCAATGATACAAGTTGCTTCTTCGTGTAAAACACCACTTGGTAATAAGTGCAATACATGTTTCTTACCATTTACAATGACTGTATGACCTGCATTGTCTCCACCTTGGAAACGAACAATCATATCCGCCTTTTCTGCTAAAACATCGACGATTTTTCCTTTACCCTCATCGCCCCATTGGGTACCTACAACTACTTGGCTTGACATAAGAGCCTCCTTTTAGGTATGTTCTTTACAATACCTAATTAATTATAAGTAACCCTCATATTATTGTCAATTGAGATTTTTTAAAATTCTATAGTCTAAAAATCGGGTGCTGAGGGAGCAGAAATGATTCCTCTAGCTGGCAAATGTGCTTTAAATAAAGTAGTTTCAGTGAAATCAAAGCAATAAAACTTTTTGAACAAATAGTTCATACTTTGGCTTTATATAAAGGTGTAAAGAGACATTTTTAAAAGTCGGCACCCGTTTTTCATACTATAGAATTTTTAAAAAAAGAGCTTGCACAACCATTTAATTCATGATATCATTAACGGGCACTTAGGGGTATCGTCCAAAGGCTAAGATAGCGGTCTCCAAAACCGTTGATGTGGGTTCGAGTCCTACTACCCCTGCCAGTTTGAAACTTAAAACTCTCAAAAATGCTTTATATAAAGTAGATTTGAGAGTTTTTTTGTTGTCAAAAAATCGATTTTTACCCGTTTTGGCAAACTTTTTGGCAAACAATTCAAAAAAAATTATTTTTTTTACTTTTCGAAATGTATTTTTTAAAACTCAAATAAAGTGCTTTTTATGACAGAATAGACTCATGGATTGGGTATAGATCAACCTAATTTTACATTGTTACCAACCTCACTAAACACAAAAGGTGTTGTTCGAAAACTAATTTCGTCACAACACCTCATTTTTTATTTAAACCACTCTTTTACAAACACACTGTAAATTTCGCTATCTATTCAAGCAGCGACTCACAACACACATTATTTTTTATACGGCAATTCATTTCTGGTCTCTGGAACAATATCATACCATGTTGTCAGCACATTTGAATTCAATTTCTGCATCTTTTTTATTTCACGAGATACTTTATAAATGTCTGTTTCCAAATATTCTTGTGGCAACAATGATGTCTCTTTCTTTGGCTGTTTCACCGCTAAAGGATTTAATTTTTCACCTTCAATCAGTTTCAAATAGTTAGCATATAATTCTGGGCATTCATTTTTCAACAATGCTACTAAATTTGGATATACAAGCTTGTTAATAATATTTGATGCACAATAACTTCGTACTGTCATATCTAACGGATTCACATATACATGATTATAATAATCAATGTCAATGATACAACCATGAATCAATCCATATCCACCAATTCTTCTAATTTCATTTGCTATGCTTTCTTGATAAGCTGTATATTTTTTCAAAGGTGTTTCAATGGATGCAATCATTGAATCCATATTTTCATAATAATAATTCACATCATTCATATCTAATTTTTTCAATGCTCCACCATTCAACATCGACAACGAGCCTGTCTTAGATTTATGAATATAACAATAATACCCATTTTTTTTCAACATATAAAGTTTATTAACTTGCCTGTTGAATGTCATTGATATATTTTTTCCACGATAAAAATCTTGATATTCCTGAGATGTAATTTCATATATGCCATCTTCATAGTCACCGAAATAATCATATTCTCCATCCATCAGAAAATTCTTTAGATGTGGACTTTCATTTCTATAACCAATCTGATTATCGGCATATATTCTTTTTACACCATCATCAAAGAACATATTTTTATGTGTATGACCACTGACATACACAAAATCATCATGACAATTTGCATCTACACACCAGTCTTTTTTTGGCATATGCGTAAAAATGACTGTGTTTTTCTTTGCTAACACATCTGTCAATTTATCATACAAATGTTCAAACTTTTTACTCTCTTGAATTTCTGTATTTCTATCAACAGCTGCTCGATACACACCATCATTAGCATTGAATTTTTCATTGTAGCCTGAGAATCCAACACCACCCAAAATCACCAGTCTTGTACATCTCAAATTTTCCAGAAGAGTCCGATTATCTGATCGTATCAATTCATCATATTGAATAATCCCTATGTCATCAGATTCATTTCTGTAAAACACATCATTATGCAATAAATACATTCCATTTTCTTTTAATACAGTTCTGTATTTTTCAACAATCTCATCCACTGACACTCCTGAAAAATTCCAAAATTCATGATTACCAAGAATAAACACAAAATTCTGTCTTCCTGAGGCTGCTGATTTTCTAAGCATTTTCACAAACAATTCAAATATTGAAATTTCTGATGACACATCTCCACCTATAAGTGTTAAACTCGTATTTTCAGTCAAAATGTCATCAATGATTTTTTGTATTGTAAAAATGACATCTTCTCTTGATTTACACCCTGCATTGTTAATTCTATGCATTAAATGTAAATCAGAAATGTAACTAATTCTATTAGAATCCCATAAAAGCATACTATCAAGACTTCCAAAAAACATATTATTATCAGATGAAGCAATTTCCCTTGACGATTGTAATACCGATGTTGTTTCTTCTTCATTCTTTTCAACTATTGGGAACTCACCAATGAGTTTTACATCATAATCATACGATTTATATTGAACATTAAACTGTTCGCATAATTCACTAGTCATTTTCGCATCCCTCAAGTTGATTCCGTCTATATTTGAAAGATTTTTAAGGTCAGTACAGAATAATAAATCTGCACCAGATAAATCACCTTTCAAAAATGCTACAAAATCAAAGAAATACGAAAATCTATGTACTTTTTGTTTTACAATTTTTTTATCTTCATTACTCCAAATTTGACGTACTATAAATTCCTTATTCTTATATACTTTAAATACTTTACAATTCAATTTTGCATTTTCTCTTATCGGTAATTTTGTCGTATCATCTGTCGTATATTTTGAAAAATCAACATTCAAATCAATGGCCCCTGATAAGTCACAATTTTTTAAATTACCATTTCTATACTTGATAAATTCATCGAATGTCTCAAAAGCTCGACATACATCTACACTACGCCAACAATTCAAAGTCTTTCTTCCTTGATTGTTATAATAGCGATACACTTTTGTTTCTTCACAATAAAAATGTGTTACTTTATCAAAATAACCTTCTACAGTTATCTCAACATCCTGATTTTTCAAGTCTTCCACAAAATCTTTTACTTCTTTTTTATGCTTCCTATTAGTTGTATCAGATGCTTGTGAATAATCATATTTATCAATAATGATTTCTGGCGTATGAATCAAGCATAATCCCAATACAGCATTATCACCAATGTAGTCTTTTGACAGATATTTCATAAGTACATTCAAATGATTTTTTCTACAGCGAGCATCAAAAGCATATTGGAAAAAGAAAAATTCTATACATTTATATTCTGAAACTTTCGATTTTTCATAATTACTGCATACCTTTTTGAATTGTCCATATGTATCACAAGCATTGAATTTATCCAACCACTGTTTTATGCATTTCTTATTTACTTTTTCACAACGCTTATAAGATTCAATTTCATCCTGCGATTGTTCGTATGAACAATCATCTACGGTTTTTGTTACAAAACTTTTTACTTTTGTCAATCGGTCTATATCAAGATTAAGATTTTTGGAAAATTCATCTTCAAATTCATACTGATAATAACAAGCATTCTCATATATATCACCATCCAAAAACTTATAATATCCCTCAAAAGAATTAAAGGTCATCTTATGCATTGCTGAAACAAGATCCCCTAACGAATCTGTATGAAACCAATCTTCTTCGACAAAAAATGTTTGTGTGATTACATCAAAACCTCGATAACCACTTTTTCTCAATCCTAATTTTCGTTCTGCTTTTACAACATTAGAATCTAAAGCAAATTCTTTTGGAACATTTCTCACTTCCAATTCTCCGTTTTTCAATCCCTTAATTATGCGCTTTGCTTCTGGACTTACCCTTGCAGACTTCGATATAGCTTTCAATTAACACACCCCCTTATCTTATATATTCAATATTTACGCGATATATTTTACCTGTATTTTGATATTTGGACAACTCTACGAATTACCCAAATATCCACAAAATTGGCAACTGCTACAACGGATTCCACTCCACGTTCTATCTATCCATATTACCAATTGGTAAAAGCTATAAAGAGAACATGGAATATCATCGTGGAACTAGTTGGAAAGCCAAGCTACGTGTTGCCGCGGATAAGGCAATCTGGTCTTCTGTCAATTACAATGAGTTTTTAAAGAAAATGCAGTTGACTGGATATGAAGTCCGACAGAGAAAACATCTTTCTTTCCGTGCACCAGAGCAAAAAAATTTCACATATATGAAATTACTGGGGAGTTATTGTACGGAAGAAAATGTCCGTACTCGTCTGGAGAAAAACCGTTGTAAAACCAAAGTACCAAAACATCTGTCCAAAGAAGCTCGACTATATATCAATATTTCCACGTATGTCACTACCGGTAACTGGGAGAGATTTGAACGTTGGGCAAAACTCAATAATCTGCTAAAAATCCAAAAGCATATCGGACCAAACGTCAAGCAGAATACCAACTGCCCGATTCACTAAAAAAAGAGCTTCAGGATCTGGGCGTTACCAAAATCCCTAGCTCTAAAAAAATCCAGAAACGGATTGAAAACCTTGAATCTAAACAGGCTGCTACTGTCCGGGAGAAACAAGAATTACTGAAAAAGCAAAAAGCTTTAAATATCATTCGTCAAAATTTCACTGCTCTGCTTAGTGAACAAAGTTCACAGATTTACCCTTCTTAACGAGATAATGAACAACTATAAAATGTTTTTCTTTAGTCGACTGATATGTAATAAGAACACTGACTGTAAAATCAGTGTCCTTCTTTCTTCCTCTACATATGTTTCATAATAGTCGGCAATAATACATTCATATCTATTGGTTTTGCGACATGATCATTCATGCCACTTGCCAAAGCCATCCTCTTATCTTCTTCAAACGCATTTGCTGTCATTGCAACAATTGGAATCTGCGATTTGTTACCGTCTTTCAGTTCTCGAATTCTCCTAGATGCTTCATATCCGTTCATAATCGGCATCTGAATATCCATCAGAATCAGACTGTAGTAATTTTGCTTTGCTTTGTTAAGCATATCAATACATGCAACGCCGTTCTCCGCTCTTTCTATCATGATTCCCTCTTCCGTCAAAAGTTCCGTTGCAATTTCTGCGTTCAAGTCATTATCTTCTACCAGAAGAATCCTTTTTCCTTCCAGTTTTTTGATATTCAACTGACCGTCTGCATGTTTCGGATTCCTATCTTCCGCATTTGCTATTTTTAATGGAAGCGTGATTGTAAAAGTAGAACCTGCTCCCGGTTTGCTTTGAACTGTGATCTTGCCATTCATTAAATCCACCAGTTTCTTCACGATTCCCATACCAAGTCCGCTACCTTCTATTCCGCTGTCTGACGAAGATCGTTCCTGTGAAAATGATTCAAAAATATGTTTTTGGAATTCTTCTGACATTCCGATTCCGTTGTCTGCTATGATAAGCTCTAATACACTCCAGCCTTCTTTTTCGCCGGGATATTGGTTCAATGTACAGCTTATGTTACCGCCTTCACCCGTGTATTTCACAGCGTTACTCAAAATGTTAATCGTAATTTCAGATGATCTTGCATCATCCATATACAAGTATGGATATCGAATGTTCTTATTGACTTTCAGTGTTTGATGTTTTTCTTCTATCGGTTTTCTAAACATATCAATACATAAATCAAAGTTTTTAGAAACATCTGTTATTGTTTCATCCAGCGTTGCTTTGTCGTTTTCAATTCGTGCTAATTCTAGAATGTTATCAATCAAATGCAGCATTTTCTTTCCGCACAATAATATTTTTTCAAAGTAATCCTCTAATATAGTTGGCTCCTTTAAATGTTTCTCTCCCAATTCTGCATATCCAATGATTGCATTCATAGGGGTACGAATATCATGAGACATATTAAACAGAAATGTTGATTTTGCTTTATTAGCTGAATCGGCCAGTCTTGCAGCTTCCTGCAACAGTTTTTGTTGTTTCTGCTCATTTTCTTTTTGCTTCTTATATGCAGAATATCCACAGGTACATAATATTAACAAAATACACGCTGTAATGCATCCCAGTACAATACTTAGCTTATTCGTCTTCTCAACCATTCCATACGCTTTCTGCATATCCATTTCTATGCAGAAAGCACCTATCACTTCATTAGATCCATCTTCAGCGGTCACAGGATAACAGGCTGTAAAAATAGGCCCCCATGTTGTATCAACAATATCCTGAGAATATACTGTTTTTCCAGAAAGTGCTTTTTCTATATAAGGAACCATCTCCTTTTCAATCGGATCTCCTGGATGTCTAACGTCACCAGCCGCTGGATCCAGTCCGTCTACAACGTAAATCAATCTACCATCTTCATTTCTGGTTGCTGTGTAAATATATCTCGTAGAATTCAGTGTTCTGATTTCATTCATATATGTCGACATATTCTTGTATAGTTCTGTATTCTCATCAGCTTTACTTTTTATTTCATTAAAATCTTTTCGTCCCAGTCTGTTATTGACCAGCTTATGAACCGCATCTGCACTGGAAATATCTCGTTCAATTTCTGTTTTCAAAGCAGTATTGGTATATACTTGTTGTAAAATACAAGTATATGTAGCAACAAACAAAATCACCATTGCCAGAAGGAATACCAACCGTCCCTCAAAAATTTTCCAATGATTTACCAGATTTTGATCTTTTCTTTTTTGTTTTATATAGTTATTTTTCATCATCGTATTTCACATGCCTTTTCCCTAATTTTAATTTAACCTGAATTATTCATGAAAATATAAAAATTCGTAGAATGTTCCTAATTTAAAGG
>OJNZ01001486.1_pt1 | contig 12629 bp, 12 predicted proteins | sample 1598001 | NCBI WGS metagenome assembly OJNZ01 (sample SAMN01915225, study PRJEB22387) | human gut metagenome | isolation source: stool | host: Homo sapiens | place: USA | reverse complement strand
TAGATGCCACTTCCCGATGTCGTATCGGGTCTACTCCTAAGGGGAAGGCCGCAGGTTCGACTCCTGTCTGGGACATGCTGCACAAACGCGAAGGACTTTTCTTTTAACGGGAAAGTCCTCCGCGTTTTATTTTATCCTCCCTGCGCAGTTTTCCACTTTTGACCCCTGTGCAGTTCAAAACCATAGTCATCCGGGTACGACAAAGGCGGCTTCGATCTCTCGAAGCCGCCTTATCAACTGTGGAAGTGGAAACTCATTGGGTGAACTCAGTTTTCCAGCCAACCGTAATCAAATTCTGTAAAGTCGTGGATGTAGTGGTCTGCCCCCAGTGCCAGCAGCTCAGACCCGTCTGCCGTCTCTCCGATGCCCACGAGCCGGCCTGCGCCGTTTCGTTTTGCCAGAGCGATGGCGGTGACGCTGTCCTCGATGACCAAGCACTCAGAGAACGGAACACCCAGCCTCCGCGCCGCTTCCAGATGCATCTCGCCCTTGTCGGCATAGCTTCCGTCGTCGTACACGACGTCCTGTTGTTTCAACCAGTGACCGATTGGAAACGAGTCAAAGTAGAAATCAACATTTGCTTTTATGGAAGCACTCGCCAGCGCGAACGGGATGCCGCGCTTCTGTAAGCCTTGCAGCAGCTCTTCAGCACCTGCTACGAGGTGTAAACTGGCAGGATCGTTCCTGCATGCCTCCCGGTACAGCGCCTCTTTCTTTTCTGAATACTGCTGGCGCTCCGCAGGGGTGAGCCACGGGGCCATGTTCTTCAGGATGACGTCATTGCAGGGGCCGCATATCTTCGTCGAAGCAAGAGGGCTTTTGTCCTCGGGGTGCAGTTCATGATAGATCTTTGACCATGCTTCCATGTGGAAGTGGGTATCAAAGAACATCGTCCCATTAAAATCAAGAAGTACAGCGTGCATTGTAGCTCCAGCTTTGAATTAAGCGAAGATACCAAAGAATGCGCCGACCAGACCGATCACCAGCAGCAGAGCGATGCAGGTAACGGGCTTCCAGTTCTTCTTCTTCATCAGGAAGAACAGGCCGAGGGTCAGAGCCAGAGGGATCAGCTTGGGCAGGACGCCATCCAGAATGCTCTGGATAACGATGGGGCTGTCGCCGTTCTCGATGACGGTAGCAACGGTGGTGCCGCCGTAGTTGGAAGTCAGAGCACCGACGATGAAGACGCCCAGCATGGAAGCTGCACGGGTGAACTCCTTAGCGTTGGCAGTCAGGATGTCGATTGCCTTGGTGCCCAGATTATAAGACCAGTACATCAGGAAGAAGCGGCATGCGAACTGCACGATGTTGAAGATCAGCAGGAACATGATAGGACCAGCAAGCGAACCGTTGATGGCCATGTTCGATGTGATACCTGCGGTGATAGGAACCAGAGTGAACCAGAAGATTGCGTCGCCGATACCGCCCAGAGGACCCATAGCGGCAACACGCACGGCACGAATGGTTTCGATGTCAGCCTTCTGCTGCTCCAGAGAGAGGATGATGCCCATGACGAAGGTGACCAGGAACGGGTGAGTGTTGAAGAACTCCAGGTTGTGCTCCATGGAGAGCTCCAGGTCTTCCTTGTTGTCTGCGTGGATCTTCTCCAGACCGGGCAGGATGCAGTACAGCCAGCCGGCGGCCTGCATACGCTCGTAGTTGAAGGATGCCTGCAGGTTCAGGGAACGAAGCACCATCTTGTTCAGCGTAGCCTTATCCAAAGGCTGCGCGGGAGTCAGATTGTTGTAATGAGTTGCATTAGATGCCATCTTCGTCGTCGCCTCCATTCGCAGCAAAACCAGAACCAGCAGCCTGCTTGATAGCAACGCGAGTCTGGTAGTCGTACAGAGCAATTGCAATGCCCACAAATGCGATCAGCAGCAGAGCAGAGCCGGACAGTTCGGGGATGTAGCCGATGATGGTTGCCAGAGCAAAACCAGCAAAGTAGATGCCCCAGAACTCGTTGGACAGCATGATACGCAGCAGGGTTGCGAAACCGACGAAACGCATCATACCACCGGCAGCGCCCAGACCAGCCATGACCCATGCGTACTTCGCAGCGAGGTTGCTCAGGGTAGTGCCCATTGCAGAGCCGCCCAGCATACCGAGGGTGCAGACAACTGCAAACAGCAGGCCCAGCAGAGCCATTGCCATATAGTTCAGACGGACGATGCCCTTGGGGTCGCCCTTTGCTGCCAACTGGTCAGCCTTGGACATCATGGGGGACATGAGGGTGAACAGGAAGGTAACCATGTACTGGCCGATCAGAGCGAAGGGAACTGCCAGACCGACAGCAGCGGTGGTATCCAGATGAGAAGAGATCGCAAACACGGTAGCCATGACGCCGCCGATGACTGCGTTTGGCGGCTGAGCACCGCCGACCGGCATGTTGCCGATGGTCATCAGCTGGTAAGTACCGCCAACGATCAGACCGGTGGGAAGATCGCCCAAGATCGCACCGATGACAGCACCGGAAACGATAGGCTGGTACAGGGATTCCAAGAAATCAAACTGGTCGATGGCCACGATAAAGACCCACACAAAGACCAGAATGATCTGAAGTGCACTAAAGCCCATAATAAGTACTCCTTTTCAAGTATTTAGGAGAGCAGCCGTCTGTTTACTTGAACAGCTTGTCGGTGCTTTCCGCGTGTTCGGTAGGAACGCGGCGGATCTCCAGCTCCACACCAAGCTCCTGCAGCCGCTTGAAAGCAGCCACATCGGCGTCGTCAACTGCGACAGAACCTGCCACCTGGCGCTTGCCTTCTGCCATGTGCATGTTACCGATGTTGACTTTCTTGATGGGAACGCCACCCTCCACCAGCTTCACGACATCCTGCGGGTTCTCGCAGACGATGAAGATCAGCTGCTTGGCGCTGGCCTTGTGGATGGTGTCGATCGTCTTCTGGATGGTCCAGTAACGCATTGCAGCGTAGGCAGGAGCAGCCATATTCATCAGACCCTGACGCAGGCTGTTGCCAGCCACCTCGTCGTTGGCCACCAGAATAAGGTTTGCACCAATGGCGCCACACCACTGCGTTGCGACCTGACCGTGCACAAGACGGTTGTCGATCCGCGTAAGAACAATGTTCGGCATTCTCAAATTCCTCCTTGAGTTTTTTGTCTGAGTTTCCAATTCAGAGTAACTACATTATAGGCTATATTTGAACAAATGTCTTTATATTTTTTAACAAACTGTTTCTAAAAATCGGTTAAATTCAGCGAGTCTCATTACAATCTACCAAAAAAGTGCAAATAAGACTATTCAAATTGCCAAAAAAATGATATACTTTTTCAGTAAGGAGGGATTTGAATGCAACGCGAAACTTCCAACGACAGTTTTTTGGATTATGGCTCGGTCTATCATCAGCCCATCGACCGCGAACACCCGGAGCTGATTCATCAGACAATGGTCGCCATCACCCGCCGCTATGTCTCCCAGTTCTACTGCTTCAACTGCGATACCTATTTACAGGTAAAGAGCGGCATTGGCGTTCTGCTGGTCTCCCACACGGCGGAGGCTGCCGATGTGCAGGAGTTTGCGATGAACAGGCTCATCCACATCAGGCCGAATGTCTACTTCGCCGTCGTCTCCACGACCCAGAAGCTCGAGTACGACCTTTACGCCGAGAGCAGCTACTTGCTGCATATCACAGACTTTCCTTCCCAGTACGAATTTCTGGCCGTCCTGCCCCGCATCGAGATTCAGAAGATCCTCGGCTACTACTACCGCATCCGCACCGAGAATTATTGCTTCAAGGGGGAGCAGCACGATTTCTTCGAGCTGACCTATGTGGACACCGGTGAGCTGGAAACGGAGGTGGACGGCACGCTCTACTACTTAAAGGAAAAAGACCTGATGATCTACGGCCCGGGCCAGTTCCACACCCAGTACACCGACGAAGAGCACAGGGCCTCCTATATGACCATCCTCTTCGATATGCGCAACCTGACGCCTGTGGAGCGGGAGGTCTGGTACGACGCCCTCATCAACCGGGTGTTCCACTACGACCAGAAGATAAACACCTTATTAAAAACCTTCGTCCGGGAGAGCACCACCGGCATCCCCTATATGAACAGCCTGATGCTCTGCCTGCTGACCGAGACCATCATCCGTCTGCTCCAAGGCACCTACGCCTCCCCCATGACGTCCGCCAGCAGCACAGCCCACCAGAGTGCGATGGACGAGCTTTTCGACCGCATCATCGCCTACATCCACGACAACATCTACGACCCGCTGACCATCCCGGAGATCTGCGAGCACTTCTCGCTGTCCCGGTCGGCCCTGCAGCTGCTGTTCAAGAACTCGGTGGACCAGTCGCCCAAAAAGTATATCAACGACAAGAAGCTGGAGCGCAGCTGTCAGATGCTCCTCGAGAACCGCTATACCATCAGCGAAATTTCACTGCGTCTGGGCTACAGCTCCATCCATTATTTCTCCAAGTCCTTCAACATGAAGTACCACATGTCCCCCAGCGAATTCGTCAAGCAGAACTGTCAGAGCAGCGTCTGATACCCATTATATATAAGGAGGGGCGCTCCTATGAATATCGGCATCCTCGGCACTGGCTCCATCGCCCGCACGATGGCGGCAGAGTTTGCAAAGGTCCCTGCGTTCCGCTGTGAGGCGGTCTGCTCCCGGCAGCAGGCCACCGGCGAGGCGCTGGCACAGCAGTTCGGCATCCCGAAGGTCTACACCGACTATGACGCCATGCTGGCCGACCCGGACATTGAGCTGGTCTATATCGCCACCCCCAACAGCCTGCACTATGCGCAGACTAAGGCGGCGCTTCTGGCCGGAAAGAACGTCCTCTGCGAAAAGCCCTTCGTGCCCACCGTGGCCGAGGCCGACGAGCTGATCGGGCTGGCCAAGGAGCGTCATCTGTTCCTCTTCGAGGCCATCACCACGGCCCATCACCCCAACTATGCCCTCGTGAAGGAGCACCTGCCCGACATCGGCCCCCTCCGCATCGTCTCCTGCACCTTCTGCCAGTATTCCAGCCGGTACGATGCCCTGCTCTCCGGGCAGGTGCCGCCGGTGTTCGACCCGGCCTGCTGCGGCGGTGCGCTGATGGACCTCAACCTTTACAACGTCCACTTCGTGGTGGGCCTGTTCGGCGAGCCGATGTCGGTCAGCTACCACCCCAATCTTTACCGGAACGGTATCGACACCAGCGGCATCCTCCTGCTGGAATACCCGGACTTCCTCTGCCAGTGCACCGGCGCGAAGGACTGCGCCGCGCCGGGCAGCGTCCAGCTGGTGGGCGAAAAGGGCCGCATCCTCATCGAGCCGGGCAGCAGCAACTGCAAGAAGCTTCTCCTCGACCGCCCCGGACAGGAGACGTTCTCCCGCGAATGCGACGAGTCGCCGTGGTATTATGAAGTATCGGACATCGCCGCCCTCCTCGCCGCCAAGGACTATGACGCCTGCTATCAGGCGCTGGAAAAGACCCGTCAGGTGGTGTCGGTCCTCGAGGCCGCCCGGCAGGACGCACAGCTGGACTTTTGAAAAATCAACCGCAAATGACAAACTCTTTAGCGTTTTTGCTCTTGCCAAATTAGCCGAGACTATCTATAATAAGGATGAATCGTTAAACTCTTAACGCTTTTGAAGAAGGTAAGCTATCAGGAGGTTTTACTATGTCTTTAGTTACGACCAAAGAGCTGATGCTCGACGCACAGAAGAACCATTACGCCATCGGCGCGTTCAATGCCGAGAACATGGAGATGGTGCAGGCCATCATCGCCGCTGCCGAGGAGCTGCGCGCTCCCGTCATCGTCCAGACCACTCCCGGTACCCTGAAGTATGCTTCTCCGGCCATGTTCCACGCCATGGTGGCCGCCGCTGCTTCTGAGGCCAGCGTCCCCGTCGTGATGCACCTCGACCACGGCAGCAGCTACGAGCTGGCCATGCAGGCATTCCGTGCCGGCTACACCTCCGTCATGATCGACGGCTCTCACCATGTGTTTGAGGAGAACATCGAGATCACCAAGTCCGTGGTCCGCGCCTGCCACGCTGCCGGCATCCCGGTGGAGGCTGAGCTGGGCAAGGTCGGCGGCAAGGAAGACGACCTCGACGGCGGCAACGGCAACGGCTACACCGTCCCCTCCGAGGCTGCTGAGTTCGCAGAGCGCACCGGCGTGGACTCTCTGGCTGTCGCCATCGGCACTGCCCACGGCGTCTACAAGGGAACTCCCAAGCTGGATATGGAGCGCCTGAGCGAGATCCGCAAGGTCGTGTCTGTGCCTCTGGTGCTGCATGGCACCTCCGGCGTGCCGGATGACGCTGTCCGCGAGTGCGTCGCACGCGGTATGTGCAAGGTCAACTACGCCACCGACCTGCGTATTGCCTTCAGCAAGGGCCTGAAGGAATACCTCGCCAAGGACCCCGAGGTCTTCGACCCGAAGAAGTACAGCGCCGTCGGCCGCGAGTACGTCAAGGAGTATGTCAAGAGCAAGATCCTTGTCTGCGGCAGCAACGGCAAGGCTTAATCACATAAAATCGCAGCGGGAGCGGACGCCCTTCGGGACGTCTGCTCCCGCTTTTTTGCTGTGTGCATATGGCAAGACCCCCGCAGAATGCTGTGATGCTTCTGCGGGGGTCTTGTCGTTATGAAAGAAAGGTAAAGTATATAGCAGAATACAGGGGGACGCTGCTGCTTACTTCAGCAGGCTCTGGACTGCATAGCGGGAGATGGTGATGATGACCTTGGGGGCCACCTCCACCCGGAGGGTATCTTCGTTGTCGATGCTGACTACCTTGCCGTAGACGCCGCCTGCGAACATGATGCGGGAGCCAACTTTCAGCTCCGTGTGTACCTCACCCAGCTCCTTGCGCTTGCTGCGCACGTTCTTGGCCGAAATGGCGTAGAGGATGAGGCCGATGATGCTCATGAGCACGGCCAGCGTGATGCAGGTCCAGATGATAACTTCCCAGTTGATCGTCATAAATCAGATTCCGTCGCTTTCTTCAGATTCGGTCTCGGCAGTGGCAGCCTCCAGCTCAAACAGAGCGATGCAGTCCCTGCCAGTTTCGATAAGCTCGTCTGCCAGCGAGCGGGGATCGTCCTCCATGTCCAGCATGGTCACGGCGGTGACGATCATGGGCAGGTTGGTGCCTGCGATGACTTCGATTTTCTGCTCCGGGCGTGCATACTTGCACTCCACAGCAGTCTTGAAGGGAGAGCCGCCGGGCAGATCGGACAGCACCACGATGCCGTCGCAGCTCTTGAACTCGTCAAAAGCGGCGTTGAACTTCTCGGCCAGCTGCTCGGGAGTCATCCCCTCTTCAAAGTTGATGTAGCGGACATAATCATTTTCGCCCGCGATCATCTGCGCAGAGGTGTGGATGCCGTCTGCAAAATGGCCGTGGCCGGTAACTACCAAACCGATCATACTCGTTGCCCTCCTGAATTTATGACGTTGTTTTGATTATTTCAGCGTGTAGGGGTACAGGGTGACGCCCTTGACGACGCGGTTCACCTCGCCGGTGGGGCAGGGGTTGTCCGGGGTGATGCCCAGAGACAGGGACTTCATCAGAGCAATGGTCTGTGCGAAGAGGATGAAGTCCAGACCCAGCAGGACGTTCTCCATGTCGGCGCCGACCTTGATCTGGACGGGATAGTCGGCCAGCTCCTCGATGCCCTCGCAGTCGTGGTTGTAGACGACGGCGATCTTGTTGCCCTTGCGCTGGTGTGCCATCTCCTTGACCAGATCCAGCTCGTAGCGGCGGCGGTACTCGTCATCGCTCAGGTAAGCGACGGTCAGGGTGTTGTCGTCGATGATGGACTTGGGGCCGTGGCGGAAGCCCAGCTCGGAGTCGTACATGGTGGCCACCTTGCCGGCGGTCAGCTCGAGGGTCTTCAGAGCGGACTCCTGAGCGACGCCCTTCAGGCCGATGTTGCCCAGATAGACGATGCGGTTGTAATCGAACTCGTCCACGATCTTCTGTGCCAGACCGAACTGGTCATCGAGGAAGTGCTGACCGGCGACGGCCAGCTTCTCCACCTCAGCGGTGATCTCGTCCAGCTTGTCGAGGTTGAAGGCCAGATAGGTAGCCAGATACATATTGCTGTAGCTGGAAGTCATGGCGAAGGACTGGTCGTGGGTCTCGGGGGTCAGGTTGATGGCGAAGCAGTTGTGACGGGTGTTTGCCAGCTTGGACAGGGTACCCTCGTGGTTGCAGGTCACGAACAGGTGATACAGGTTCTGGCAGACGACCTCAGCGGCCTCCACGTTGCCCAGAGACTCGGGGGAGTTGCCCGAACGGCCAAAGTTCACCAGCAGGGTGGGCTTGGTGCGGGAGAGGAAGTTCTCGGGAGAAGGCACGAGGTCGGTAGAAGCGTAGGACTTGACCTTATAGTTATACTTGGGGTTCAGGGCCTGAAAGAGGGAGTTGCCGACGAACTCGCTGGTGCCGGCACCGGTGAGGACGATGTCGAAATCATCCTGCTTGACGACCTGATCGATAAAAGCCTGAAGCTCATCCTTGCAGGCGGCCAGCTGGGCGCAGGTCTTGCGCCATGTTGCAGGCTGCTGATAGATCTCGTGGGCCGTAAAGGTGGAAGACGTCTCCTTCATCTTCTCATCGGTCAGATTAAAAATGCTCATCCTAAATCTACCTCCTAATGGACACGGTAAAACTTTTTCTGATAATTCCATAGCAGAGCTGTTCCGCTCTCTTTTGTTTGTTATATCACAACCAAACCGCAGAAAACAAGGGGGTAACTGAAAGCCATAACTTTTTGGTTGAAAAAGACAAACCAGCCGCCGCGCAGCGGCCTGTCAGGCCGTTTTCTCCATCATTTTTATCTCTTTTTGCCGAAACGAATAACAAATCGATTGAAAATTATAAATATTTTTCCAAAGCCTTGCGGTATAATGAAATCAAGCGATCTACCCCAGAAGGAGGGCATTCAAAATGGTAATACAAAGCAAAAAGGTCTGGCTGGCAGACCAGTTCGTCCCTGCTGCCATTGAGGTGAATGACGGCAGGATCACCGCCATCCTGCCCTATGGCACCAAGGATGTGGACGACGATTACGGTGACAAGCGCATCGTCCCCGGCTTTATGGACATCCACTGCCACGGCGCCTACGAGTTCGACACCAACGACGCCAACGAGGACGGCCTGCGCTACTGGGCAGAGCACATCGTCTCGGAGGGCGTCACCAGCTTCCTCGCCACCACCATCACCCAGAGCGTAGAGGTGCTGACCAACGCTGTCACCAACGTGGCCAATGTCATGGAGAGCGGCTACGACGGCGCAGAGATCCTGGGCATCCACTTCGAAGGCCCCTATCTCGACATGAAGTACAAGGGCGCACAGCCTGACCAGTACATCGTCAAACCCACCATCGAGCAGTTCGAGCACTACCAGAAAGCGGCCCGGGGCCACATCCGCTATGTCACGCTGGCAACGGAGCATGATGAGGACTTCGCCCTCACCCGCTATCTGACGGCCCACGGCGTGGTGGTCAGCATCGGCCACAGCGGCGCGACCTACGAGCAGGCTGTCATGGCCTACGCCAACGGTGCGCGCTCCATGACCCACGTTTATAACGGTATGTCGCCCTTCAACCACCGTGCAAACGGTCTGGTGGGCGCAGCTTACCGCATCCGCACCATGTACGGCGAAATCATCTGCGACGGCTGCCACTCCACCCCCGCTGCCCTGAACAACTACTTTATGAGCAAGGGCCCGGACTACGCCATCATGATCTCCGACGCCCTGATGGCCAAGGGTACGCCCGTGGGCAGCAAGTACCTGTTCGGCGGCAACGAGATCATCATCTACCCCGACGGCAGCGCCCATCTGACGGCCACCGGCGGTCTGGCAGGCTCCACCCTGAACATCAACAAGGGCCTGCGCATCCTTGTGGAGGAGGCTCTCGTCCCCTTCAACTACGCGCTGAACTCCTGCACCATCAACCCGGCCAAGTGCCTGCATCTGGACGACCGCAAGGGCTCCATTCAGGTGGGCAAGGACGCCGACCTTGTGGTGCTGGAAGACAACTACGACGTCCTGCAGACTTACTGCATGGGTCAGCCCAAGCTCTGAGAAGGAAACACGAAGGAGAAAATCGATCATGAAACATCCGCTTCAGGAAATGATGGACAAGCGCCGTCAGGGCATTCGCTGCGGCATCCCCTCTTATTGCAGCGCCAATGAGCTGGTCATCGAGATCGCGCTGCGCCGCGCCAAGGAGCGCAGCATCCCCGTCCTGATCGAGGCCACTGCCAATCAGGTCAACCAGTTCGGCGGCTACACCGGCATGAAGCCCGCAGACTTCTATCAGATGGTCCTGAAAATGGCCAAGGACATCGACCTGCCCGAGAACATGATGATCCTCGCAGGCGACCACCTCGGCCCCCTGACCTGGCAGAAGCTGCCCGAGGCCGAGGCCATGAAGAACTCGGTCGAGCTGGTCTACCAGTATGCCCGCGCAGGCTTTACCAAGATCCACCTCGACACCAGCATGAAGGTGGCTGACGACGCTCCCGGCCTGCTCAAGACCGAGGTCATCGCACGCCGCGGCGCGCAGCTGTACAAGGCAGCTATGAAGGGCTACGAAGAGCTGAAGGCCGAGAAGCCCGATGCAATGCGTCCCGTCTTCGTCATCGGCAGCGAAGTGCCCATCCCCGGCGGTGCTACCGAGGCTGAGGACACGCTGGCTGTCACCAGCCCCGATGCTTTCCGCGACACCGTTTCCACCTACCAGCGCGTCTGGACCGAAGAGGGCGTGGGCGACGGCATGAAGGATGTCATCGCTGTGGTCGTCCAGCCCGGCGTCGAGTTCGGCGACGAGCAGGTGTTCGACTATGACCCTGCCGCCGCTGTGGACCTCTGCGCAGCCCTGAAGGAGTTCCCGGACATCTGCTTCGAGGGCCACTCCACCGACTACCAGACCGCCACCGACCTGTACAACATGGTCACCGACGGCATCGCCATCCTCAAGGTCGGCCCGGCCCTGACCTACGGCCTGCGTGAGGCCCTGTTCTCCCTGAGCATGATGGAGAAGGAGCTTGTCCCCGAGGAAAAGCGCGCCAACTTCATCGAGACGCTGGACGCCGTCATGCTGGCCTCCCCCGCAAACTGGGAGAAGCACTATCACGGCGACGAGAAGCATCTGGCACAGTGCCGCAAGTACAGCTACTCCGACCGTGCCCGCTACTACATCGGCCAGCCCGAGGTGGTCGCCGCCATGAACAAGCTGTTCGACAACCTCCGCGCCTACCCCATCCCCATGAATATGCTCCACCAGTATATGCCCATCAGCTACGCCAAGATCCGCGAGGGCAAGCTGAAGCTCGACCCCCGTGAGCTGGCAATGGACGGCATCGTGCAGTTCATGCTGGACTACGAGAGCGCAGTCTGAGCCTTGACCGCCCCATCCCTCTTTCATTGATAAGGAGACTACGACCCATGAAACAGTTCCAGTATACCATCAAAGATGAGCTTGGCGTCCACGCACGCCCTGCCGGCCTGCTGGTCAAGCTGGTCAAGCAGTATACCAGCACCATCACCATCGAGAAGAACGGCAAGACCTGCGATATGCGCAAGCTGATGGCCGTGATGGGCATGGGCATCCGTCAGGGCGAGACCATCACCGTCACCGCCGAGGGTGGGGACGAGGCCGCTGCCATCGAGGCTGTGGAGAAATTCCTGACCGAGAACGTCTGAGCATCGTATTATAAAAAATGCCGCCGTGCAGCGTTGAACTGCACGGCGGCATTTTTTTATCGCAAGGCAAGAAATTAGTGCAACATGAAAACAGCATATTTGCGATATGCAATTCAACGCTGTTGCTGTTGCATTAAAGAGTTGAATTGCTATATTTCAACAACGCTTCCAGATCTTCTTCCGGCGTTGTAATCGGCGCGATGCCATAGTTTTTCACCAGATAGTTAAGGACGTTCGGTGAAATGAATGTCGGCAGCGTGGGGCCAAGGCGAATATTCTTGATCCCCAGATACAGCAGCGTCAGCAAAATGCACACCGCCTTCTGCTCATACCACGAAAGAACCATGGACAAGGGCAAATCGTTCACGCCGCAGCCGAACGCCTCCGCCAAGGCCAGCGCGATTTTGACAGCTCCGTAAGCGTCATTGCACTGGCCCACGTCCATGAGCCGAGGCAGGCCGCCAATGGTACCGAGGTCAAGGTCATTGAAGCGGTATTTTCCGCAGGCCAGCGTCAGCACCACGGTATCGGCGGGCGTCTGCTTGACAAACTCAGTATAGTAGTTCCGTCCGGGGCGGGCTCCGTCACAGCCGCCCACCAGGAAAAAGTGCCGGATCGCGCCGCTCTTTACCGCCTCGATCACCTGATCCGCCACGCCAAGCACCGCGCCATGACCGAAGCCGGTCATGACCGTGCCGCCGCCGTTAATACCGCTGAACGGCTTGTCCTCGTTGTAGCCGCCAAGCTCCAATGCCTTTTCGATGACAGGGGTAAAGTCCTTATCCTCGCCGATGTGCGTCAGTTCCGGGTAGGATACCACCGCCGTGGTGAACACGCGGTCGGCGTAGCTTGCTTTCGGCGGCATCAGGCAGTTGGTGGTAAACAGCACCGGCGCGGGGATGTCGGCAAACTCCTTCTGCTGGTTCTGCCACGCCGTGCCGAAGTT
>OJNZ01001474.1_pt1 | contig 12699 bp, 8 predicted proteins | sample 1598001 | NCBI WGS metagenome assembly OJNZ01 (sample SAMN01915225, study PRJEB22387) | human gut metagenome | isolation source: stool | host: Homo sapiens | place: USA | reverse complement strand
CCGTGCTGTTTACCCGCCTTGTCGGCGGCGTTTACGGCCCTACCGTCTCGACGATTGTCATGACCCTGCTGGTCTTGGCCTTTGGCGAAATCACCCCCAAGAGCATGGCCAAGGAAATGCCCGAAACAATGGCTATGGCCTTTGCCCCCGTGCTCAGTGCGCTGGTCACGATTTTTACACCGTTGAACGCCCTGTTCGGTGCGTGGAAAAAGTTCCTTGCCAAACGGTTTGATACCGGAGAAAAGGACACCATCACCGAGGGTGAGCTGGTGACCATGGTCAGCGAGGCCGAGAAGGACGGCGAGCTGACGAACCGCGAGAGTGAGTTGATCCGCAGCGCCATCGAGTTTGACGACGTCGAGGCCCAGGATGTGCTGACCCCCCGTGTGGATGTTGTGGCCGTGGCCGACGACACCCCGATGGACGAGGTCACCGAGCGCTTTGCCGAGAGCGGCTATTCCCGTCTGCCGGTTTACCACGATACGATTGACAATATCATCGGTGTCGTACATGAGAAAGACTGTTTTGCGGCCCTGCAGAAGCATGACAAAAATGTCAAGCTGGAGGACCTGATCGGCCCGACACTCTACACGACGAGCGTGACCCAGATTTCCGCGCTGCTGCGCACCCTGCGCGAGAGCAAGCACCACATGGCCGTCGTCGTCGACGAGTACGGCGGCACGGCGGGCATCATCACGCTGGAGGATATTCTCGAGGAGCTGGTCGGTGAGATTTGGGACGAACACGACGACGTGGTCGAGGACGTCCGCCAGCAGTCCGACGGCAGCTGGCTGATCTCCGGCAGCGCCAGTGTTGACGACACCGCCGACGAGTTGGGCATCAAGGAGGACGACGACATTGACGCCGTCGCCATCGGCGGCCTGGTCCAGGAGAAGCTGAGCCGTCTGCCCAAGGTGGGCGATAAGTTCATCTGGGGCGACTTTGACGGCACCGTCACCCGCGCCACGAACCGCCGCGTCCAGGAGGTCCGCCTGACCCCCCGCAAGGTCCAGGACGAGAACGAGAAGTAAATACCCATAAACCGCACTGCGCCCGCCGAGGGAAAACCGGCGGGCGCGTTTTTTGCACCTCCGCCCCATAAAAGGCCCGGCAACCCTTCTGCCAAATGTCCGTTTGCAAATTTTTTGTAAAATCCGCCAGAATTTTTTGCTACTTGCATGGCTTACAATGTTTAAACCGCGGAAAATGTCGAAAATACTGAAATTCTTGCCTTGCAGGGCTGATTTTATGCCGCCGCTGTGCTACAATACTAGTAAATGGGGCATTGCGGCACGCCGCGCCCCTGTGGTATTGACAACACAAGATGGAAGTAAGGAGTACCTGTAATGGCTGAACAGAATCTTGGCCCGCGTGATTTCTTTGCCAAAGAGGACGCAATCGCCGATCTCGGTCTGATTGCCTGTCCCGGCGCAGAGGAGCTTTGCAAACTCGTTGACAGTCACCTCGTCCGCTGGGCGCGCGAGGTCGGCAACATGGATGTCGACACCTTCATCATCCCGTCCGACTGCCCGCGTTTCCAGTCCGGCGACGCAAAGGGTCTCGTCAAGGCGTCCACCCGCGGCGACGACCTGTATATCTTCGTCGATCCGGGCAACTACAGCGTTACCTATCAATTGTTCGGGTATGAGAACCATCTCTCCCCGGACGACCACTTCCAGAACCTGATGCGTCTGATCCAGGCCGTTGCCGGCCGCGCCCACCGCATCAGCGTCATCATGCCCAGCCTGTACGGCGGCCGTCAGCATCGCCGCGTCAGCCGTGAGAGCCTGGACTGCGCCTTTGCGCTGCAGCAGCTGCGCGACGTCGGTGTCAAGAACATCATCACGTTTGACGCCCATGACCCCCGCGTTATGAACGCCGTGCCCACCATGAGCTTCGACAACGTCATGCCCACCTATCAGGTGCTCAAGTGCCTGCTGCATCATGTGCCGGACGTTTCCTTCCATAAGGATAACTTCATGATCGTCTCTCCCGACGAGGGCGCCATGAACCGCAACATGTACTATTCCAGCGTGCTGGGCTGCAACCTGGGCATGTTCTACAAGCGCCGCGACTACAGCCGCATCGTCAACGGCCGCAACCCCATCGTCGCCCATGAGTATCTGGGCGAGAGCGTTGAGGGCAAGGATGTCTTTATCGCCGACGACATCATCGCCTCCGGCGAGTCCATGCTGGACATCGCCTACGAGCTGAAGATGCGCGGCGCCCGCAACATCTTCACCTGCTGCACCTTCCCGCTGTTCACCGCCGGTCTGGAAAAGTTCGACAAGGCCTACAACGACGGCATCATCAAGGCCGTTCTGGGCACGAACCTGACCTACCGCAAGCCGGAACTGCTGGAGCGCGAGTGGTACTACGACGTCGACGTCTCGAAGTATACCGCCTACTTCATCGCGGCCATCAACCACGACAAGAGCGTTTCTTCCATCATTGACCCGATGACCAAGATCCGCACCCTGCTGGACAAGCACGGCATCCCCATGGGCGGCGAGCAGTAATCATGATTTTCCTTCGGTCCGCCTTGGCGGGCCGAATTTTGTTGCAGAAATACGGCATTTTGTATATAATAGAAGTAGAAACTACGCCAGAGGAGAGATATTTATGCTGCCGATCCAACAGCTGCAAGAGCTTATTCAGGGCAAAAAGGTTGCCTTTATCGGTGCGGGCGTCAGCCACAAGCGCTGCATTGAGCAGTTTGTCGAGCTGGGCGCGCAGGTCACGCTCTGCGACCAGAAAAAGAGCCTGGACGACTTCGGTGACTACGCCGACACGCTGCGCCGCCTGAAGGTGAATTTGAGTCTGGGCGAGCATTATACCGACGGCTTCGCCGGGCAGGATATCATCATGCGCACGCCGGGCTATGAGTACTACAAGCCCGAATTGCAGGCTGCGCTGAAAGCCGGCGCAATGGTCACGAGCGAGGTGGAGCTCTTCTTTGAGTTTTGCCCCTGCGAGATCGTGGCTGTGACCGGCTCCGATGGCAAGACCACGACGACGACGCTGATCTCCAAGATGTTCGAGGCTGCGGGCCGCAAGGTCTTTTTGGGCGGCAACATCGGTGCGGCGCTGCTGCCCCAGCTGGCCGACGTGACCTCCGACGCCGTGGCCGTCGTCGAGCTGTCCAGCTTCCAGCTCATCAGCATGCGCCGCAGCCCGAAGGTGGCCGTCGTCACGAACGTGACCCCCAACCACCTCGACCACCACAAGGATATGCAGGAGTACATCGACGCCAAGCGCAACATTCTGCTGTGGCAGACCCCGCCCTGCCGTGCCGTGCTGGGCTTTGAGAACGACATCACCCGCGGCATGGAGAAGGACTGCAAGGGCGAGCAGGTCTGGTTCACCCGCCTGCACGAGACCGACAGGGGCGCGTTCCTGCGCGAGAGCGACGACACGCTCTGCTATGCCGAGAACGGGGTTGTGACGCCGATCCTGCCCCGCAAGGAGATTCAACTGCGCGGCCTCCACAATGTGGAAAACCTGCTGGCCGCCTGCGCCGCCGTCTGGGGCCGCGTGCCCATCGAGGCCATGCGTCAGGTCGGCTCGACCTTCACCGGCGTCGAGCACCGCATTGAGCCGGTCCGCACGCTGGACGGCGTGACCTACTACAATGACTCCATCGCGTCCAGCCCCACGCGCACGATTGCGGGTCTGCGCAGCTTTGACCAGAAGATCATCCTGATCGCGGGCGGCTACGACAAAAAGATCCCCTATGAGCCGCTGGCCCCGGAGGTTCTCGCCCACGTCAAGACGCTGGTGCTGATGGGCGCTACCGGCCCCCGCATCGAGAAGGCCGTCCGCGAGTGCGATGGCTTTGCCGGGAGCGGCCTGACCATCCTGCACGCCGACAGTATGCAGCACGCCGTCGAGCTGGCGCGCGGTGCCGCCAAACCGGGCGATGTCGTCAGTCTCTCGCCCGCCTCCGCGTCGTTTGACTTGTACCCGAATTTTGAGGTCAGGGGACGGGATTATAAGAATATCGTGAACAATTTGAAGTAAGCGGCTGAAGGGCTCTGCCGTCTGCCCGCCACCCGTAACTTGACCTGAAAAAGGACCCCTATGATTCAATCCGCTTCCACCCCCGAGCTTCAAACCGAATTCCTCCGCCGTATCGCCCACAAGCCCTACTTTGAAGCCACCCTCGGCACGCACCTGCACCTGTTCGGCAACCACCCTGCCAGCGGGTGGGCGTTCTACCTGCTGCCCGGCTCCGCGGTGCTGGAGCTGCGCGGCGGGTCGGCGGTGCTCTGCGGTGCGCTGCCCGGCGGGGAAGCGGGGGAGGACGCCCGGGAGGAATTGACGGGCTTTCTCCGCTTTCTGCACGCCGACACCCTGCGAACCGAGCACCCGCTGACCCTGCCCGGCTGGCAGCCCGCCGCGCCGCTGACGCTGTGGGAGCTGCCAAAGGGCCGTGCCCTGCCGCTGCCGCCCGCGCCCCCGGCGGAGCTTATCCCGGACAAAGCGCCGTCGATGCTGCCGGTCAGCCGCCTTGTCTTTGCCGAGAGCGACGCCGAGGCCGACGAGTTCTACTCCGCGGCCTGCACGGCGCTGGCCCACGGGGTGGGCACCTGCCGCGCGCTGCTGCACAACGGCAGACCCGTCTGCACGGTGGGCTGCTACGAGCAGAGCGATACCGAGAGCTACATGGCCGCGGGCGTGACCGACCCCGCGTGGCAGGGCAGGGGGCTGGCGCGGTATTTGATTGTTGGGCTGGCGAATGAGCTGACCGCCGAACGCGCGGTGCGGTTCGCCTGCTTCCCGGCGCTGTGCGGCTTTTATGCACAGCTTGGATTTTTACAAATCGGCAAAATTCAACATTATACTACAGATTGGAATACTACATGATCGAACAATTTTACGACCTGCGCCCCGAAGTGCTGGCGCTGGACCGCAAGGCCCTCGACCTCTGCCGTGCGCAGTTTGCCCATGTGGAGGAGATCCGCGACTACAACCAGCTCAAAATGCTGCGTGCGTTCACCGACTGCGGCGTCGAGGCACGGCATTTCTGGGGGTCCAGCGGCTACGGCGTCTGGGACGACAGCCGCAACAAGCTGGAGGAGGTCTTTGCCCGCTGCATGGGGGCCGAGGCCGCACTGGCGCGCCCGCAATTCATGAGCGGCACCCACACACTGACCGTCGCGCTGTTCGGTCTGCTGCGCACCGGCGACACCCTGCTGGCCGCCACGGGCCGCCCTTATGACACGCTGGAAGGCGTCATCGGCATCGGAGACGCGGGCAAGGGCTGCGGCACGCTGCGGGAGTTTGGCGTGAACTACGACGAGTGCCCGCTGCTGCCGGACTTCACCCCCGACTATGACCTGATCGCCGAGAAGGCCAGGACCGCCACGGTGGTACACATCCAGCGCAGCCGCGGCTACACCCAGCGCAATGCGTTTGACCTTGCCACGATTCAAAAGGTCGCGGACACCGCCCGCAAAGCCAACCCGAACGCGGTGATTTTCGTGGACAACTGCTACGGCGAGTTCACCCAGACCGCCGAGCCCGTCGCCTTCGGCGCGGACATCATGGCGGGCAGCTTCATCAAGAACCCCGGCGGCGGCATCACCCCTACGGGCGGCTACATTGCGGGCCGTAAGGACCTTGTTGAAAAGTGCAGCCACCGCTTCACTGCGCCCGGCATCGGCGGGGATCTGGGCTGCACGCAGGACAGCCTGCGGGATACCTTCCTCGGCTTCTACTATGCGCCGGGCGTCGTCTGCGAGGCGCTGAAAACCGCCATCTATGCCCAGTGTCTGCTGGAGCTGGCGGGCGTCAATCCCGTGCCGCGCTACACCGCCGACCACAACGACATTGTGACCTGCTTTGACTCGGGCAGTGCCGCCGCGCTGACCGGCTTCTGCGCGGGCATCCAGCACAACAGCCCTGTGGACAGCTTTGCCAGCCCCGAGCCTGCCGACGAGCCGGGTTACACCGACAAGGTCGTCATGGCCTCCGGCAGCTTTACCGAGGGCAGCACGATTGAAATCAGCTGCGACGGCCCCCTGCGCGCGCCCTACACCTGCTATCTGCAGGGCGGCGTGAACTTTACCGCAGGCCGTGCTGCCGTGCTGAACGCCGTGCAGAATGCGTTTTTTGCAGAGTAAAAAGGCTTCCCCCTCGGGGGAAGCTGTCAGCGGCCCCGCCCGCTGACTGATGAGGGGCAGGTTTGCCATTATAACCCATAAACGGGAAGCTGCGGCAAACTCGCCCCTCATCCGGCCCTGCGGGGCCACCTTCCCCCCCTGGGGGAAGGCTTTGAAGTAAAAAATCTCCCGCGTATCCTAACCGATACGCGGGAGATTTTTTACATTCTACTGTTTTAGTGCTTCACAAAATCACGGACCAGCGCCTGCAGCAGGTCGTCGCGGTCAATGCGGCGGATGATGGCGCGGGCGTTCTTGTAGGTCGTGATGTAGGTCGGGTCCTCCGACAGGATGTAGCCGACGAGCTGATTGATGGGGTTGTAGCCCTTCTCCTCCAGCGCACGGTACACCTGCAGCACCGCCTGCTTGATCTCCATATCACGGTCATCACGGATGGAAAAAACGGCGGTAGGTTCAGAGATCGGCATTTCAATTCTCCCCTTCATTATGATATTACTAGCCCTATTATACTCAACATGCGCCAAATTTGCAAGATGAAAACGCAGGATTTTTATACAGAAATGCAAATTCCGCTTCTTTGCTTTTTGCCCGCCGCTGTGCTATAATACAGACAAAACTGTCCGTAAAGGAGCTACACTATGAAATTTTCGGAAATGCCCTATGCACGCCCCGACCTGGACGCCGTTAAGCAGCAGTTTGCTGACCTGCTGGCCCGCTTCAAGGCGGCTGCCACCTACGCCGAGGCCCACGCCGTTTTTCTGGAGGAGGAAAAGCTCAACAAGCATGTGGACACGCTTGCCCAGCTGGCCAGCGTGCGCAATACGATTGACACCCGCGACAAATTCTACGATGAGGAGATGAACTTCTGGAACGAGGCCACGCCCCAGCTGCAGGAGTGCCAGAACGCCTGGAGCCGCGCGATGCTCGATTCGCCGTTCCGCGCTGACTTCACCGCCGAGTACGGCGACCTGATGTTCGTCAACGCCGAGATCGCGGACAAGGCGTTCTCGCCCGACATTCTCGACGAGATGGCACAGGAAAATAAGCTTACTACCGAGTACGGCAAGCTGATCGCGTCGGCGCAGATCCCGTTTGAGGGCGGCGTCTACACGCTGAGCCAGCTGTCCCCGTTCAAGAACGACCCCGACGATGCCAGCCGCCTGGCCGCCTGGAAGGCCGAGGGCGCATGGTACAAAGAGCACGGGGCCGAGTTTGACGGCCTCTACGACCAGCTCGTCCACCTGCGTGACACCATGGGCAAAAAGCTTGGCTATGAGGGCTACACCACGCTGGGCTACTACCGCATGGGCCGCAACTGCTACACGAAGGCCGATGTGGAAAAGTTCCGCGCCGCCGTCGTCAAGTACATCGTGCCGCTGGCCGACAGCATCTACCGCGAGCAGGCCGGGCGGCTGGGCAAGCAGTACCCGATGAACGCAGCCGACAACGCCCTGATGTTCCGCAGCGGCAACCCCCGCCCGGCGGGCGACGCCGACGCCATCCTCAAGCAGGGCAAAAAGTTCTATGAGGAGCTTTCCCCCGAGACCGGCGTGTTCTTCAACAAAATGCTGGACGACCAGCTCATGGACGTGCTGTCCACCCCCGGCAAGGCGGGCGGCGGCTACTGCACGGGCCTGGGTGATTACGAAATGCCGTTTATTTTTGCCAACTTCAACGGCACCCAGCACGACGTCGAGGTCGTGACCCACGAGGCCGGCCACGCCTTTGCCGCCTACATGAACCGTGACCGCATCCCGTACTCCTACGTCTGGCCCAGCATGGAGGCCTGCGAGGTCCACTCGATGTCGATGGAGTTCTTCGCCTGGCCGTGGGCTGATGGCTTCTTCGGCGCGGATGCCCGCAAGTTCCGCTACAGCCATCTGGCGGGTGCGCTGACCTTCATCCCCTACGGCACAATGGTGGACCATTTCCAGCACATCGTCTACGAGCATCCCGAGCTGACCCCGGCCCAGCGCCACGAGGAATGGAAAAAGCTGGCTGCCATCTATCAGCCCTGGATGCGTCTGGACGGCGAGATCCCGTTCTACGGCGCGGGTGAGTACTGGCAGCGCCAGATGCACATTTATCAGAGCCCGTTCTACTACATCGACTACTGTCTGGCCCAGACCGTCAGCCTGCAGTTCTGGGCGATGCTGCAAAAGGACCGCGCCGATGCGTGGAGCCACTACATGGCCTACACGAAGCAGGGCGGCAGCCGCACCTTCACCGAACTGCTGAAAAACGCCGGCCTGACCACGCCGTTTGAGGAAAGCTGTCTGCGCGGCGTCAGCGAGGCGGCCAAGGCGTGGCTGGACAGCTACGATCTGACGGGGATCCTCTGATGGCGGACCGCGAGCGCGAGAAGAAAAAGAAGCGCGCCTATCTCGACGACTTTGAGAAGGATCTGAACGGCAATTATCAGTATCGCGGCGCGCATTACCGCTATGCGGGCGAGCACCCTCACAGCAGGGTGCTGGCTTTGCTGTGGCTGTTTTGCGGCGGCGGGGCTGCGCTGACCGTCGGCGCGGGCGCACTGCCCGGGGCCACGGCCCACGCACCTGTGTACCTGCTGCTGCCCTACATGGCGGCACTGGTGCTGGCGCTGTATGCGGTGGTGCTGCTGGTGCGGCTGACCCGGTGCGGCGCGCGTGTGCGGGCTTATATCCATGAACAGACCGCACAAAAATTGCCCTCTTTGTGCAGGGCGACAGCGGTACTCTGCGCTGCTGCCTCTGCGGGGCAGGGGGTGGCTGTGTTTGCAGCGGACGCACAGCTGCTTTGGGGAATGCAAGGTGTTTTTATACTTTTTGAACTGCTCTCCTGCGCTGCTTTTGCCGCTGCTGCGTGGTTCCTCAAGCGGATACCGTGGGAAAAAGAAGAATAATTATACAGTATTATAATAGAGCGTGCTCCGCAGAAAAACGCAGGGCACGCTTTTTTAGATGAGCAGGAAAAGTCTTCCCACAGGGGGAAAAAGACTTTGGGGGTTACAAAATTTTCCTCTCAAATTCGGCAAAAGGTACAAAAAGCAACAAAAGTGTGATTTATGGTTGACTTTTTGTCAATTTTAAGGTATCTTATAAGCTAAGCCATTATCGACAAGTGTACACTGTAAAGAGATACAGGGTGCGGAGAGGGGGGTCCCCCTTTCTCGTGTTGCGCTCTTGGGGAGCACAATATTGATTTGTGGGTGAGGGCAAATTTATAGGAGGTTTTACCACATGAAAAACACAAAGCAAGCCATTGCACTGGCATCTGCTGCCGCTCTCAGCGTCGGCATGCTGGCAGGCTGCGGCGGTGCTGCTTCTTCCGCTGCGACTGCGTCCAGTGAGAGCAACAGCACGGCCACTGCCGAGGCATCCACCACTGCCGCTTCCGACGGTACGCTCGTTCTGGCCGAGACCGGCTTTGAGAGCAAGTTCAGCCCCTTCTTTGCTGCTTCTGCCGCTGACCAGGATGTCATCGACCTGACCCAGATCGCCCTGCTGGGCGCTGACCGTAAGGGTGAGATGGTCCTGAACGGCATCGAGGGGGAGACCCGCGAGTACAACGGCACCGATTACACCTACTATGGCCCCGCTGACTGCGAAGTGACCGAAAATGCTGACGGCACCGTTACCTATGCCATCAACATGCGCGATGACCTGGTCTTCGCTGACGGCACCCCCATCACCATTGATGACGTCATCTTCAACCTGTATGTTTACATGGACCCGACCTATGACGGTTCCGCCACCCTGTACTCCATGCCCATTGCCGGCCTGGATGATTACCGCAGCAGCATGACCACCCTGTCCAAGCTGATTGCTGAGGCAGGCGAGGACAACACTGATAACAGCCTGTTCACCGCTGAGCAGCAGAAGGCTTTCTGGGATGCTGTTAACGAAGGCGGCACTGCATTTGCACAGGAGATCGTTGATAGCTGCGTTGCTGCCGGTTACGCTGACGAAGGCGACGTTGCCGCTGCTGCTTCCGCTTGGGGCTTTGACGGCCTGGCCGCTGACGCTACCGCTAAGGATTTCTTCCTGGCTATCGCAGAAAAATATGACTGGAACTTTGCTTCCATGGAAGCTGAGACCGCAGGTTCTGCTCTGTCTGACCTGATTCCGGCTGATGTTTATGCTTACTCCACCACCGGTGTTGCCACCGGCGCTGACGTTGACACCGTTTCCGGCATTGTCAAGACCGGCGACTACAGCATGACCATCACCACCAGCGAGCCGAACCCGGCACTTATGAACTATCTGGGCGACCCTTACGGTTGCATCATTGACGTGGATGCCAGCGATTTTGATGCCGGCATTGTCGCCGGCACAGGTCCTTATGTCGTAGCAGATATGGTCACGGACGATCATCTGACGCTGACAAAGAACGAAAATTACTGGAACGGTACGCCGAAAATCGACGAGCTGACCATCCGCACGCTTTCCAACGGCGATACCCTCTCGGCGGCTTTGCAGGCCGGCGATATTGACGCAGCTTACGGCATGGCGTATGAAGCATATCCGAACTTTGAAAACGGCAATTATCAGTTCTCCAGCATCCAGACCTCCCGCGCGTTCTTTGCCTCCATGAACATGACAAGCCCCATCATCCAGGATGCGGCCGTTCGTAAGGCCATTGCTATGGGCATTGACAAGCAGGGCTTTGTCTCCGCGCTGCTGGACGGTCACGGCGTTCCCGGCAACGGTGTGTTCCCGGATGGATTTGCGACCTTCGGCGGGGAGAACGTGACGACCGAAACCTATGACCCCGAGAGCGCAAAGGAAGTATTGGAAGCCGCGGGCTGGACCGACTCTGACGGCGACGGCATCCGCGAAAAGGACGGCGTGAAGCTGACAATCCGCTGGCTGACCTACCCCAGCCGTCAGGAACTGCCGCTGCTGGCAGAATCCGCACAGGCAACGCTCAAGGACATCGGAATTGATGTTGACATCAACTGTACGGCGAATCGCCGCGAGTTCCTCGCTGATATGACATGCTGGGATATTTACGCTTCTGCGATGGTCACAGCGCCGTCCGGCGACCCGCAGTATTTCTTCACATCCTGCTGTGTACCCGGCATGAGCTATAACTTTGGCGCATATGAAAACACGGACGTGAACGCCATGATCGACGAACTGGCAACAGAGTTTGACACCGAAAAGCGCGGCGAACTGGCCGTTAAGCTCCAGCAGACGATTCTGGACGATAACGCCTATGTGTTCTGCTCGTTCCTCCAGATGAACATGATCTCCAAGAGTACCGTCACCGGCTACACCGCCCACGCCTGTGACTACTATCAGGTCACAGCCGATCTGGATATCAACGGCTGAGCGGCGATAATTTTAGCTTTGCAGTATCTCTGAAATGCAGAATCCCTCAAAAATACCCGGCAGCAGTCATTTGACTGCTGCCGGGTATTTGTAACTGCATGTGCAGCGGCAAGCCGCTTGCGGGCGGTGCAATTCCTGCGTAAGAGCGGCAAATCAGGAAGCCGTCACATGATGGTGACTACTGTTTGACTACTATCGCTGAAGAAATCGAAAAAGCTAGTTTTCCTAGTGTTTTCAATGGTTTTCTGGAAATCCAGAGAAACCGGGTGTTGTCGGTAAAAACCGCACAACCCTTGAAAACACAGCATTTTATCAGGATGCGCCTGAAAACTCCGAGCGTCGACATTGCTCCTGTCAAGCTCTATCCTTATGTAAAAAGCAAGACGCAAACTCAAATGCATGAGCTTGCGTCTTGCTTTTGCCCGTACCAGCTGTACCCCTATGACACATTGTGTACCTATGGGGTGAAACAGTTGAAACTTCTGGGCTTTTCGCGCTGATATCTTTTTTGGTTCAGCTTGATGGTTGCGGGAGAGGGATTTGAACCCCCGACCTCCGGGTTATGAGCCCGACGAGCTACCGAACTGCTCTATCCCGCGATATAAGGCTCTCACAGAGCCTTATTATAATAGCAGAAGGCAGAGCGGTTGTCAAGGGGGGGCGCTGGAATTTTTTTATCCTGGAAATTCCGGTGCCGGGACATGCATCGGGAGCTGCACCATGCACAAACCAGCCAGCGTCACCGCGCCGAAGATCATCCAGGCGCGCATGGACTTTTTGCCGGTCAGGTGGGTATAGAGCGCGCAGACGCAGCCGAGGAGCAGCACGCATACGAGCCACGTGCTCTGTACGCGCAGGGGCGTGAGGCCGAAGCAGTCGATATACAGCGCCAGCTTGGAGATCGCGATGACGGCGAACAGCATGCTCTGGACCAGAAGGGCGGCGGACATCCAGCGGATCAGCTTCTGCTCCTGCCGCGCGGTGCGCGTGACGAGCCAGAAAAGGGTGAAGTTGATCGCCATGACGCGGCAGAGCTCGAAGAAGCCCTGGCGGGCGTATTCGGCCACGGTAAAGCTCTCCGGCAGCGTCCGGGTAAAGGCCCCGAACAGGTACCGGCCCTGCACGAAGAAGAACACGAGATACAGCGCACTGAACAGCCCGAGGGCCGCGGCCCAGATGCCCGCCGGGACGGTGCGCAGCTTCGGCAGGCGGTCCATGACCGCCGCTCCGCGCCCGCGCATATCCTCCGGCGTCCGGCG
>OJNZ01001435.1_pt1 | contig 13020 bp, 12 predicted proteins | sample 1598001 | NCBI WGS metagenome assembly OJNZ01 (sample SAMN01915225, study PRJEB22387) | human gut metagenome | isolation source: stool | host: Homo sapiens | place: USA | reverse complement strand
ATGATAGGGGTCTCCAAAACCTTTGGTGGGAGTTCGATTCTCTCATCCCCTGCTAGTTAAAGGATTTAAGTTGAATTTCAGCTTGAATCCTTTTTTTGCATTTAAAAAGATTAATTACAATGCTGCTAAAATTATATAATAATAATGATGAGGAGATAATCATGAATGAATCTAAATATGAGCATATAATACACCCATTTCCACCGTTGTATAACTGTGAATCAAGAATATTGATACTTGGAAGTCTGCCGTCAGTTAAGTCAAGAGAGCAGATGTTTTTTTATGGACATCCGCAGAACAGATTCTGGAAAATGATTAGTGGAGTATTTGAAGAGGCAGTTCCGCAGACGATAGAAGAAAAGAAGGCATTTATGTTAAAGCATAATATTGCAATGTGGGATACGATATACAGCTGTGACATAATTGGTTCTAGTGACAGTAGCATTAAGAATGTTGTGCCAACAGATTTGAAAAGCATTATAGATAATTCTAAGATTGAAAAAGTAATATGTAATGGGAAAACATCAGGGAAATATTATGAAAAATATCAGATGAAATATCTGGGAATTAAACCAGATATTCTTCCCTCAACAAGTCCTGCAAATGCTGCATATTCATTGGGGAAGCTTGTTGAGATATGGAAGAAGTCTATAATATAGTTGCTAAGTATTATTCATACACAAAGCATATTGTTCATCCTGATGTAGTTATAGCAAGCACTAACTTCCTTGACAGTATGTCAGCTGCTGATAAGGAAATATTTGACAAGCTTGTTGCAGATTCAACAGATTACGAATTTGATGCATTTGCAGAATCAGTACAGGAAGCAAAGAAGGATGCTGAGGCAAATGGTGCAATTTTTGTGTATCCTGATACAGAATTATTCAGAGAAAAATGCCAGCCACTTCTTGACAGTATTTCCGGACAGTCAGAGGTTACTAAGAAAATATACGATAAAGTACAGGCTTTAAGAGAGGAGAAATAATATGTTATCTTTAGTAGTTAATGTATAGAATGTAAGATAATAGATATACCCTAATAAACCTTAGTAAATATAAGGGTTTGTTGGTGTGTGTTACTGTAAAGTAAGTGTACCTTAAAAATTGAATATTAAAAGATTATTAAACAGTAGTATAACTATTGAACATATGTTCTTGTTGTGGTAAAATATATAGTAGTTAATGGATATTTTACATATTAGACATATAAGAAGTGTATTGGAGGTATCAGATACATGGAATTACACGTTACAAAACGTAAAGGAAGGGAGATAGTTGTTCTACTGGATAATGATATGAGAATTGTAAAGCCAGTTTATGACTATCTAAAATACCAAGACCAAAGAAACAGAGCAATCAATACTCTCATAGCATACGGAAATGATTTGAAAGCCTTTTGGGAGTTCTTATCAGAATTCGGTTATACCTATGATGAAGTAAGTCCAAAGATGATAGGCGAATACAAGGAATATCTTATGTCAGAGGATGATAACATTATAGCTATTAACAAAGAGGGTGCAAGAACAGCAAAGACAATCAATCGTATGCTCAGCACCTTGCATGGCTTTTATCAGTATCAAGCAGATATGCAGGAAATTGACAATCCATTGCTAATGCATGAAGTAAACAGACCATTCAATGCCTTTAAGGGTATCTTGGAACACGCAAGAAGTGATAACAAAACCAAACAGTCTATTTTCAAGGTCAAGGAAAGTGATTATAAAATCAACCTTGTATCAGATGATGAAATGGAACTGTTTCTAAACCGTTTAGACAAGCGTAGAGACATTCTTTTATACAAGATGCTTTATCTTACGGGCGCAAGAATACAGGAGGTTTTAGACCTTGAAATAGAGTCTGTACCAGTACCAGATATGTCACAGGCAGTCGGCTGTTTTCAGCAGATTAAGTCAAAAGGTAAAACAAGGGATTTGTATGTACCTATGTCACTTATACAGGAGCTTGATGATTTCATCTTTGAAGAAAGAAATCTTATTGATACAGACCATAGTTACATCTTTGTATCAGAGCAGGCAAGACAGCTTGGAAAACAGCTTACCTATAGTGCTGCTTATGATAAGTTAAAAAAGGTACAGAAAGAGGTTGGTATTGACTTTAATTTCCATGATTTAAGACATACCTTCTGTTCCAACCTTGTACAGTCTGGAATGGATGTAAGTGTTGTAAGAATGATTATGGGGCATGAACATCTTTCTACTACACAGAAATATACACATCTTTCTAATCCGTACATTGAGGACAGTCTCTCGAGGTATTGGAATCAGAGTACACTTATTGGAGGTGACTCTGATGGCAAGTAAAAGACCATATGGTGATGTATGGAACATTGTTGATAATGATGAAATGTCACAGAACTACGGAAGAAACTTCAAGTTTGATTTTTCGCATATTTCAAGTGACGAGATAAAGGAACTGTTTAAGGACTATGTATGGCAGAATTACAGAGTGGGCAATAAAACATTGAGTAGTCTTTACTACGAGGTGAATTCATATTTCTACCGATTCATTCAGTTTGCAGACACAAGAAACATCACATCATTAAAGAGATTAACAAATGTAGATGTTGAGAATTATATCTCCTATCTGCGTACAACAATCTCTGAAAAGACTGGAAAGCCTTATGGAATATCAATGCAAAGGATGTCTTTAGTTACCTTGAAATCCGTTATCCGTTGGTGTCAGTTACATAGACCTGATGATGTGCCTGTAACCGAGATTTTTACAGGAAATGAGTACATAGGAGTCAATCGTAAGTTAAAGATAGACTTCATTCCAGATGATGTTGTAGCACAGATAAATGAGGCTCTTAAAACAGAAGAAAATCCATATCTAAAGTATGGCATTATCATTCTTCAATCTACAGGGATGCGTATTGGTGACCTCTTAAAACTTCGTATTGACTGTATTAAGCCACATCCTATTAATGGATATACAATCGAGTGGGTGCAGTATAAAGGACGCAAGAATAAGGCTCCTATGCCTGTCAGAAGTGAGTGTGTTGCGGCAATCGAAAAGCTGATAGAGATTACCAAAGAATTGCGTGATGAAGCTGATGAAAAAGATAAAGATACTCTGATGATACGGCGAGCACCGAAAGGCAAGAAAGCTGGTAAAGTGTATGTTCCAACAGAGAGAGCATTTATGTATTGGTTAGACGATTTTACAAAGGAACATAACATCAAAGATACCAATGGTGATTACTACAACCTTACAAGCCATCAGTTTAGACGTACTCTTGGAACAGATATGCTTTCTAAGGGTACAAACATCAATGTAATTCAGCAGGTGTTAGGACATTCAGATGCATCTGTTACAAAGCGTTTCTATGCGGATGTAAAGGATAAGGAACGAGCAGAGGTATTTAAGAGTGTTGGTGTGATTGGAAACATCAATCAGATACAGAGTAATGCTTTTGACAATATATCAGAGTTTGAATGGTTCAAGGCAAACAAAGATAAAGGTGCTTGTATGTGTGATGGTTATTGCACAAAGCCAGTAGTTGATGGAAAGATATGTGACAGACTTCTTAAAAGGCAGAAATGTTATACCTGTAGCAGATATATCACTACACCAGAATACTTGGATGCTCATAAACGACACTTGGCAAACCTTGAAAAACAGCTTGAAGAAGGTGTTATTTACGGAGAGCATTACGCAGAACACTTTATACCGACAATAGAGGTTTTAAAGGTCATCATTGAAAGATTGGAGGGGTTGCAGAATGGCAACTAACTTGGCATTACAGTTACAGGTCATTGAGCCTGATACAGATTTAAACAGCATAATGATAGGCAATTCCAACTACAATGATGATGTGTGGGATTTAAGACCTTTTATTACTACTAAATCAACAAAGGAATCGCAGAAATACATTAGATTTGAATATATAGCAGATGCAGATATGAAGGAAACTGTTAAGCAGTACGCCTACTATAAACTCGGTAAAACGAAGCCACAGACAGTGCGAGAATATATCAATGGCTCTCTTCCAATGTTTATCGAATACTGCTCCTTAAATGGTATTCACAGCTTCGCAGATGTAACTTTTGAGGATTACTTAAACTTCAACCTGTGGATGAAAAATGACAAGAAGGTGGCAGTTGGTACAGGAAATCATTCTTGCCATGTAGTAGAAGAAATCATCCGTATCGGTCAGATAAAAGGTTGGAATGTACCTGCATTTCATCTTCCGAAGGCAGAAACAGCAAATCAGCTTTGGAATGCTAAAAAGTCTATGAAAACCAATAAGACAAAACCTATTCCAGAGGATGTATTTGATAAGATTTTGTACCATGCAATACACGATGAAAAGGATGTACTTACAAAGTCAGGTATTATTATTCAGAGTCAGACAGGGCTTCGTATCAGTGAGGTTTTGTCTATACAGGAAGGCTGTGTTAAGAGAACATCAGATGGCTATGATTACATGGAAGTGACTCTTGGTAAGACAGAAAAAGGCGAACCAATCATTCATAAGGTATTTATCAATGAACTTGTGAAGAATGCTATTAAAGAGTTGACTGACTTCACAGAACCACTTCGTAAAGAAAGTGGATTAAAGGAACTGTTTCTTGTTAAATATAATGGTATTCGAGTGTTGAATGTTACGAAATGGAATGAGAAGAGGCTTACTCATTTCATAGAACGATGGGGCATTCGAGATAATAAAGGTGAGCTATATCCACTTACATCACATAAGTTCAGAGCAACCTTTGTAAGAGAACTTATCAAAAGAAAAGTGCCTATCGCAATGATTATGAAACAGTATTCTCATGTTTCTATTGAAATGACAGCACACTATCTTACCTTGCAGGAAGAAGAAGTTAAGGAAATCTATTCCAATATGATTTTAAGTCCAGAGTCAAAGATTGCAGGGCTTAGAGCAAAAGAAATCAAAGGTAAATTAGATGATTTATTTCATGGTAAAACCGAGGATGAGATTGATGATGTAATCACAGATTTGGCTAAAACAATGAGTTTTAATCCACTTCCTACAGGAGTTTGCCTGTATGATTTCAGACGAGGAAACTGTATAGAAGGCGATGGATGTTTCTTTTATAACTGCCCTAACTACATCACAGAGGTTCAGTTCTATCCAATCCTAAAGGATGAACTCGATTTACTTGAAAAGGAAATGACAAGATTAAAAGAACTTGGTCATGAACGAGAATGGCAGAAACAGTACATCAAGTACAAGTATTTAAAACCATTGGTAGGAAGTCTGGAGGTGCAGTTAAATGGCAAAGAAAGTGTCGGATAGCCAGGTTGCAGGTATAAAGGCTCATGCAGAGGCTAAGAATAAAGCAACCATTGATAAAGTCAATAAGGCAATAGATAAACTCAAAAGAAAAGGAAAGCCTATAAACTTTGAAACAGTCTGTAAAGAGGCAGGAGTATCAAGAGCAACACTTTATAACAACCCACAACTTAAAGAGCGTATTTTAAGCCTTAGAGCAATCTCAAAGGCAAGCCCATTAGATGATGTGGTTGCTGTTAAAAAGGATAAGTTGCAGCTTAAAGATGATAAGATTTCGACTCTCCGGGAACAAGTCAAAAAGTTAGAGGATGATAAAAAGGAACTTATTGAACAGTTAGTCGATTATGAAGAACTCAAAGCAGAAAATGAACGACTAAAGAAACAGTTAGCAAAACAGGCATAGAGGTACATTTATGAATGATGAACATAAAGAAAAGATTTATTACATTCAACAACAGGCAGACGAATTGAGTGCGGAAATATCAAAATTTATGAGGAAAGATGCTGACCTTTCAGAAAAGCATCTAAACGATTTGATTAAGTTAGGTGTTTTCATTTCGATGACCTGTCAAGAGTTGTTGGATGAAGAATAACTAAAAGAAAGGAGAACGTAGTGGACAGTATTTCGTGTAAAGAATGTAAGAAATGCTTATTTATCAATACTTTACAACTTACAATACAGTCCTCTACTAAAAATAAAAGATGACTATAGCAGAGACAATAAAACAGCTCAGAGAAAGAAAATGACAATTTATAATTGAGTTTTAATTTATAAAAAGTGTTCTGATCCGGGCACTTTTTATAAAATTTTAAGTAGCCAGTACAATTATTAGATGTTAATATATTACTATGTAACCCGAAACTGATATTTAAGAGCGAAGGGAGATTTTATTGAAGGCTGGATTGTTAAGGACACAATTTAGTTACCAGAATACAGTGGTAAGAGAGAAGATGAAGGAAAAGACAAAGGAGTCTGTTAGTGCGGTAGTACCGATAATGCTTATAGTGTTGCTTCTTGGCTTCACAATAGCACCTCTTTCACCTAGTATACTGGTTGAATTCATTGTTGGAGCCGTGCTGGTTATTATTGGCATGGTGTTTTTTTCTTTAGGGGCAGAATTGTCCATGACGCCAATGGGTGAAAGAGTTGGTGGAAGCATGTTAAGGACTAAGAAATTATGGATGATTATAGCGATTGGATTTATCCTTGGAGTTATAATTACAGTTTCTGAGCCGGATTTGCAGGTGCTTGCAGGTCAGGTGGCGGCAGTACCTAACATGGTGCTTATATTATCGGTAGCAGTGGGAGTAGGTGTATTTCTTGTTGCTGCACTTTTAAGAATACTTTTTGGAATACCGTTAGCACCGCTTCTGCTAGTGTTTTATGCAATTGTTTTTGCACTTGCGATGTTTGTTCCTAAAGGCTTTCTTGCAGTTGCATTTGATTCAGGGGGAGTAACAACCGGTCCGATGACTGTACCATTTATAATGGCACTTGGTGTAGGTATTTCTTCTATCCGAAACGATAAACATGCTGGCAATGATAGTTTTGGCCTTGTATCATTATGTTCAATCGGTCCAATACTTGCAGTTCTTATTCTTGGAATGGTTTATAGTACAGAGGGTAATTTTACAACAACAGCAATTACTGAAGTGAGCGATTCTGTGGAGCTTGGTAAGCTGTTCCTGTATGAGATACCGAAATATCTGAAAGAGATAGCATTGTCACTTCTTCCAATAGTTGTATTTTTTGGAGTGTTTCAGATATTTGCACCTAAGATGAATAAGCAGGCGCTTATGAAGATATGTGTTGGACTTGTGTATACATATATTGGACTTGTACTTTTTCTTACAGGTGCTAATGTTGGATTTATTCCAGCAGGTAATTATCTTGGTTCGGTACTAGCTTCATTATCATTTAGATGGATTATCGTTCCTATTGGCATGATAATAGGATATTTCATTGTTAAGGCAGAACCTGCTGTATATGTGCTTATGCACCAGGTAGAGGAACTGACATCAGGAAGCATATCAGGCAAATCAATGCAGATAAGTCTTTCTGTAGGTGTTGCAGTATCTGTTGGCCTTTCAATGATAAGAGTGCTGACAGGCATCTCAATATTATATTTTCTTATTCCGGGTTATGGAATAGCACTGATACTTACGCTTTTTGTTCCTAAGATATTCACTGCCATAGCATTTGACTCCGGAGGAGTTGCGTCAGGTCCGATGACAGCTACATTTTTACTGCCATTGGCACAGGGAGCATGTCTTGCAGTTGGTGGTAATATTGTAACAGATGCATTCGGTGTTGTTGCCATGGTTGCCATGACACCTCTTATAACTTTGCAGATACTTGGTGTTATATACAGAATCAAGGACAGCAGGAGAGCAGATGTGCCACAGACCGTTACACCGGTTGTGGATATGTTTGCAGAGCTTTCAGATGATGCGATTGTTGAATTATAGAGGTGATGGATATGAGTGAAGTATATGTAATGGTAACAATATGCAGCAGAAAAAATATGCCGCGTTTCGTTGATTGCTATAAGGATTATAATGTTGAAGCAGCTAATATATCGTTAGGCAGGGGAACAGCATCAAGTGATGTACTTGATTTACTGGGACTTGAGGATGACGAGAAGGGTATCCATATGTCACTTGTTACAGAGGATACATGGAAGAATGTTAAGAAGGGGCTTCAGAGTAAGTTAAGAATAGATGTGCCAGGAACCGGAATCGCATTTATAGTGCCGCTAAGCAGTATTGGTGGCAAGAGAGAGCTGGGATTCTTAATTGACGGGCAGGAATATAAGAAAGGAGATGAGAGCACATTGAAGGATACTAAACATGAACTTATTGTTGCAATAGCTAATTATGGATATAATACACAGGTGATGAGAGCAGCGGAAGAAGGCGGTGCAACAGGTGGAACGGTGCTTCATGGAAAGGGCGTTGGAATGAAACGGGCAGAGCAGTTCCTTGGAGTTTCGCTTGTTTCAGAGAAGGAAGTAATTCTTATTGTTGCAAAGTCATCACAGAAAAATGCTATTATGCGTGCTATAATGGACAAAGCCGGCGTAGACAGCAAGGCAGGAACTATTGTGTTCTCACTTCCTGTTACAAGTACGGCAGGACTGCGTATTCTTGAGGATTCGCAGGATGAAGAGGTTAATGATGAAAACAATAATTGATTACCAGAATGATGAAAGAGAAAAGGTTCTGCTTGATGTAAGAGACAAGCAGGAATTCGAGAAGGAAACATATCCTGGAGCAAGAAATTGGTACTGGGAGGAACTGATTAAGGTGCTTGAAGAAACACCTGAGGAATTCACACAGCAGTTTGATAAGAGTGTTCCTATATATCTTCTGTGCTATACGGGTCTGCACAGTGATGATCTGGCAGATATTCTTGAAGAAATGGGTTATGAGGTCTATAGTCTGTATGGCGGCTGGGGCGCTTATATGAAGTGGAAGTTCGAGAATTATGTCAAGGAAGCACAGGCAGAGAATGAGCTTTCAGGTGAAGAAAGAGTTAAGGAAATAGAGCGGAGCATAGTCAAGAAGTTCAGAAAGCCTATATGGAGAAAGTTCACACAGGCACTTAATGAATACGACCTTATACAGGATGGAGATAAGATTGCAGTCTGTATATCAGGCGGTAAGGACTCAATGCTTATGGCGAAGCTTTTTCAGGAGCTTAAGAGGCATGGAAAGAATAATTTTGAACTTGTATTCCTGGTTATGAATCCGGGATACAATGATATTAATTACCAGGTTATTCTTAATAATGCAAAGATTCTTGATATTCCTATAACCGTGTTCAAATCAGAGATATTCGATACGGTTGCAGATATAGAGGAGTCTCCATGTTATCTGTGTGCCCGAATGAGAAGAGGATATCTGTATAGCAAGGCTAAAGAACTGGGTTGCAATAAGATTGCGTTAGGTCATCATTATGATGATGTTATAGAGACGATTCTTATGGGAATGTTATATGGTGCACAGATTCAGACTATGATGCCAAAGCTTCACAGCACTAATTTTGAGGGCATGGAGCTTATAAGACCGCTTTACCTTATAAGAGAAGCAGATATAATACATTGGAGAGATTATAATAATCTTGCATTTATACAGTGTGCATGCAGGCTTACAGAGAGCTGTGCTTCATGTGGTGGAACAGAAAAGGGTTCTAAGAGAGGCGAGATTAAGCAGCTTATCAAAGACCTGACTAAGGTAAGCCCTTACATTGAGAAGAATATTTTCAGAAGTGTTGAAAATGTTAATCTTGATACAGTTATTGCGTATAAGCAGTACGGTGTTAAGCATAATTTCCTTGAAAGATATGAGGAAATGGGAAGACTCAACGGTGCGTCAGGCAGCCAGACAGCAGATAATAAGGAGATGGAATAAATATGTCATCACAATATAATTGCGATTACTGCAATAACCTTGTATATGACGAGGAGATTGAAGGATATGTATGTGATGTTGATATGGACGAGGACGATTACGCAAGACTTTTAAGTTCTTCATATAAGCAGTGTCCATATTATCAGAGCAATGACGAATATAAGATAGTACGTCATCAGATGTAGACAGACAGCAGCATGTATGCGGGTTGCGAAAGGAGAATATTAATGAACAAGATAGCAAGTTTTACAGTGAATCATCTTGATTTACTGACAGGTGTATATGTATCAAGAAAGGATTATATCGGAGATGTATGTCTTACAACATTTGATTTAAGATTTACAAGACCTAATGAAGAGCCACCTATGGATACTCCGGGAATTCATTCAATTGAACATCTTGTTGCTACATTTTTAAGAAATCATGCAGAATGGGCTGAGAAAACTATATATTTCGGACCTATGGGCTGCCGAACAGGTTTTTATGTTATATTTGCAGGAGATTTAAAGTCTGAGGATATTATCGGGGTATTAAGAGAGGCTGCCGATTATGTTCTTAATTATGACGATAATACACCAATTCCTGGATATTCACCAAGAGATTGCGGTAATTATTTGGATAACAATCTTAAGCTTGCAAAGATTTATATGAGAAAGTTTAAGGAGGAGGTTCTGGATAATCCGGTTGAGGAGAGGTTGAGTTATCCACAGTAGTGTGTAGGGGTGCCAGTCTGGGGGTATCGGGCTGTGGCTTTCATGGATTACTGCGCTTAGCAGGAGTAAATGCCGCCATATACAGAGTTTTTTTACAGCGTGCAAAAGCAAACGCACTTCGTTTGAACGAGCTTTTGCACGCTGAACTTTTGTCTATGGCGGCATTAACTCCTGCACAGCTCGTAATAAATCAAGCCACAGCCCGATACCCCCAGACTGGCAATCTACACAGTGGATGTTTCAAGGGGTGAAAAATCTCCAGAATTAGATTTGGCTTCGCCGGTCTAATGCTGGAGATTTTTATGAGAGTGATTTATAACAATTAGTTATGTATTATACCTCGAATAATAATTCGCTGTAGCTTGGGAATGGCCAGAATTCTTTATCTACTATCATCTCGGCTTTATCTACTGGAGCTCTTAATTCGTCCATTGCAACCTTTACTGTATCTCTGAAGTATTCAGCCTGTGCTTTTCCTTCAAATGTAGCTGCTGTAGCAACTGCCTCTGCAAGCTTAGCTGAAGCTGCCTTCATTTCCTTTAAGTAACCAGATACTTCTGTAAGGATGTCTGCCTGAACTGAAGCGTCTGCACCAGCTTCCTTAACTGAAAGTACTGAGTTAGCAAGTTCTGTTGTGTATGAGATAATAGCAGGAATGATTTCCTTGCCAGCCATATCTATCATTGTCTTAGCTTCGATGTTGATTGCCTTAGAGTAAGCCTCGTACTTAATCTCAGCTCTTGACTTTAATTCAGCTTCTGTGAATACACCAAATCCTTCAAACATCTTAACTGTTTCAGGTTTAACAAGTGAACCAACAGCCTCAACCATAGATTTGATATTAGGAAGTCCTCTTCTTTCAGCCTCTGCTACCCATTCATCTGAGTAACCGTTACCATTGAATACAACTCTGTGATGGTCTGTGAAGAGCTTCTTAATCATATCATGGACAGCCATCTGCATATCTTCAGAACCCTCTAATTCATCAGCGATTTCCTTAAAGCTTTCTGCAACGATTGTATTAAGAACAACATTTGCAGGAGCGATAGAATCTGAAGAACCAACCATACGGAACTCAAACTTGTTACCTGTGAATGCGAATGGAGATGTTCTGTTTCTATCTGTAGCATCCTTGTTAAGGTCTGGAAGAGTAGAAGCACCAGTCTTTAACTTACCTTTCTGGATAGAGCTTGTAGCATCACCCTTATCGATTAACTGCATAACTACATCTTCAAGCTGCTCGCCAAGGAACATAGAGATGATAGCTGGAGGTGCTTCATTAGCTCCAAGTCTGTGATCGTTACCAACATCAGATGCAGACTCACGAAGAAGGTCAGCATGTTTATCAACAGCCTTCATAATTGCACCAAGTACAAGAAGGAACTGGAAGTTTTCATGTGGTGTTTTACCAGGATCAAGCATGTTAATTCCATCATTAGTTGTGATAGACCAGTTGTTATGCTTACCAGAACCGTTAACACCTGCAAATGGCTTCTCATGGAGAAGGCAAACAAGACCATGTCTGTAAGCAACCTTCTTCATAACTTCCATCATAAGCTGGTTGTTATCAGTTGCAATGTTGCACTGTGCATAGATAGGAGCTAACTCATGCTGTGCAGGAGCAACTTCGTTATGCTGTGTCTTAGCAGATACACCAAGCTTCCATAATTCTTCATTAACATCCTTCATGAAAGCTGCGATTCTTTCACGGATAGAACCAAAGTAGTGATCATCAAGTTCCTGACCCTTAGGAGGCATAGCTCCAAATAAAGTACGGCCGGAGAAGATAAGATCCTTTCTCTGTAAATATTTCTCTCTGTCTACGATGAAGTATTCCTGTTCAGCGCCTACAGAAGGAGTAACTTTCTTAGATGTTGTGTTACCCATAAGTCTTAAAATACGAAGAGCCTGCTCGTTGATGGCATCCATTGAACGAAGTAATGGAGTCTTCTGGTCAAGAGCCTCACCTGTGTAAGAGCAGAATGCTGTAGGGATACAAAGAGTAGCACCCTGGGCACCTTCACGTACGAATGCAGGGGATGTACAATCCCATGCTGTATATCCTCTGGCCTCGAATGTTGCACGAAGACCACCTGAAGGGAATGATGAAGCATCAGGTTCACCCTTAATCAATTCCTTGCCTGAGAATTCCATAAGCACCTTTCCGTCTGACTTAGGTGCTGATATAAATGAATCATGTTTCTCAGCAGTAGTTCCTGTTAAAGGCTGGAACCAATGTGTGTAATGAGTTGCACCTTTCTCGATAGCCCAGTCTTTCATAGCATTAGCGATAACATCAGCATCTGCTAAAGATAATTCCTGCACACCTTCCATTGTTAATTTAAGGTTTTTGTAAACGTTCTTTGGTAAACGCTCTTTCATAATTGTGTCATTAAACACATTCTCGCCGAAGATGTCAGCTACATTGAATCTTTCACTCATAACTTTCTCATCCTTCCTTTTCTTATCTTTTTATTAGTAAAACTAAAAAATGGCGTCCAAGTATATACTTATACAAATATATAAATGGAACGCCTTTGTTCTACCTTATTTAATTAGCGACAGTCTGCTGTCTTTAAATAAAATAACTCATATTATATAAATTTGCAAGTGCTTT
>OJNZ01001415.1_pt1 | contig 13118 bp, 8 predicted proteins | sample 1598001 | NCBI WGS metagenome assembly OJNZ01 (sample SAMN01915225, study PRJEB22387) | human gut metagenome | isolation source: stool | host: Homo sapiens | place: USA | reverse complement strand
CTCAAAATCTTTCAAGGTTTCTCACTGTTCAGTTATCAATGTTCTTTGTTTTGCTCTCTTGCGACAGCTTGTTTATTCTATCAAATCGCTGTTCGTTTGTCAAGCACTTTTTTATTTTTTTGAACTCTGTTTTAAGTTCTCTGTCTTGCGACAGCTTGTTTATTCTATCAAAATGTTTTTCATTTGTCAAGAACTTTTTTCATAACTTTTTTAACTTATTTTCAAAGCAATATCTATAAAGTCATGTCTGTAAAATGTAACTCACAAGCTCTACAACTCAATGTGTCCCGCGAGTCAGCTTTGATATAATATCATCCTGGCACACATATGTCAACGGATTTTCTGCAATTAATTAAAGTAGTAAAACTATCTTAAAAAACACAAATTTTCTAAATTGTCTGTTTATTATATACAATTCTCACAATTACTATCTGACAGCCTCTATCGCTTCCTTGATATTTGCCACACCGACAATCTCAATTCCATTAATATGCGACACTCCTGCAAGACACACTTTGGGAACAATACACTTTTTAAAGCCAAGCTTCTTTGCCTCAGCCACACGCTGCTCGGACATGGTAACTCCGCGTACCTCTCCGCTTAAGCCCACCTCTCCAAAACATATGGTATCCTCACGCACTATAATATCCTTTTTGCTTGATGCGATTGCAAGCACTATCCCAAGGTCTATCGCCGGTTCGTTCATCCTTATACCGCCTGCTATATTCACATAAGCGTCACAGTCTGACAGTGACAGGTTGGCTCTTTTTTCAAGGACCGCCATGAGTAGATTTACTTTATTATAATCTGTACCATTTGCTGTACGCCTTGGATTATTAAAAAAACTGTGACATACAAGAGCCTGTATCTCGAGAAGTATCGGGCGGCTTCCCTCTATGGAACATGTGACAATTGATCCTGATGCCCCCTCAGGCTTACCGCTAAGCATATACTCCGACGGATTTTCCACCTCGACAAGTCCCTCTGCCTTCATTTCAAATACGCCTATCTCATTGGTCGAACCAAATCTGTTCTTAACGCCTCTAAGTATCCTGTACGACTCATACCTGTCACCCTCAAAATAAAGCACAGTATCAACCATATGCTCCAACGTCCTCGGCCCCGCAACCGCACCATCCTTTGTCACATGTCCTACTATAAAAACAGAAATACCCAGAGTCTTTGCAAGCTGCATAAGCACTCCGGTTGTCTCCCTGACCTGTGATACACTGCCCGGTGCCGACGCTATCTCCTCATTGTACATAGTCTGGATGGAATCTATTACAACAACCTCCGGTTTTTTTCGTTGAATCACGTCCTTTGCTATATCAAGACTTGTCTCACATAAAAGCTCCAGTGAATCCGTAAAATCACCAAGTCTGTCGGCACGCATCTTTATCTGATGCAGGGATTCCTCACCTGACACATAAAGTAATGGCACCTTTTTTTGTGAAAGTTCCCTGCATACCTGAAGTAGAAGCGTGGATTTTCCTATACCCGGATCTCCTCCCACAAGCACAAGTGACCCCCTCACAATTCCTCCACCAAGTACTCTGTCAAACTCGGCTATACCCGTCACTATACGCTCCTCTTTCTCGCTTTTTACTGCCGAAAGAGGCAGAACCTGTGCCGCCTTTGATTCTTTTTTTACTTTTCCCGACGAACTTATCGACTTTTTATCTACGGTTTCCTCTACAAATGTATTCCATTCCTTACAGGCCGGGCACTGTCCCATCCATTTTGCCGATTCATAACCACATTCCTGGCAGAAAAATACAGAGGTCTTTCCTTTTGCCATATTGTTCTCCTTTATAAAATACAAAAAGCCCGGCTTTCACCGGGCTAAAAATATGCTCTATTTTCTTGATACTTTGATATCGACTGAATCAACACCCTCAAGCTCTACGCTTAAGCTGAGCTTGCCGCCGAGATTTGTCTTCATAGTACCTGCAACAGCTCCAGCTATATCAATTTCGTACTCTGTCTCCTCTTCAAGTCCAAGAGTAATCTGAGCATCCTCAGGTCCCTCCACAGTAAATGTCACTGTATCAGCAGTCTCCTCGAAATCCATAACCGCTGTTCCCGGAACAGACTCGTATACAAAAAGTCCGTTTCTTTCGAGCTTTGTAATCTCCTTAAAGGTCTTTACCTTGTAGATATCTCCATCCTTTTCAAAATTGTCAAGCTTTGCCTTTGCAGCCAATGTATAATCTCCGAAGCTGAGCTTTCCGTTTTCCTCAGTACGGATTAATTCACTTATTACAGCCATTTTTATCCTCCCGTAGCTATATTGATATATTAATTATAAATCCAATTCTACTCAACAGTCAATGAAATTTGTTTGTTTTTCGTAGAAATTATTACCTTATTGCCGCGCTTAATTTTGCCGGTAATAATATCCTCTGACATACGGTCTTCAATCTCCTCCTGAAGTTTTCGTTTAAGAGGTCTTGCGCCATATTTTCTGTCATAGGCTTTGTCCACGATAAAGGATTTTGCACTGTCGCGCACTGTGAGCTCTATATCAAGCTGTTCTTTACATCGTTTCTTAAGCTCCTTTACAAGAAGTGTCACTATATGCTTCATGTCATCCTTGTTGAGAGCTCTAAATACAATAGTCTCGTCGATTCGGTTCAAAAACTCAGGTTTAAATATACGGCGGACCTCCTCCATGACACTGTTCTTCATACGCTCGTGATCCTGCTTTTCATCCTCACCAGCGCCAAAACCAAGGCGCTTTGGTTCTATAATAGAAGAAGCTCCTGCATTTGATGTCATGATGATTATTGTATTCTTGAAATCAACCGTGCGCCCCTGTGAATCAGTGATTCTACCATCATCAAGCACCTGTAAAAGTATATTGAACACATCAGGATGTGCTTTTTCTATCTCATCAAACAGTATAACAGAAAAAGGATTGCGTCTGACCTTCTCCGAGAGCTGTCCGCCCTCCTCATGGCCCACATATCCCGGTGGTGAACCAATCATCTTTGAAACACTATGCTTTTCCATGTACTCTGACATGTCAACACGTATCATGGCATCTTCTTTGCCAAAGACAGCCTCAGCAAGCGCCTTTGACACCTCCGTCTTACCTACTCCTGTCGGTCCCAAAAACAGGAATGAGCCAATCGGCTTCTTAGGATCCTTTAAACCAACACGGCCTCGTCTGACTGCCTTTGCAACAGCAGAAACAGCCTCCTCCTGTCCTATTACACGCTTGTGAAGTATCTGTTCAAGCTTTGCAAGTCGTCCTGCCTCTGACTCTGTAAGCTTATTTACAGGTATTTTGGTCCATCCCGATACTACATCCGCTATCTCATTTTCGCCGACTACAGGCTGATTTTTGGCTCCTGTGCGACGATTCTTTCTCATAAGCTTCTGCTGTTTATTTTCAAGCACTTCCTTTTCCGACATAAGCGCGCCGGCAGCTGCGAGATTTCCTTTCGACAAAGCATTTTCCAACTGGTTCTGCTTATCTGTTATCTCTTTTTTCAGTGCAAGCAGCTCGTCAGATGATGTCAGATTCTTAAGCCTTATCCTGGCTGCCGCTTCATCCATAAGGTCTATCGCCTTATCAGGTAAAAATCTGTCATTTATATATCGTGCAGAAAGGTTTACTGCTGCTTTCACACCCTCATCTGTTATGATGACACCATGATGCTTTTCATAGAGTCCCTTTAATCCTGTGAGTATCTCTATTGTCTCATCCACACCCGGCTCCTCAACCATCACCGGCTGGAAACGGCGCTCAAGCGCAGCATCCTTTTCCACGTATTTGCGGTACTCTTCTATGGTAGTGGCGCCGATTACCTGTACCTCGCCTCTGGCAAGCGCAGGCTTTAATATGTTAGATGCATCTAACGATCCTTCTGCTCCTCCTGCACCTATTATAGTGTGAAGCTCATCAATGAAAAGCAGTACATTTTTGGCATTTGAAACCTCGCTTATCACCTTCTTGATACGCTCCTCAAACTCACCACGATACTTTGATTTGGCTACAAGCCCGGACATATCAAGAGAAACCAGTCTCTTTCCCAAAAGAATATCCGGAACATTGCCACTGACTATATCCTGCGCAAGTCCTTCTACTATAGCGGTCTTGCCCACTCCCGGCTCTCCAATCAGACATGGATTGTTTTTGCCACGGCGGCAAAGTATCTGGATAACGCGCTCCATCTCCTTTTTTCTGCCTATAACAGGGTCAAGAAGCCCTGCCTCTGCCATATCTGTCAAATCTCTGGAATACTGATCTAATACAGGAGTCGCAGAATTGTATGATGTACTGTAGCTTTTCATCAGATCCCTGTATGCAGACGGATCCTCACCCATCGCACCAAGAATATCTATAAACATCTTCTGACTGTTAACACCCATGGTGTTTAAAAGTCTTGCAGCTGCACAGTCTCCCTGCAGTACTATAGCCATCAGCAAGTGTTCTGTACCTATCTCATTGCACTCAAATCTATCGGCTTCCTCCGATGCGCGCTCCAATACTCTCTGTGTCCTTGGTGAATAGCCATCCCTGTCCATCACTTCGATGTTATCCCCCGGTGAAATCAGGTCTTCAATCATCGAAATAAGCTTATCATATTCCACATTGCAGGCTGTTAGAATCTCAGCTGCCACACCGGTGCCCTCTTTTATAAGGCCAGCCAGTATGTGCTCTGTTCCAACATAGCTGTAATTCATTTTCTTTGATATACGTGCAGCCAAATCTATTGCTTTTTTAGCCTTACTTGTATATGGTTTCAAGTCATATCCTCCAGTCATATTCACTAATTTAAGTCGATGAACTGCAAATCATCATCTTCGCTGTCATCTTCATTATCATCCTTTGCACTGCTGTCTATAGTCTCATACGGCTTATTTCCCTCATTGACAAAGCCATCAAGTGCCATTTGAAGCTGATTCTTTAAAGCATCCTCATCAGCATCGTTTTCTGTGTCAGAAACGTTTTCCTGCCTTGAATCGTCTTTTAAATCAAACTCAGAGTTTTCATTCTCAACAGCTTTCTTAGAATCAGGTGTAATTTCTACGGTTCTTCCGACATAGGATGCATTTGATATATTTTCATCCGTAGCCATCTTTTGCTCATCTGCAGCATCTTCCGCTGTTTCTTCTGCGACTTCATCTGCCGGCTCTTCTACAGCTTCATCTGCTGTTTCTTCTGCAGCTTCTTCTGCCACTTCATCTAACGGCTCTTCTGTAACCTCTTCTTCCAGCTCATCTGCTATCTCGTCCGCAGTTTCATCAGTTGTTTCTTCCAAAGCTTCATTTGATACATCTTCTGCTGCATCATCTACATCATCATCGTCATCATGATAGTCCATTGCCTTATATTTTCTGTTTTTCACAGCTGATACAATAAGCAACAGTAACAGAATAATGATAATAAGAACCAGTATTGCAGCTAAAACAAGATATTTATTGGCAATTCCCGGGACAAGCTCACTCTTTGTTGTATCGTTTTCCTCCTGTGCCACTGTAGGTGTACTGAGCTCAGTTCTCATATATGTGCCATCTACGCTATCATATGTGTACCAGCCACTCTCACCATTGTCATTCATAGCGTATACGAGGTAAAAATCCTTTGTCTGATCATCGTTTTTTTCGACTTTGGTCTGGTAGGCTGTTGCCACACCCTTGCCCTCTATAGAGAGCGATATCTCATTATATCCCTCAGGCACATCATCCACCTTAGGCAGTAAAACCACTATAAAATGTGACTCTGAATTGATACGGACAAACTCATATGCTGCATTCTGTGCTGCATCATATACAAAAAGCCCATTGCCGCTTTCCGACTGTAAATACACAAGCGTGATATCACCAAAGGTGCCATGAAGGGTATTGTATTCAAGTCCGTCAATCACTGTCTTTGAGTGCTCAAAGCCTTCAGGAACAACATCCTCCGGAATGTCATTTATCATAGTCCACTCTGTGCCATTTATATCGAACTTCTTCCAGTTATCCTGCTTATCTGCATTCTCCGGATCATCCTCGGCTCTTCTGGTAACAACTATATTGTATGTGCTTGTGCTGCCGTCCTCTGCTGTCACAACAACGCTGACCGTATTCTCTCCAACCTCAAGTGAATCATTGCCTGTGACCGATGTCACACTCGCCTTGGAATCAGCCGGATTTGCTGTAACCGCAAGACTTGAATAGCTGTAATCTACTGTAGCTGTGTAATCCTTTGTCGCAGCAGAAAACTCAGGGGAAAGCGTACCTGCTGAGATAACAAGCGAACCAAGAGATGCGTTTGAGGATTTCTTTTCCTCTTTGTTTTCATTATCTTTATTTGCATTGCTGTCATTGCCGGTATTGCTGCCGGAATTGTCCTTGTTATCCTTGTTGCTGTTTGAATCGTTGTTTGATGAAGCACTTGTTACCGTCACCTTCGTGCTGGCACCGGTAATTATACCTCCGGCATCATTGCCCTCTGCATCTCCTACAACTGTACAATATGCCTTTATAGTGCAGCTTCCTGCAGCCTTCGCCGTAAATGAAAATGACTGCGATGTGGGATATCCTGCGGCGTCACCAATATTGGTCACACCATCCCCTCCGTTACTCAGTACTCCCTCGTCAGAGCTTGAGATAACTACAGTGCCAAAATATCCAGACGGCATGGAAACAGTCACCTTAACTGTTTTTCCAACAGTTATAGAGCTTGAGCTGACACTTAATCCAAGTCCCTGCGCATATACATGCTCGGCAGGTGTGAAAACAAGCATCACCGCCACAACAAGTGATAATATACATCCAAATAATTTCTTCATATTTTTCCTCACATTTCTAATTCTGCGATATCTTTGATTTGCCCAGTATGTGTCTGTTCATGATTATCATATCAAGGGCATTTCCACCATCGCCCTTTCTGTTGGCATCAGCTGCCTCCAGATAAGCACCTGTGAGTGTTCCCTTTCCTAAAATATGTCTGTTGAGCTTAATCATATCAAGGGCATTTACAGCACCGTCACCATTGATATCTCCATATACAACAATATCATATGTCTTTTTCAGGTTACCCGAAGCATCATAAACAGCCACTTTATTGCCTGTTGCAACCTTTCCGCTGTTTTCTGAGCCTGAGCTTGTCAGAAGCTTTACAGTACCTGATGCTGATACTGCTATATTCTTCACAAAATCAGCTGCACCGGTTCCAGGCTCAATGCCTGTAATATAAGTACCTATACTGTATTTACCTGATGTTATGTTTACATCTGTATTATTTTGGTTATTATTGTTCTGGTTATTATTGTTCTGATTATTATTGCCACCTGCATTATTTGCAGATGCCGCCTGCCTGTTTATATTGATAGTGTATGTTCTTGTATCACCGCTTTGCGACTTGCAATTTACCTTAATTGTATTATTTCCGACAGCAAGCGAATAGCTTCCTGTGCCTGAAACACCACTGCTTCCTGAAACTGCATCTGCCGAAACAGTCACTGAGCTTATAGCATTTGAAACAACTGCTGAATAGCTTGTTGTCGCTCCATTGAAGGCCGGTGTGAGTGTTACACCGCTTATCGCAAGCGACTGCAGATAGTTATTGGTATCGCCAGCTTTATCGAAGCCCACTGCTGACGATGGCATATTGTTGTATACAGGTATTTTAAATACAAAAGCCTGATTCTTGTCTGAATATCCTTTAGCCAGACTCTGTCCCTCAGTAAGAGCCGCTGTGGCATTGCCCATGTACTGATGGAAATACAGCGAGCTTTTATTTACTACATTAAACTTCTCAAAATACAGTGTATTTTGACCCTTATTTATATAATTGCTGCCCACCTTTACAGCTCCGCCGCTTATGGACTTTACTCTTGTATTCCAGCCCTGCTTCTTGGCAAAAGACAGACCATTTTTATAAATCTTATCCTTCGTGTTTCCGGTTGCATTAAAATTAAAATAATTATAATATCCTTCGTATCCGGAATATGTACCCGAAATAAGAGGACTCGTTCCCTTTTGTCCCTGCTCCTGCTTTAAACGCGATGCTATATGGTATGCACTTACTCCACTGCTCTTTGCCACATCCATGAATGTGCTTGCATAATTGATTTTCTCACCATTGTTGGAATAGGTCTTTGTTCCCTCCATAAATGTGCCTTTTACTATGGACTTGACACCTTCAAGTGCCTCATTCGGACTGTATGCCAGACTCTGAAACTGAAAAATATTGGTCTCATCAAGAAAATTCCTTGGATCCATGAGATAAGCAATATAGGCACTGCTTGCTGACACCCATCCCGGTTCGTACTCAACCCACGTATTTGTTGACCAGTTATATGCTCCTGCAGCTGTGGATTTCTTGGCATTGTCTGCTGATTTGGATACCAGATTAAGTCCGTTTACACTTTCATTTTCAATCACCGTATCCCAATTCAAACCTGTATTTACAGTCTCAAATGTCCAGCTTGGATACTTATTGTGAAGAGCTGTAAGGTTTGGAATATAGCTGTCAGGAAAGCCTGCATTCTTCATAGCCGTGACAAAATCGGTATTGTCTCCGCTATTATTGTATGTCACCTTTATGTATGTACTGATAGTCCAGCCCGTAAATGTCTTGCCGTTTAAAGTACCCTTGACATTATACCAGACCACACCGTTTACCCTGGTCTCTCCAATTATGTCAACCTGATGGTTCCAGTTGAGTGAGACAACCTTGGTAGTGCCGGATGTGCCTGCTGCATTGCGGACATACACATTGCCACCTGTAATCGTACCTGTAGCATATGCTCCCGATGCGGTTGCAAGGGCAAGCTGCTCCTCATTATTCTGCTGTATGGCATCCGCATTGCCGGTGTCTGCCGAAGCATCCCCTGTCTGCGCATTGTCTGATGCAGCTGTACCTGCTGATACAAAATCAGACCTGATATAGCTGACACACTCCTCATTATTTGCTGCCAGATTGTACTTTGCCTTGTACCACACCTTGCCGTCTGCGCCTGTGGTCTGCTCAAGAATAGTAATATCCTTGCCGTTTGAAAGCTTGTGCTCCAGCTCATACTCTGTTCCCGGTCCGCTTCTCGCCGCTACCCAGTATCTCTCATCACACACAACCTTAGCCGCCTGATCCGCATAGACTGCTATGCTGCTGTATGGTGCCAGGTCACATGCAGCTAATGACAATGTAACGACAGAGGCTGCCAGAAATTTATTTATCTTTATCATCAAATCCCATCTTTCTTATGTGCATTGTTTACATTAATCCATTATCCATTTAATTATAATAGAATATGACCTTTGTATCAATGTATTCGGCAGAAATTTATTATTTTTTTTTAAGGTATACATCGAATTGCATGCAAGCATGCATCGATGATACCTTTTGACCCTTTAATCAAAAAACTCCCTTCAACGTGCAGCTCATGCTTACGTTTCAGGGAGTTGTCTGATTCATATTCTGCTTATTCTTACTGTCTCTTGTAGCTTTTCTAGCTGAACAGAGATTTTATCTTATCCCATAAATCCATGAAAAAGTTACCAAGCTTTTCCCAGAAGCCCGGGTCATTTATCTTATCGCCAAGCTTTGATGCCCAGTCCTGTGCCTGGTCGATGACTGAATCCCAGTCGATATTGGCATCCTTAAGCTTCATAAGAAGCGATGTCAGCTTTGCAATATCATCATCAGAAAGCTTCAGGTCGTAATCCTTTGCAGCCTCCTTTATCGCATCCTTTATCTGGCTCTCATCCTTGAGCTTTCCATCGGCAAGCTGCTTCTTTAGGTCAGCAATCATTGCCTCGATATCCTGCGAATCGCCGTCAATGCTCTTGTTGAGCTCTCCTGTTGTGACAAGTTCATCCATCGCTGCGTCTGTCACCTTGTCGTCAAGCTTCTTGCCTGTCATCTCCTCGTATGCCTTTAGTGTGCCTACAAGTGCTGCCGTTCCGGAAATAGGGAAAGGGCCTGCGACTATGATTTTAGCATCAGCTATGCCTGCTGTGGCAAGCGCATTCTTGTACATTCCTACCGTACAGTAATTGATATTGTGCGTGGAAACACTAAGACCCGCACCCTTTTTATCCTCTGTAATGAGTACTGAGGAAAGTGACCTTGTGCCAATCTCGCTCTTGCTGATGTATGAATCGAGGTACTTGTGCTCCTCATCATTATTTACATAGACCACATCGTATTTGTCCAGATCAGTGAGCTCGATTCCCATAAATCCAAGCACTGTCGCTCTCTGATCCGGTGTGAGGTCTGCTCCAAGACTTAAGTATGGCTTATCATTATTGCTGATGGTCACCTTGTCGTTTGCCTCACTGCCGGCTGTCGTTGTGCTGTCTGCAGTACTGTCTGTGTTACTCTTATCAGCTGCGTCACTGCTGTCACTGCCTGATACATCAACGCTTGAAACTGTATCAGTCTGCGTAGCTGTCTCTGTTGCAAATACAGCCGGATTCATTGTAAACAGTGTCACCGCAGCAAGCACGCTGCATGCAATACTCTTTGCTTTTTTCTTTATTAATCTAATCATTTTTCCTCCAATCTACTGCTCTATATCATACGAAATTGTAAAGCTGCTTCCGTCGAAGCTGACATCGGCCATGCTTCCGCATACCACAGGCATCATCGGCGACATATGACCTATATCCAGATCCATGATGATTGGCACATTAAACTCTCTAAGCAGTGATGAAAGTGCCTGTCTGTGGTCTATGCCAAACATTTCCTCTCCGAAGTGCGCCGGACGTCCGATAAGAAAGCCCTTTACATTTGAAAACCATCCTGCATTTTTCATCTGCCACATAGCCCTTCTCATGCCCATCACATTAAGGTCACAGGCCTCAAGGAACCATATGATACCATCATCACTGTAGCGCTCATTAAATTCCCTTACATGGTCAAACGATGTACCAAGCAGATTGATAAGACAATCCATGCAGCCACCAAGCAGCCTGCCTCTCATGGTAAGCCTGCTTTCCTTTGCCACCGCAGGAATAGAGCTGATGCACGACTTTTCAGTCAGGTTGTAACCCACAAACGGAGCATTCTCATCCTTTATCGATTCCTTCTCCCACATAGGGTAATTGGTAAATGAAAGCTTCCTGCCACAAAGCAGATTAAATGCATCGGTAAGTGACTCATGCCACACCTCCATGCCAAAGCTGCCCGCACACGGCCCGTAAATACCTGCTGTATCTGCAATAGTAGCCTCCAAAAATGTGAAATTCGTGTTGTCGGAATAGCCCATGTACCATTTCGGCTTTGACTGTTTCACGCGCTCAAAATCAATATAAGGCACTACCTCGCACATCAGCTCGCCACCACCACAGGATATAAGCACATCACTGTCAGCAGAAGCATAGCTCTCGTTCAGCTCTTCTGCGCACTTCTTAGGTGTATTGCTGATACCTATGCCACTGTCGCACCTGCAGTTAGGTCCCTCTATCGTCTTATAACCCATGCTGTGAAACCTTTTAATGGCATTGTCAAAGGCACTCCTGTACGGCTCTGTTGTACAGCCCATCGAAGGCGCCACAAAGCCTATTGTTCCTCTATCCTTTAGAAATTCAGGGTATCTCATGTTTCTATCATCCTATCACTATTATTTACATATCTTAGCTTCTGTCTGAAGTAAAATATGTAGGATTTTATCATTTCTGTCAAGGTCATTTTACTGTCATAATTAAATGTCGTCGTGTACTGCACATGCTGTCTGTTGCACCAGTTGTATATATCATGCAGACTTATCGAATCAACATTCTTCATATTGTTCATAAACACCTTAACCTTTGAAAGCTCATCCTCACTGTCAATGTATAGATGAAAGATAGTATTCGGACATTCAATTATTATCTGCTGTTCTTCTATATTTTTCATCACTGTATCCTCTATTGAATGATGTATCCTGTGTGATTAAAAACATTATCGTCTGTCACACCGGGATGTGAGTAATAACAAAATATCGTAACTGTTCAGTACCTTCACAGCTAAAAAATATCACATAACCATAGTACTACACCGGCGTCACAAAATCCAGTCATTTTTGCCTGCCAATTCTTACTATTTTATTAAGAAAAACGGTAAATATTATACTCCCTCACAGTCAAATGCCGGAATGAAGCTGTCCTTTGCCACGTCACCCTCCTGTATAAATGCATTCGTGATTCCTATTTCGAGGGCATAGTCAACAAGCCTTTCATACTCTCTCCTTGTCACTGTGCGGTTTATCTCAGGATAATCCTTTAGTGCAATCGGCGTAAACTGGCTCATCATGCTTATATATACGTGATCATGATATGTATCATACAGGTACTTAAGTACATCCTTTGCATCATTCACATGTCCCGGCAGTAGAAGCTGTCGCACAATAACTCCCTTTTGTATGAGTCCTGTCGAATCGTCAATCACGACATCCGGTTGCTGCCTGACCATCTCTGAAAGCGCCTGCTTTGCGACAGACGGATAATCTTTTGCCCTTGAATACCTTGCCGAAAGCGTACTGTCCATATATTTAAAATCCGGAAGATACACATCCACTATACCCTCAAGCAGCTTTAGCTCTGTCACATTTTCATATCCGCTCGTATTGTATATAATAGGAAGCTTCATGCCGCGGCTTTTTGCATCGTTTACCGCCCACACTATATCAGGGATATACTGCCCCGGTGTGACCAGATTGATATTATTTGCGCCTTTGTCAGCAAGTTCCATAAAGATATCACTCAGCCTCTCTTTACTGATCACCTTTCCCGCTTTTCCGTCAGAAATCTCCCTGTTCTGGCAGAACACGCAGTGCAGGCTGCAGCCTGAGAAAAAAACTGCCCCGCTTCCTCTTTTTCCTGATATGCACGGCTCCTCCCAGTAATGAAGCGCTGCTCGCGCCACCTTTATTTCAGATGAAACGCCACATACGCCTGTTTGTCCGGTTCTTCTGTTTATGCCACATTTTCTGGGACACAATAAGCAATTTTCGTATTTATTCATATTTTTCATTTTAACCCTTGCTAAAAATAATGTTTGATACTACAATCTATATGATTAAAGGGTCAAAAAGTATCATCGATGCATGCTTGCATGCAATTCGATGTATACCTTAGTGACCCGCACTACACCGAGAAAGTAGCAATTTGCTGCGGGGACGCAGGAAATTAGCGGATTT
>OJNZ01001413.1_pt1 | contig 13125 bp, 15 predicted proteins | sample 1598001 | NCBI WGS metagenome assembly OJNZ01 (sample SAMN01915225, study PRJEB22387) | human gut metagenome | isolation source: stool | host: Homo sapiens | place: USA | reverse complement strand
GTCAATCCACTCTACGACGATGACCTTTCAGACATTCCGCACATGCGAAAAAATTATTAAAAACTAAAAGGAGATAAAAAATTATGGGACTTTTTAACTTAAGCAATCAGCAGGTTGCAAGACTTGTAAGCCGTACGGTTTACAAAAATTTGTACCAAGACGTCATACATAAGGACGGTTTTGGCATCACAGACAGATTTGTCCGCCCGGAACAGACCAATGCGTCGATGGTGGATATCTTTGTACCAATTCCGCTTAACGGTCGTTTCCGCATGAGAGGCGCGTCGTCCAACGGTTATTGGGCAAATCAAAAGAACTTGCCCGACGCGAGCACCGGGCAGCGCAGACACGTGCTGTCTAAGCGTTTCTCGATAGACATCTTGAAACGTTACGACGAGAATATAGCTATATCCGAAGACGAGGTTGAGGGTGTAGGCGCAGCTAATCTCGATGAGGGGTTTGAGCAAATTTGCCGCGCGCAAATCGAACAGGACATCGCAATCAACATCAACGGGTATACTTTTGCAACTCAAATTTATCAATTCTTTATGGATAGCTTCAGTGCCACTCCTACAGCCGCTGAAGTTGCTGCGGCGATTGAAACTTTTGCATACGATTCTTCGGACAAATCGGGAGCGTTGCTTAAATTTAAGCTTGCAAACGCAAAGGTATCAAATGGAGACAGCAAGCTATACGCAGGTTATTACCCCGCCGACGAGCGGCAAGCCTTTATCTGGGACACTACATTCCTCGTATACCTGTCCTTGCCTGCAACTAACCATGCCAGCGATATTGCGGCAAGAATGGTTGCCGGCGGCGGCATGAATGCATTTACAAACGAAAAGAAAACGGTTGCAGACTACGAAAAGGGCTTCGTCGGCTGGATAGACGGAATACCTGTTTATCAGGTCTTGCAACAGATTAAAGACGCTACGTGGTATTATATGGGGCTTGACTCCACTACCGACGCGGCTACAATCACCTTGCTTTCTCAAATTTCATGCCTTATCTGTCCGGCGAATACCACGTTGCGCGGAATACGTCCGACATCGTTCAAGACGGTGGACGATCCAGATGTACAGGGAGTTATCGTTCAACCTAAAGTCAATATGGGCGTACGTTGCTTGTCTGGTAACTCGATTAAGGCAGTGTTCAGTGGGACTGGCTGGACGGACGCTGCAACCGCACTTGCTTCGGTCACAACTATACGCAAGGCTATCGCCGGAAAATTGGTACTCCCCAACTTGAACTTTGACAACGACCCTATGGTTGGAGCGGACTCTACCCTTACTACTACGGCTGACGGCAATCAGACGTTGACGGCGGGATTGCCCGAAGTTTAAGGGAACTTTCATGGTTGTTAAGATATTAAAATCATTTAGCGACAGGTTGACTAAAGAAATTCGCACAATCGGCTCTTTCATAGAAGTGGACGATGAGCGTGGCAGTGAACTTGTCGAAAAGGGATTTGCAGCGGAATATATTCCTGCGTCGCGAAAGAAAAGTAGAGGAAGTGCAGCAAAATCGAATAAAGCAGCTGAGATTTTGGATAGCGATATTATTCGCAATGCCAACGGGGATTGGTAGAATAACCGTAAGAGAGGGCGGATAACTCCGCTCTCTCGTTTATTGCCCCTTAGCCTAACAGGGTAGGGCAACCGGCTTTGACCCGGAGTGTGTTCGTTCAAATCGGACAGGGGCAGCCAATAAAAGAATTGGGAGGATTAGGCTGTGCAATTTCAAAGATTAAACGCGTTTGGAGAGGTTGTCGGCAAGCCCACAGACAGACCGACAAGCCGAGTGGGGCAAAAAAATCAACGTCAAGTCGGAATCCTATACGGACATAACGGCGGCGGTAAAGTTTACAATTATCTCGCGGGAGAAAATGTTCGCGCTGGTGATATCGTGACGCCTACCGTCACGCACCCCAAAAGCGGGAAAACATACAAAACACTTGGTCGCGTAGTCAGCACAAGAAACGCATTAGGCGCTCCGGCGCAGAATACTGCGGGCTATCTTGCGGAACGCGGTATTATGATGAAAACGCTCGGTTCCACAAACCAAACTGCATTGCCGGGGTTTAAAGAGAGAAAAGCGCAAGACCCCAATTTCACGACTCAACAATGGGCTAAAGAAGCCAAGGAAAGATACGACAAAAAAATTATGCGACGGCTTAATTCGGTTGGAGAGCCGACAGGAGGCAAAAAGTGAAGCAAAGCGACATTCCGATTTATAACGATCCGGATGATTTTAAAACGCTGGGTGACACCGCGAAATATCCATGTTCGACTCAATACATGATATACGACGCGATGATTTCTCGCTATTTTTTGACAGTAGATAAGCTTGAGGATTATGGAATAACGATATATGCCGGTCATAATCCCAAGCAGCTGTTGGAGTTTATCGAGGAGTTAAGCGACGACCTGTATGGAGTTATAGCTAGGCTTGCGCCGTTCAATTACGAATATAGCTGTTGGCTAATAGCTCAATCGCGTTCATTGCGTTTTCCACGCAGATATGCGGCGCGGAAAGAGTTTGAAAAAGCATTGCTTTTTCAGGCGCAGTATAAGATGAAAAACTTTGACGTGCGAGACTTCAACGGTATAGACATCGATAGCAACACGAGCATATACCACAAGCAGCTCCGCAAAGAGTTCCGGCACATATCTCCAAAATCCTTAGATATTCTGCAGTCGCTCGGATTGTTGTTCAACGGTGACGTGCCGGGCAAATGCTTAATCAACTTCAAGGAGAGTATGTAACATGTGGCAACCCCCGATTTACGGAAGTCAGGTAAACCCGCGCGCCAAAATTTACAAACGTTTCACGCCGACGGAGAACTTCGAGACGGACGATACCGTCATGATTTTTCAGAAGAACTATTATCGCGCACGTGGCAGCATTGCGTGGACGGAGGCGGACGACATGCAAGGCGGCACAGAACAGCCGGTGGGCGGGCTTTTAGTAGACAACTCTTCTATGACTATCAAGTTTTACGGCAGCTGGAAGCATGTTAAGGATGACCCCAACGAGCCGGACGCGGGCGACATCCTCATGATAGATGACGAAGCGTGGATAGTCGAGGAGAGCGGGGCGCAGCGCGTGTGTAAAAAGAGCATGAAAAACCTTGCCACCGTTTATCTCCCGATACGGAAACTGCTATGAACAAGGGCGTGAAATATAGCAGTAGATTCAAAATGCGGGATTTATTTTCAAACCCTCAGCTTGCTAACGTATTTCCGCAATTTGATGAAAAAGCACCGTTGCAAAATGTTTATTCATTTGCCACAACAGAGCGGCGCGTGCTGGAGTACCTGCGAGGTGTATTCAACGGCACCGTGACGGGGGACGGCGAACTTGTCGTGAAAGGCAAGCATGAGAATATTTTGCGGCGCACAAACGAAATGAAAGGCATAATAGAGGCATTTTTTAACAGCATGCCGACTGTAGTTAAGGGCATAAGAAATAATACGAATTTATATCTTCCTTATTCGACGTTAGACCAGATGGCGGACCTTAATACTTCGTATAAGAAGCTATCCGCAATGAAGGCGGTTTTGGAAAATATAATGTACAATCCGGATTTTCAGAGCGCGAAGTCGAGGAACGCGCCACCACCGGTCTCATACGTGAAAAAGCAGGAGGCGTGGAAAAAGAAAGTGGACTACAAGGAGTAAAAAGTGGAGAAAGTAAAAATTACGGCGGACGGAGTGCTCACGATTATAAAGAGCATTCTGGACGATGAGGACGTCAATACAATCATAACAGACCCGTCCGCTCCGCCCGATTGGCAGGGGAGAACTATTCAGGACATCCTCAACGTGGAGTATTTCACGTTCAAGCATCGCCCCCTCTCAACGGCGGCAATAATTTCACAAAAGATAAAAGAGGGGCAGGAAACAAACGAGCTGGCGGCAACCGACAGGGGCTTTTGCTCCGTCGTGCGCGGCGAGGTGGACAGGCTCTACTCAAAAGACGTAGACGTGTGCGTCTTGTCGCCGACCATGGAGTATTGGATACAGTCAGATAAGGTAAAACTGCTCGAGGACTTGATTGAAGATTGCAATGTTGCGACAAGCGGCTTGCGTTTCCCCGTCAAGTTCGGCATCCCGCCCAAAGCAGGCGAGGCGGATACGCGGGAGACGCGGCAGGCGGTCATACTGTTCAACGGTCCCGACGTGGTAGACATTCAGACTGGGACGGCGTGCGGCGAAATGGCGGTGTGCGAAGTGACCGTGAGTTTGCTGTTATACCCCGACGTTGTAAGCTACGCGGATTATACCGTGAGTTTCGAGTGGTTGGACGGCGAGGACACAAAAACCGCCACAGTACCCCTCACAAGCCTTTCAACGGTCAGTATCATGACGCAAAAGGCGGTGCCGTTCATGAACGCGCCAAACAACACGGGCGAAATAAATCTTGCGCGGGCAAACGGCTGGGTGTTGGTATTCGACGGCTACAACAACGAGTTTATAAACTACGTTTCGGACAACGTGTTCTCCGCCGAAGGGGACAACAACGGGACATTCGTTTTAATAATCCAAAGGGCGGGAAAAACCTACCGGCACGACGTGGTAGTGCAAGACCATCAGATTGTTGTCAATGCGGATACCGGCAACGAGACGCACACGCTTAAGCTGTCGCCAAAGGGGGTAAACTATGGCGCTGCATAATCTGAGGATAACGGTTGTAGACGGCGGGAAAAGCGGCGACGTTACCGGCGGCACGGGCGGCAACGGAAATAAGTCCGGCGCGAAAGACACCGGGCTTTACAAATTACTAAACTTAAATGACACTATAAAGAGCAAGGCCAAACAGGCGACAACGCCGACGCAGTTTTTCGCCATTCAGTCCGGGATAAATCTTGCGACGCAGACGGCTAAACAGTTCATAAACTACTACGTTTCCAACATCGGCAGGCGCAACGGCGACTCAAATTACCAAGCGATTGTCAACAGACGCATCGAGCAGGTAACGGACGTATTGAGCATAGGGCAGGGCGCACTTTCCGGCGCGGCGGCTGGCGCAATGTTCGGAGCGCCCGGAGCCGCCATCGGTGCGCTTGTGGGCGCGGCAAGCTCGGGTATTAGTCTGGGCTTTAAATACGCCGAAAGGGAGCGGGATTACCAATACCAGCGTTTTACCGACGACAACAGTCAGGCGTACAATCTTGCAAGGGCAAATTATTCGGTATTTACCGGGAGGGTAAGATAAAATGTATTATTGGAAAGTTTCTTTGTGGGAAAACGGAATAAGGTCGGTGGATTATTCAAAGTACCTTGTTGCGCCTGTTTACATAGAGGACAAGCTGGATGAGACAATGGACACGGGCGAGATTGTGCTTGAAGGCATGCCAATATCTACGCGCAACGCTTTCCCGCCTAAGACTAAATTCAGGCTGGAGCGGTTTCTTACGCCGGACTACTCGGACACACCGCGCAAGTGGGATTTTGTCGTCGAGCATGACGACGTGGAGGAGTATGTCGGACTGCCGGAAGTGTGCTGTCACCGCATACACCTGATTGAGGCAAGCGTAGTTGCGCAGGGCATGCATGTGGATAACATCGCGCTTACGTATGAATTGAAAGACGTGTCGCTAAACTACAAGACGACGCAGAGCAGCGACAAGATAGCCGCTGTGACCATCTCCCCGCCTGCGGGGTCTGTGACGGCTGAAAGACTGTCGGAAAAGTTTAGTTATAATTCGACAGGAGGCACGGGAATATTGTGACATTTAAAAATATTTAGTGCAATTAGAATAATGAAAGATGTATAAGCTGAAAAAACAAATATGGTGGAAATAATGAGTTTTGTGTTCAATTCAACAGCAGTTTCAATAATAAGTTTGTTAATCTCTATTTGTTCTGCTATAAATTCGCTTGTTCTGTCTTCATTTGGCGTTGCATTTTCCCAAGTGGTCAAGCTATTTTTAGCACCTTGAATAGTTTTACAATTTTGGTTTATGCCCCAAATGAAATAATAAAAAGCGTATGCGCACATCGCGGTAATAATAACAGCCCAAACAATAAAAGCAATTTGCTTTTTTGTCAATTTTTTCATGAAAACACCTCAACTACTGAAATTATGCTAAAAGTATACAAGAAGTTACTGTAAATATCAAGCAAAAGGAGCCAAAATGCCAAAATTCATAAATCGTTACCAATACGTGTGGAGCAATACGGAAGAGATTTCAAACTTGCCGGCGTTCAGGAACGCGGCAGAGCCGCAGACCGTCACGTTTACAACACCGACGTTGCATTGCCGTGCGGCAACGTCCACCGGAGCGCAATTTCAGGACTTATTCGAGGTTAATGTCAAGACAACTATACGCAGGATAGAAATGCGCAGAACGTCGTTTGACGTCGGGGAGGTCGGACCGTATGTTGACGTACCGGGTACGGAGACAGAGTGTGCCGTTTTTTACAGCGGACCTACCGCAATCCCAAACGCGGATAATGCCGTATATTATGCCAACAACGGCACGGCATATTTGAGACGGATTAAAAATTCACGCACATATTCGTCAGACAATATCACTCACGAGGCAGGCACTTGGTCAGATTATTACACAACCGGCACGGCATTAGCGCAGGTGCAGCAGGGAACAAATTCAAAAACAATAACGTTCAATATCCCCGCCCTTACTAATGACGAGATAGAGGCGGGCAAGGGATATAGATTCACAATTACGTGCACGGCTAATCCCGTTAATCTAAACGCAATGAGCGAATATGTCGAAGCTACCATGAATGGTTGGGAGTTCACCGGCGTGATTGGTCTAATAGTTGTTACTAAATATTGGTGGGACATCTACACGAGTTCCGCGCCGGTGGTAGACCCGTCAACGGTGAGGATAACAACGTCGTTTGAGTTCAAAGACATGTCTGTGACGGCGACTGGCGGACCGTTCCTTGTAGCGGGAGAGAAGTACAACTGCTACCAGGTATTGCGGAAAGCGTTGCTGACCTTAGATACGCATATTTTAGACAACCGCGTTCAGAGCCTTGACGAGTTCGGGAGCATGGGCAATATTCAGCCGTCGTTGGAGCACGCCATAATTGTGGACAACGAGTGGGCGAACCGACTCAAAGACGCCGTTGCTTTCGAGACAATATTCGAGCAAAAAAACCTGTGGGAAGTTCTGTTGCAGATAGGCTACTACATACACGCGATACCGTATTTAGAGTTTGCGGATGATGAGACCGACCGCTTCATATTGCGTTTCCGGCAACTGGGCGGGACGCGGACAAAGCCGGATACAAGCGGAAAAATAACGGTATTTAACAGTCGGAACCTTTCTGAATACTTCACTCAATACGAAAGCTATGTCACGAACTTATTCAGCCCTCAGAACATAGTAGACGAGTGGGTCGTGGCGAAAACCTCCGACTCCTCTTTCTTAATAAGCAATAATACTGCGGAGATACAACTTGCGTATTCGGTATTGGGCATAGAGGCTTTCGACATTTCACTGCAACTACCCGACGGGAGCTGGGACACCCGCTCTGCCCTTGACATGATATTCGAGAAATCCGTGTACGACATTTTGACCAACGACGACCCGTATAAGGTGTTTCCCTCAAAAGGTTCGGCGGTGTATTACGTGCTGGGGGACAACAAGATACAGGGGCTTAACTTCGTGCCGCCAAGCGTAAACAGCGGAGACATGGTAATGGCTTTAAAGCGCATCGTGCAACGGGTGTGGCAGGGGACGGAGATAGGGAGCATAGAAAACATAAAGTTTAATGACCTTATGTTTCACATCAGATACCACACGCAGGACACCGTGCGCTTTACGCAATTCCGCCCCGACTTGGAAGCGTTTGTGCGCAACTCGACCTTTGAGAAATACCCGCATCATGAACAGTTTTTCGGACAACAGGACAAAATCGTGGACAGCGAAAGGTTTTCCCAAAACCTGTTCGGTAAGCTCATCCGCGTGGGCAACGGGATTTACCAACGGCAAGAATACGCCGCGATTGAAAACGAAAAAGAGAGCGGCGACCTTGTAATGCTGAACGGCGAGGCATATTACGTAACGGAAACGGAAAACGAGTATTATCCCGACGCTGTTTTTCAAAAGGTAACGTACAGCAAAAACTTCAACCAATTGGCAAATATCGTGACAATCCCGAGCGAGCCGCGCTTTTACGAAGTAAGCGAGAGGTCAAAGGTGCGCCGCGAGGTGCGGCTTATGGACTTCTTCAACCTGTCCACTCAGCAAAACGCTACAGCAAAGCTGCCGCGTTTCTTAAACAAGCTCAGCTGGAAGAACTTCATCAAATGGCTTGTATTCAATCGTCCGGACGATGCTGGAAACCCTCCCGTACTTCCAAACTATGCCTGGACGCGTTTCAAAGCGGACAAGCTGCGCCAGCACACGGGGAGCAATGGCGAAGTCATCCCTCTCGACCAAGTATTTCCGTCCAGTTTGGTTGACCGAAGCGACCCGAACAAAATACAGCCCAAAGACCCGAGCGACCATTCGGATTGCATAGTGCCGCTGCTGCACTTCCCCACGCACGACGGTATTGTATTTGAGTGGGACATGGCAGACAACTTCAAGGCGGGAGACTTTGTGGACACAACGCTCAACGGCGAACTTCCGGACGACCCCGTAGACTCGGCATATTTGTCAATGCAGCCGCTCAGGTATTGCGACGTGATGGGGCGCGCAGACTTGTTCGAGTTTCGTCTTTTTAACAAGACCGACTGGACGTTTGAGGAAGCGCAAACGGCGATAATGGGAACAGAAAAGCCGACAGTCAGGCAAACAGTAGCAGGCGGCGGCAACGACAATGTCGGTATAGCATTGGACAAGGACAGCCGCGAAGCAATATCTTTCAATTACCAGATAAACTTTCTGCATAAGGCGAGTGAGGCGGACCTTGAGGACTTTATCACCTTTCCTAACCTTTTTGGACAGAAGGACAGCGCGCTGAAAATGCTGCTTTTGAGCGAGCCGCAAAGTCTGTTTAACGAAAACATCAATCTTTCCGGAGCGGAGGTTGTTGCAGACAACGTGACTTATGAGCTTATTGACGACGAACAGGAGGCAATCGAGGTTCGGATAATCCCGCCTGAGGGAGTGGATTTGAGCGTAGTTAAGGCTATCGCGCTTTACCACGAGAGCAAACAAGGCGGCAGGACGGCGTATATAATTAAAAACGTCGCAAAACTGCCGGATGCGGACAAGCTAAAAAGCTGGTGGATTTACCCGGCGTTTATAGACGGCGCGGGCGGGGGATTGCCGACAGACCCCGTAGAAGCTACAGCGACATTTCCTTATACGGGCATTGTTTTTGACGTTACCAGTTTTCAAATGCAGGTTGCGCCTCCGCCTTATGGCAGCTCTCGTCCTCCTGCTCCAAGCGAAGCAGAACAGCTGGAATATATCAGTATTCCATTAGCTGGAACGCCGCTGGACGGCATTGAGATAATAGAACTTATAGACGTCAGCATGGAGGGATACCGATTTAACGACGACGCCGAAAATGTCTCCGCCGTTGTTAATTTCATACAGAATAACGTGTTGTATATACGCCTCAAGCTAGCCGATACAAATGAATGGTATAGATTCCATAATCAGACAAGCGCAAGTGACAGCCCGTCGGAGTATCGACGTTCAAAAGTTAATGTGACTTATACAACAAACCCATAAAACACACGAGAACGACTCGTGTTTTTTAATCCCAAAAAGGAGCAGAAATATGGAACAACAATTACGAAAACTTGCGTTGAAACTCGATGTGAGCGGGACAGCTCAGGTTATTAACAGCACGCGTTTATACAAAGGAAGCTATAGATTCGTAGGATTACAAGCTTACGTCCCCGTTACGCAAAACAGGGACGCAGGGTCAACTCCGCTGTGTACGGTTGCAGCAGTAATAACCGACAGCAGGGGACAAAGACAGCAGGCGGGAGCAACATTTTACAACTTGCTTTTTGTAGAAACGGTAAAGCTTGACGGATATGATTATCTCTTATTTGAATGTCCGCTGCCCAAGCCGTTTACGGATATTGTAGGCAATTTGGAGTTTTTCTTAAATTATTCAGAAATAACCTCAACCGGACTACTTTCCGCCCGTATGCCGACAAATCTATATCGGACAACGGTTGATGAGGGGGGAGAGACAGACGGGGAAATCGATGTTGATTTAAAAAGTCAAGAAGCGGCACAGATAAATGCTAATACCATAGCGATTGAGCAATTATGGGAAGCGGTGGACGAATTAAGGAAAACTTACTTCGTAGTAGACGACGGATTCCCGTCAACAGCAGATTAAACACAATATTTTCAAGGAGAATATATATGAAAATTTTATTGAAAAGAGGCACTACGGCGGAGTGGGCGGCAAATGACATTGTTTTGGATTTTGGCAGACCGGGCGTAGAAATGACGACCGATGGTAAGATTAAATTCAAAATAGGAGACGGTGAAAATAACTGGTCGAGCTTGCCCTACGTGTCGGGAGACGTAAGCGAGGTGATATCTTTAATAGGTAATCTCAACAACCTCGATACAACGGATAAAACAAACCTTGTCGCGGCAATAAATTCAATTCTTGCCAGCAAAGGGCAAGCTAACGGGATAGCGTCGCTTGACGGTACAGGGAAAGTCCCCACGTCACAGCTGCCCGACCATATTCTCGGGCAAATGCTATACGGCGGCACATGGAACGCGAACACGGCAGTCGCAACGCTTACTGACGACGCCAAAGCTCGAATAGGCGCAACGACAAACACGATTACCCTGACGAATGATACCGCCCCTATAACAGGTTACACCGCCAATGAGGGGATATATTACATAACGCAGACGGCTGGTACTTTTGCAGGCGAAACGTTTAACGTTGGCGACTGGCTGTTGTCAACGGGCAGCGGTTGGGAGAGTATAAAAAATTCCGATGCGGTAGTCAGCGTCAACGGCAAGACAGGGACTGTAATTCTAAGCGCGGAGGACGTAGGCGCAGAGCCTGCTTTTCACAAAAATACAGCGTTTAATAAAAATTTCGGCACTACATCAGATACGGTTGCACAAGGAAACGATTCGCGTATTGTCAACTCCGTGCAGACTTCGGGCAATCAGACCATAGGCGGTACGAAAACATTCACGACCTCACCGGTTGTTCCGAACAAGACGACGAAGGCGACGAACTCCGGCACTTCTATAGCGACAGAGGCGCAGGTATATGAAGTAGAACAAGAATTATCGGAAAAGCAAGACGCCTTATCCTCTCAACAGATTGTGAATATAAACAATGTCCCCAACAAGCTGGACAAAAATCTGGGGGCAGGATTAGCAGGGCAATTCCTTGTCGTAGGCGATAACGGAGATATTATAACGACAGATACCATAGACGATGGCGGCGGTGGTGGTGATGGCGGCGGTGGTGATTCTACAAGAAAACTTATCACCACATTGACTGGAGCAATAGACGGAACAATAGCGGGAGGCGGCTCAGGCAATTATATTGTTAATTCCTACACATTCTACGAAGACAGAATAGTAGGGCAAGTGACTATAAGCGGCGGCGGAGGCATAGCAGCTGATTACATAGGCGCAATGTTGGACTTTATGAACCACTCTCTTAATGACGTTGACTCAATTTTTGACGTATATTCAACGAATAATGGTGGTGATTATAATTTCGATTTGACATTGACATCGGCTACAGATATAAACGTGGGAGGCTACACGGGCAAGTATGTGCTGTTAAAGGATTGTTCGGGATTAACAAGTAATCTCCCTCGCATTGCTTTTGTTGGTGATACAGAATTGAACGTCGCAGACTCTAATTCGAATATAACCGAAGACATATTATGCAGCTTCACTCTGAGATTTTCTCCGAGAGTATAAAAGAATAAAAATAAAGGAGCAGAAAAATGAATATAGACCCTATATATTTAAAGAATAAGGAAGAATTTGAAAGAAAGACAAACATTTCAAAGCTTAAAAGACAACTCACTTCGTTAAACGAAGATTTGCTGCAAGTCATGGCGGGCGTTGAAATACCGAATATAGAGGAGAAAAAAGCGGAATTTAGGCGCATTCATGGTGACATTCGAGAGTTGGAGGGAAAGCCGAGAGAAAGGCAGGGTAGTTAAATGAAATATGAACTTTTAATGGGGAGTGAAAAAGGAGTTTTAATTGACAGAACTCCAATCATGTTAGATATAAGGGACACTTTTGAGGTGTCTTTTTTATTGCCCCAAAAAGGTGCATATATAGCTCTTTTTAGGGGCGAAGACAACATTGAGTATAAATCGGTAATAAAGGGTGGGAGGGTAAAACTCCCCCCTGAACTGCTTAATAAAGAGCAATATGTCAGCCTTATAGTGACTGAAGTAAATGACGAAATTGTTGTCCATGCTTGGGTGTGCGAGCCGCTGAAAGTGACCGCCTATTTTCATTTAAGACAAAACCAGTGGCAGGTATCGGGCGGCATGACCGACAAAAGCGCATTTGAAAGAATTGCCGAAATAGAAAAGCAGATTGCCCAAGCGAATATAGTATTTACCGAAACTCAAACTCTCGTAATGACCGACAAGAGCAAAAGAGAGAAGACGGAAAAAGATTTGTGGTTAGAATTTAACCGTGTGCTGGGCGATTTTGACAAACACAAGTCTGCACAAAATGCGCAAATGACTGAATTAAAAAAAGAAAACGAGCGGTTAATAAACGCATACAACAAAGCAATCGGAGTTATCAACAACCTTTCTGAAAGAATAACCGCGATTGAAAAGAACTACGACCCTACACTTGTTTAAGGAGATGAAAAATGGATTATGTTTGGGAATTGATATCGCCATATGTCGCAGCTCTCGGCGGTGCCAGTGGCGCGGGGCTTATAATCTACACGATTGTACGGGCTATAATCGGCAAATTGGTAAACAAAAACAATAAAATGCTGGACGCCACTTTTAACGTGGACAATCTGAGCCAAAAGGTCTCGGAAAAGCTTGCCGGAAAAACGCTTAATATTGACGTCACTGCCGTCACGGAAAAGTCATTGAAGAAGCTTACAAAAGAATTAGACGCACGTATGGAGAAGATAGAAAAAATTACTAATTCATTAAAAAGCTTACTTGTGCCTATGGGCAAGGGAATAGCGAAACTAA
>OJNZ01001412.1_pt1 | contig 13126 bp, 10 predicted proteins | sample 1598001 | NCBI WGS metagenome assembly OJNZ01 (sample SAMN01915225, study PRJEB22387) | human gut metagenome | isolation source: stool | host: Homo sapiens | place: USA | reverse complement strand
ACGCAGCGGATAGGAATAGCTGCTGAAGCTCCGGCGGGGGCCAGTCAGGGAAGCAGCCTGTGGTACATCCAGCTGGAAGAGCTTTTCCCCGCCGGTACGCCGGAAAAGGCGGAGCCGGTGGGCGCATTTACGCTGGAGATCTCCACGGACGTCAAGACGGAGCTGTATTATCACTGCCGGTGGACATCCGTCAAGCGGGAATTTTCCAGAGAGGGGCTGCGGAAGACCCGGAAGGGCATCGCCATGCTGCGGCAGGAGCAGGAGGACGAGTAAATGGACAAGCTCAAGTACAAGACCTTTGTCTGGCCCCACAATCCCACGGTGTACAAGGAGGAATATCTCCGGGAACCCCAATACTACAAAGGGGACGATGGGGAATACTACTTTGACGCCATGGGGGACGAAAAGCTGACCATCACCGGCACCGGGGCATTCTTCGGCGACGACGCCTTTGTCCAGTTCAAGAAGCTGGCGAAGCTTTTTAAGGAGACGACGCCGGGGAATCTGGAGCATCCCATCTGGGGGATTCGGTACTGCTATCTCACCGGGCTGGAAATGACCCAGGAGCCGAAGGACAACTACGTCAGCTACCGTTTTACCTTCACCGGCGCGCAGACAAACGGCGTGGTGCCGAGGTAACGGCAAAAGACGCTTTACGGTAAAAATCCCACGCGGCCTTGCGGCTGCGTGGGATTTTTGTTTGCTCGGAAGATTCTGATTATTCCAGCTCAAACGCGCCGGTGTAGAGCTGATAGTAGGTGCCCTTCTGGGCAATCAGGTCTTCGTGGGTGCCGCGCTCGATGATGCGGCCATGGTCAAGAACCATGATGCAATCGGAGTTCATGACCGTGCTCAGACGGTGGGCGATCACGAAGGTGGTGCGGCCCTTCATCAGGGCGTCCATGCCGTCCTGCACCAGCTTTTCCGTGCGGGTGTCGATGGAGGAAGTTGCCTCGTCCAGAATCATGACGGGAGGATCGGCCACGGCCGCCCGGGCAATGGCGATCAGCTGCCGCTGACCTTGGGACAGACTGGCTCCGTTGCCCGTGAGCATGGTGTTGTAGCCGTCGGGCAGGCGGGTGATGAAATCGTGGGCGTTTGCCAGCTTCGCCGCGTGGATGCACTCTTCGTCAGTGGCATCCAGCTTGCCGTAGCGAATGTTGTCCATCACTGTGCCGGTGAACAGGTTGGTGTCCTGTAAGACGATGCCGAGAGAGCGGCGCAGATCGGGCTTGCGGATCTTGTTGATGTTGATGTTGTCGTAGCGAATTTTGCCGTCGTCAATGTCGTAGAAGCGGTTGATGAGGTTGGTGATGGTGGTCTTGCCCGCGCCGGTGGCACCCACAAAGGCGATCTTCTGGCCGGGCTTGGCGTACAGAGTCACATCGTGCAGCACCAGCTTCTCGGGGACGTAGCCAAAGTCTACGTTGGTCATGGTGATGTCGCCCTTCAGCTCGGTATAGGTGACGGTGCCGTCCGCCTTGTGGGGGTGCTTCCATGCCCAGTGGCCGGTATGCTCCGGAGTCTCGGTGATATTGCCGTTTTCGTCAATTTTGGCGTTGACCAGCTGGACATAGCCGTCGTCCGTCTCCGACTTCTCGTCCATCAGCTCGAAGATGCGCTCCGCACCGGCCAGCGCCATGACGATGGCGTTGATCTGGTTGGAGACCTGACTGATGGGCATGTTGAAGGAGCGGGACAGGAGCATGAAGCTCATCAGGCTGCCAAGAGACAGCATATTCCCGCCGGACAGCACGCACAGCGCACCGCCCACGATGGCCAGAATGGCATACTGGACGTAGCCAAGGTTGTTGTTGATGGGACCCATCATGTTGGACAGGGTTCCGGCGATGCGGGCATTGCGGCACAGCTCCTCGTTGAGCTTGTCGAACTGCTCCTTGCAGGCTTCTTCGTGGGTGAAGACCTTGACCACCTTCTGGCCGTTGACCATTTCCTCCACGTAGCCGTTCAGCGCGCCCAGGGACTGCTGCTGGCCGACAAAGTATTTGGCGGATTTGGCCGCCACCTTCATGGTGACAAAGACGATGCCGGTAACGGTGAAGAGCATTACGATGGTCAGCACCCATGAGGTTTGCAGCATTCCCACAAAGACCACCACAATGGTCACCAGGGAGGAGGCGCACTGGGGAATGGACTGGGAGATCATCTGCCGCAGGGTGTCGATGTCGCTGGTGTAGCGGGACATGATGTTGCCGGCGGTGTTGGTGTCAAAATACCGCAGGGGAAGCGTCTGCATATGGGCGAACATTTCGTCCCGGATGTGCTTCTGGGTACCCTGACTGACCTTGACCATCAGGAACATGAACAGGAAGGACGAGATCATGCCCACCGCAAAGATGCAGGCAAGCTTGCTGAGATATCCCCACAGGGAAGAAAAATCCGTAGAGCCATCCCGCACCATAGGCAGGATATAGCTGTCCACCAGTGTGCCGAGGGAGCGGCTGCCGGTGGTCTGGGCGACGGCGTTGGCGATGATGCACAGCAGCACCACGCCCAGAGTGGGAAGATAGGGCTTCATGTAGCCCAGCAGCCGCAGCAGGGTCTTCCTGGGGTTCTTGGCTTTGCGGCCGTCGCCGCGCATTCTGACAGGAGGCATTATTCTTCCCCTCCTTTCTGCTGGGAGTAGTAGACTTCCTGATAAATTTTCGACGAGGCCAGCAGGGATTCATGGGTGCCTACGTCTTTCACCATGCCGTTGTCCAGCACGACGATGATGTCCGCGTCCTGCACGGAGGCAATCCGCTGGGCGATGATGAGCTTGGTGGTGCCGGGGATTTCCTCCCGGAACGCCTGGCGGATCATGGCGTCGGTGCGGGTGTCCACGGCGGAGGTGGAGTCGTCCAGAATGAGAATTTTGGGCTTTTTCAGCAGCGCCCGGGCGATACACAACCGCTGCTTCTGACCGCCGGAGACGTTGGTGCCGCCCTGCTCAATGTGGGTGTCGTAGCCGTCGGGGAAACCCTGAATGAACTCGTCGGCGCAGGCCAGACGGCAGGCGTGAACCAGCTCCTCGTCGGTGGCGTTGGGGTTGCCCCAGCGGAGGTTTTCCTTGATGGTGCCGGAGAACAGCTCGTTCTTTTGCAGCACCATGGCCACGTTGTCCCGGAGTACCTCAAGATCGTACTTCCGGACGTCGATGCCGCCAACCTTCAAGGTGCCCTCGCTGACGTCGTACAGGCGGGGGATCAGCTGTACCAAGGTCGTTTTGCTGGAACCGGTGCCGCCCAGAATGCCGACCGTCGCGCCGGAGGGGATGTGCAGGTTCACTTCCTTCAGCGCCCGGTGTCTGGCAGTGGCGGAATAGCGGAAGCTCACGTTCTCAAAGTCGATGGAGCCGTCGGGAACCTCCATGACGGCGTTTTCCGTGGGGGAGGTCAGGTTCGGCTGCTCGGTGAGGATCTCATAGCACCGCTTCAGAGGGGCGCGGCTCATGGTCAGCATGACGGCCACCATGGACAGCATCATGAGAGACGAGAGAATCTGGCTGGTGTAGGTGAACATGGAGCTGAGCTGGCCGGTGGTGAGGCCGAGATCGGGGTTATTGCCGGAGGCAATGACAAGGTGCGCGCCGATCCACGAAATGGCAAGCATACAGCCGTAAACGCACAGCTGCATGATGGGATTCGCCAGAGACATGATACGCTCGGCCTTGCAGAAATCCTTGTAAATGGTGCCGGATACGGAGGTGAATTTCTCGGTCTCCCGGTCTTCCCGGACGAAGGATTTGACCACCCGGATGCCGTGAACGTTCTCCTGCACCACGTTGTTCATTTTGTCGTAGGTGCGGAAGACCCGGTCGAAAATGCGGAACACCTTGGGGATCAGGCAAAGCAGGGCGCAGATCAGAATGGGCAGCGCCACGCAGTACACGAGGCTCAGCCGCACGCTGATGCCCATGGCGGAAACCAGCGCCAGAATCAGCATCATGGGGCAGCGGATGGCTATACGGATCATCATCTGGAAGGTGTTCTGCAATGTCGCCACGTCGGAGGTCAGCCGGGTGACGATGGAAGCAGTGGAAAATTTGTCGATATTGGAAAAGCTGAAATCCTGCACCTGATGGTACATATCGTGGCGCAGATTTTTGGCGAAGCCGGTACCGGCCTTGGACGCGAAGGCGGAGGACAGAACGCCGAAGGACAGCGACGCCAGAGCGCACAGCACCAGAATGCCGGACTTGGCGGCGACGACCTGCATATCCTGCAGCTTGATGCCGTAGTCATACAGGTCGGCCATGACCAGAGGGATGAGCACCTCCATGGCGACCTCGCCGACCATGCACAGCGGGCTGAGCAGGGCCGCCCACTTATATTCCCGGATGCACCGGGCGAGTCTTCTTATCATGTATCAGATTCCTCCTTGATTTTACGGATACAGGCGCTTGCGCCCATGTTGTCGATGGCGCGCAGGAGCATGGAAGTGAACAGCTCCCGTTCCTCCGGGGAAAAGCCTGCCACCACCTGAGCTTCGTTGTCGAGAATGACCCGGTTCATAGTCTCGTGAAGCTCGTCTCCCTTGGGCAGCACATAGATGCGCTTGCAGCGGCGGTCGGTTTCGTCCGGCCGAAGCTCGATGAAGTCCTTCTTTTCCAGCCGGGACAGCAGCCCCGAAACGGTGGGGTGGCTCAGGTGAAAGGTTTCCTCAATGTCCCGGGAGCAGGGCGGCTGAGAACGCTGCGCGAGGTAGCCCATGATATGCCCCTGAGCGGACGTCAGGTCCATGGATGCCAGCGCGTTATCCATGGATGCCTTCATGCAGCCGCTGAGAGCCTTCAATAGATACCCATAGTGATGTGTCAGGATGATCACCACCTGTCAATAATATGTAGCGTGCTACATATTAGCATATCACTTTTCAAATTGCAAGAGGGTCATAAAAAGTTTACAATCGGGGAGTACAGGGCGCAAAACCGCCGGGATTACTTAAAATCCCGGCGGTTTGTATTATGGACGGAAGCCTTCAAAAATAGACAGCCAGCCCTCTTTCAGGGCGGTGTCGTGGTCTTCTTTGCTCCGCAGCGTCCAGCTGACGCCCTGAACGCGCCACAGCTTGCGGCAGAGCCAGTTGCTTATCGTGCTGTTCCGGTCGGCGAATTTATAGGCAATAAAATCGGGGCGGGACAGGAAGTTTGCCAGGTTGTGGGTCAGCAGGAATTTAAGCCCATCCGAAAGGTCGGTGCGATCCCGGAAGAAATTCTCCGAAAGCTGTCCGCGGATAATGTCCGGGCGGTTCTTCCGCAGCCAGACGATGCACCGGGGGTCGAAGGACTCGATGCAGAATACGCCCTTGTACCCTTCCAGCATCTTGCAGGCCGTCTCGGCGAGCTTTGCATGGTTGCCGTCCTCCGGCTTCAGCTCAATGATGAGGGGAACCTTTCCGTCTACCAGCGTCAGGACGTCCGCAAACTGGGGGATGGTGTCTTCCGTGTTTTCCAGACGGTAGTTTTTCAGGTCTTGCGTATACAGGTCTTCGATGCGCCCGGCCTGCCCGGTGGTGCGGTTGAGCAGGGAGTCGTGCATCACACCGAGATTGCCGTCCTTGAGCAGATGCAGGTCAAACTCCATGCCGTAGCCGTTCTCCACGGCCAGACGGAAGGCGGTCATGGAGTTTTCGGCGGCACCGTTGCCGTGAAGGCCACGGTGGGCATAGTTCCAGCCCCGCAGTTCCTTCATGCCCGGGTGGCTGCTCCGTCCCTGAACGGCCAGCACCCACAGCAGCGCGAGAATCAATACAATTATCAACAGAGTCATAATTGTCCCTCCAAAGCATTAATCGTCCACGTCAAAGGCATCCAGCCCCTTTTTCGCTTCCACCTTGTTATCGCCATGCTTCACAAAGCCCATGGTGACAAAGGACGCGAACACGAAAATGGCGGCGTAGGGGAACAGGGTCTTATAGTCCACATGCTCCAGCAGCCAGCCCGCCACAATGGGGGTCATGATCTGGGCGGACATGGAGAAGGTATAGTACAGCCCCGTAAACTTGCCCACCTCGCTGCCGCTGCACATTTCCACCACCATGGGCAGACTGTTGACGTTGATGGCCGCCCATGCCATGCCCACCAGAACAAACAGGCCGTACAGCACCGGGCTGAAGGAGTCGGACATCATGGTATAGATGAACGCGGCAAAGAAGCTGCCTGCCAGCAGCAGCGTGCCGAAGCGAATGGTCTTCCGGCGGCCGACCTTGCTGGCCACATTGCCCACCGGGATGTAGCTGAGAATCGCGCCGGCGGTGGCGATGGTCAGGCAGGTGTTGGCCTGTGCCAGCGTCATGTGCCATGTGCGGCCTGCATAGACGGAGAACCAGGTGGTGACGCCGTTGTAGCCGATGAACCACAGGGCGATGGAGGCCAGCAGGAAGCCAAGACTCCGCTTGACGTCCTTGGGCAGAGTCTCGCCGTTTTCCGTGACCTGCGTCAGATTGTCTTCCGGGTGGGCGTCCTCATAGCGCCGCTGCTCCGCCACCAGCTTCGGCTCGTCCACGCAGAACATGACGACCGCAAGGGCGGCCAGCATAATGCCCCCCACGATGGCGAACAGCGGCAGATAAGAGACGTACACATCCGCGGTTGTTTTGTACAGAAATGTGGTAATAATCAGGTAGATGATGCCGCCCAGGGCGCCCATCAGGTTGATGATGGCGTTGGCCTTGGAGCGCAGGGGCTTGGGGGTGACGTCAGGCATCAGCGCCACGGCGGGGCTGCGGTAAGCACCCATGGCGGTCAGCAGGATTCCCAGACCGATGATAAAGCACACCTGTTTCCAGGCATCTGGGGAAGCGTGGAAGCTGTCGGTGAGAATGGGCAGCGCCATCATCACCGCGACGGCCGCGAGGGTGCCGAACAGAATATAGGGACGGCGGCGGCCAAGGCGGGAGGTGCATTTATCGGACAGTCCGCCGAACAGCGGCAGCAGGAACAGGGCGAGGATATTGTCCGCCGCCATGATCATGCCGGAAACGCTTTCTCCCATGCCGAAGGTTTCCGTGAGAATTTTGGGGATCAGGTTGTCGTACATCTGCCAGAAGGCGCAGATGGACAGAAACGCGAAACCGACCAGTACGGTGCGCTTGGTGTTGAGCTTCATTGAGGAGCCTCCGTTCCCATGTAGATATAACCGTATTATATCTGTTCTTTTGGGAGAAGTCCAGACCTTCTTGTCTAAAGAAAGCAAAAAACGGGTAAAATAGGCGTCAAGTCCTATTTCCGGTGCAGCACAGAATTGTGTGAATGAATCGTAAATTTTCAGCCTGAATTTACCAAAGGCAGAGAAAACGACTTGCGGTTTTGGCGGGGAATGGTATAATAAGCGAAAGATGCCCGAAGGGCATACCACAGGATGATCGAGGTTATCGACATGAAAAAGATGCTGTTTATCATGAATCCATTTGCCGGAGTGAAGCGGGCGAACCGGCATCTGGCTGACATTTTGCTGACATTTACACAGGCGGGCTATGAGGTCATCACCCACATGACGCTGGGACGGGGAGACGCCACCGCCGTCGCCCGGGAGAAGGGCAAAGATGTTGATCTGGTGGTCTGCTGCGGCGGCGACGGCACGCTGAACGAGACCATTACCGGCCTGCTCAGCGCCGGGGCGGACACCCCCATCGGCTATATCCCCGCCGGTTCCACCAACGACTTTGCTGCCAGCCTGAAAATCCCCACCAACATTCTCAAGGCCGCTCAGGCCATTGTGGAGGGCGAGCCGGTGAGCTACGACGTGGGGCGGTTCGGCGACCGGTATTTTTCCTATGTCGCCTCCTTCGGCGCGTTTACCAGATCCAGCTATGCCACACCCCAGAATGTCAAAAACGCTCTGGGCCACACCGCCTACGTTCTCAGCGGCATTACGGAGCTGTCCCAGATCCGCAACGAGCATGTGAAAATGGAGATCGACGGGCAGACGGTGGAGGGGGACTTCCTCTTCGGCGCCATCTGCAATTCCACCTCCGTGGGCGGCATTCTGACGCTGGATCCCAAGCAGGTGGACATGGGCGACGGTCTGTTTGAAATTCTGCTGGTTCGCGCGCCGGAGAATCTGGGGGAAATCCATGAGTGCATCCAGGCGCTGCAAAGTCAGAAATACAACTGCGCCATGCTCACGTTCCGCAGCGCCCAAAAGGTGCGGATCTTTGCCGACCCGGAAATGCCCTGGACGCTGGACGGAGAAAAAGAAGACGGCCACGAGATGGTGGAGGTGGAGAATCTGCACCACGCCATCCGGCTGATGCAGAAGAAGGATGAGGATGCTTAACACAACACTGTGCTATGTCACCCGGGGCAGTCAGGTGCTGATGCTCCACCGGGTAAAAAAGAAAGCCGACATCAACAAGGACAAGTGGATCGGCATCGGCGGAAAATTCGAGGGGGAAGAATCCCCGGACGAATGCCTTCTGCGGGAAGCCAAAGAGGAGACCGGCCTGACCCTGACCTCATGGCAGTGCCGTGGCGTGGTGACGTTCCTGAACGACACCTGCGAGGGCGAATACATGTACCTGTTTACCGCCGACGGCTTTGAAGGGAACATGACCCAATGCGACGAGGGCGACCTGCAATGGGTAGAGCGGGAATTCCTGAACGCCCTGCCCAAGTGGGAGGGCGACCAGATTTTTCTGGACTTACTGTGGCAGAACGCACCGTTCTTCCTGCTGACCCTGCGTTACCACGGGGACGCCCTAGTGGAAGCGATACTGAACGGGAAAAAGATACGCTGAGACTTGAGCCGACAGACGCGCGTCTGTCGGCTTAATGTCCCTTAAAGCCTCACAGAGGAAAGCCGCCCGCAGGCGGTAAAATAAATTCGGAATCATTTTGCGTCAGGGCGTGTACCTGGGGCGAGATTTGTCAAGGGCATTTTTGCTATTCGTCGCACCTAAGCGAAAGATGATTTGCAACGCAGTATCGTTTTGTTATACTAAACTCCTTGCCCGAAGGGCAAGGAGTTCATATGAGACTTGTTTTGTGATTTCTTTCCTTATAAATCACAAAACTGGCAGCGCCGTCAGGCGATGAATAGTATGATACCTTATCGCACAGGAACGATATCTTTCCAATATTACAGCCCACCGGCCATTTGACCGGTGGGCTGTACCACTTTATTTCGTTAATTCTCCGGCCGGTGTTCTGCCGCCCCTTCGGGGTGCTCCTCAATACTACCCCGGTACCGGCTGCGCGTTTTCCATTGCATCTGCATCAACGGAAGGGGCATCCGCCCACATGGACCGATCTACATGATCTCGTTGCGCCGGACTTCTCTGCCGAGCTCGCTGGAGCGATAGAACATTTCCAGCGTGGCCGCGGTATTTATGACCTGCTGGGGGGTAATCATCAGGGATTCTGTGCCGTTCAGGACCCCAATCACATGACGGATCAGGTAATAATGCCCGGCAAACGGCCTGTCATCGTACTCGCCCAGACCGAACAGCCGGGGGCTGAAATCCGTCTGATTCTCGCCGAGCGTCCCGTAGAGCTTCAGCTCCGGCAGGGTGAGACCGGATTTGTCACCGAGGATCATCATGTTGTTTCGGTCGGAAAGATTGGCTGCCCACGCCACCTTGAAATTCAGGCTGATGCCCGCATCCGTGCGGAGGCTTCCGGAGGCGAACTCCTCGACGTCGCATTCATCCGGATCGAATCTGCGCGCGGTATGTACGCCGCTGAATGCGCCGCTTTCTTTCAGGTCGTAGATAACGCCCCGCTCGGAATGGATGATCCGGTCGCTGGTAAAGCCGCTGACCGCTGAGACCTGCGGAGACCCCAGCATCCAGAGCATCGCGTCCAGCGCATGGATGCCGATGTCGGCCAACGCGCCGCCGCCGCTGGCGGCTTTCCGGTGGAAGGTGCCCCATGAGGGGACCCCTCTGCGCCGGATTCGGTCAATTTCCGCGTAGTAAATATTTCCAAGAACCCCGTCCGCAATGTAATCCCGCGCGGCAAAGTAGGCGCGCTGGAAGCGGGACGTCTGGCACACCACCAGCTGCTTGCCCAGCTTTTCGGCCAGCGCGTAAAGCTCGACTGTATCGGCGTAATGCAGGGTCAGCGGTTTTTCGCAGATCACATTCGCGCCGGCCTTCAACGCCTGCGCAACCAGTCCCTTGTGCGTGGAATTGGGTGTGCAGACGGATACCAGATCGGGATGGACTTCCTCCAGCATAGCCGCCACATCAGAGTACCAGCGGGGAATATCATGACGCAGGGCAGTGTCCCTTGCGGCCGACGCGTTCAGGTCGCACACGGCCTCCAGACTGACGTCCTGCGAAAACGCCTTGTACGCGGGAATATGCCCGGAATTCGCGATCATTCCGGCGCTGATAACAGCGGCTTTCAGTTTCTGTGTTCCCATAAATATCCTCCCTGTGTGCGCCTTTTTTATGTTTGTCAAGGCTATCTTTTGCTTTTTTCCGGCCTCTTTCCCGGAATTTTATAATCTTGCATTCTATTTGAGAATTTGGTATACTTTTGCAATACCAGTCAGAAGGACGGTGATCACCATATGTCTGTGCCTGAGCCTGTCATCCTCTGCGACCCCTTTTACCATTCATCCAACTGGTTTCAGGAGATCATTGCCGGATTCCGGGACGCCGCGGCAAAAGACCGGAACAATTCTCCAATCCATATCCACAGCATGGGCACCATCGGCCAGCTGCGGCTGGAGCCGGGCATTCCGGTCATCGTGACGAACAGCTCCCTGAAAAATCTTACTTCCGCGGTTCAGCAGCTGCGGCAGGCGGGAATCCCGGTTATTCTTTCCGGCGTGGACGGCGCCCACTTTGGCTCCGACATCTGCTCCGTGGCGTCGGATTCGGCGCTGGCCATGACCCAGATGGTAAGGTATCTGCTGTCCTATGACCGGAAGCGGATCGCTCTGGCAGGGTTCTGGTCCTCGTCCAGAAACGATATGGCGTTTCTGGATGCGGCCGTCGCCGCCGCGGACCGCTTCGGGTATCCGATTTCCCCGCAGAGTATTTTCCTCTGGGAAAACCAGCTGGATGAAAGCCTGAACGCGTTCTTTCAGTGTTCATATTCCGAAGAATGTGAAGATGGATGGCAGCTATACCGGGACTGGATCCGGATATTGGCTGTTTCACCATTGCAATAAATTGCAGGAAGTGACAGTAGATTGTGACTACGTTGGGCCGTATGCCTTGAAAGCTGTTATTCTTTGCAGGATGTAACCTTTACAAATAGGGACACGCAATTCTACTTTTTGGAGCATGATTCTTGCCACCCATTTAATGCGAATGGTTCCAGCGTCATGCAGTTAACCGTACATGGATACCTTTGCTCTAAAGCAAGCGCGCTTGTCGAAAAAACAAAATCTGAGCCTGGCAGAAATATTAAACTCACATTTTCCAGGATTGAAGGAGATACGACAGAACACACAGAGCAGATTGTACCGGCGGTGGCTGCAACCTGTTCTAGCACCGGCCTGACAGAAGGAAAGATTTGTTCCGTCTGCGGGACAGTTTTGGTGAGACAGACTGTCGTAGCTTCCCCAAAGCATACCCTGAAAGCGGTCGAGGCGAAGGAGCCAACCTGTGTGGAAGAGGGCTGTGTGGCACATTGGGCCTGTACAGTCTGCGGGGCAACGTTCTCTGATGCTGAGGGGAAAACGAAAACTGACCCTACGATTGCCAAGAAAGCCCATACGGAGGTAATCGACGAAGCAGTTGCCCCGACTTGTACGGAAACCGGCCTGACAGAAGGCAAGCACTGCTCTATTTGCAATGAAGTTCTGGTTGCCCAGAAACAGGTGCCCGCCATTGGCCATATCGTCGGTGCGTGGACTGTGACCCGACAGGCGACTTGCGCAGAAGAGGGCGAAGAGCAGGGCACTTGCTCTGCCTGCGGAAATACTGAAACAAGAGCCATTCCGAAAATCGCCCATACAGAAGTGGTGGACAGCCGGGTGGAGCCTACCTGTACGGAAACCGGCTTGACAGAAGGCAAGCATTGTTCTGCCTGCAATAAAGTGCTTGTGGAACAGAAAGAGATCCCTGCCCTGGGGCACGATATGGCCAAAACCGAGGCTGTGGAGCCGACTTACTGGGACGCTGGCAATAACGCCTACTATACCTGCTCCCGCTGCGGCAAGGTCTTCAAGGATGCCAATGGAGAGACTGAGACGACCGTTGAAGATGAAACTCTGGCCGTGCTGCCCAGCATTGCCCATGGCACCTGCGGCTATAACCTTATTACATGGGTACTCACCGAGGACGGCACTCTGACCATTTCCGGCAGCGGAAATATGAAGGATTACAGCAGCTCCTCTGTAGCCCCATGGTATTCCAACCGAACCAAGATCCTGTCCGTGGTGGTGGAGCCGGGCGTAGAAAGCGTCGGTAACTATGCCTTTTACGCTTGCCTGAAGCTGGCCTCCGTAAGCCTGCCCGGTGGCGTTAAATCTGTCGGTCAGTCCGCCTTTCAGGACTGCGCCAAGCTGACAGCGGTGGAGATTCCGGAGGGAGTGACCAGCATCGGCTACCGAGCCTTCTACGGCTGCAGCGGCCTTACCAGCGTGACGATCCCGGAGGGGGTAACCAGCATCGGTAGCAGTGCCTTCTCCGGCTGCAGAAGCCTGACCAGCGTGACGATTCCTGAGGGCGTGACCAGCATCGGCAACTCTGCTTTCTCCGGCTGCAGCGGCCTTACCAGCGTGACGATTCTAGAGGGTGTGACCAGCATTGGCAACCAAGCCTTCTACGGCTGCAGCAGCCTGACCAGCGTGACGATTCCTGAGGGTGTGACCAGCATTGGCGACAGTGCCTTCTGGGGCTGCAGTGGCATGACTAGTGTGACGATTCCAGATAGTGTGACCAGCATTGACGGCGGTGCCTTCTCTGGCTGCAGCAGCCTGACAGGCGTGACGATTCCGGGGGGTGTGACCAGCATTGGCGGCTCTGTCTTCTACGGCTGCAGCAGCCTGACCAGCGTGACGATTCCAGAGGGTGTGACCAGCATCGACTACCAAGCCTTCTACGGCTGCAGCAGCCTGACCAGCGTGACAATTCCGGAGGGCGTGACCAGCATCGGCAGCTCTGCCTTCGACGGCTGCAGCAGCCTGACCAGCGTGACGATTCCTGAGGGTGTGACCAGCATTGG
>OJNZ01001406.1_pt1 | contig 13165 bp, 6 predicted proteins | sample 1598001 | NCBI WGS metagenome assembly OJNZ01 (sample SAMN01915225, study PRJEB22387) | human gut metagenome | isolation source: stool | host: Homo sapiens | place: USA | reverse complement strand
CCGGGGCAAGTGCACAGGGCAGATACTCCCAGTGCAGCAGGTCGGAGCTGACCGCATGACCCCAGTGCATGGGCGCCCACCGCACATCGTAGGGATTATACTGATAGAACTGGTGATACTTCCCTTTGTAATAAGAGAAGCCGTTGGGGTCGTTGAGCCAGCCCACATAAGGAGTCATGTGGTAAGCAGGGCGTTCCGCCGGGGAAATGGCTGCGCCGTGCTCGGCCTCGTAGGCACGGGCTTTTTGTAAAGTCAAATCGTTCATGGAATCCTCCAAAGGAAAGAATTCTTATGCGTAGTAAGCATCCAGATACTTCTGCATAATGCCCAGATAGTCGGACAGGCCGTAGGCTTCCAGCTTGCTCAGATAGTCGTTCCACTCTGCATCCTTAGTGCCGTTCATGATCCAGTTCGCCTTCTGCGTATTCATGTAGGTCTGCAGATCTGCCTGCAGGTTAGAGACCTGCTCGGTGTCCTCGTTGCTCATAAAGACATTGGGATAGACATAATCGTTGTTCATATCCGGGGTGTAGATCTCCTTGATCCAGTCCAGACGGTACTGTGCATCGTCCGGGCAGGTAACGTATACACCATAGTAATCATCCAGAACCGCCAGAGGCCCGCCGACACACTGCGCCTCACGGACTTCCACGGGAGAAGCATCGCCCAGAGGAGCGTGCTTCAGCATGGGCTCGCCCTTATCGTTGGTGGACATTTCAAAAATGTTAAAGCCTTCCGCATCGCCGTAAGTACCCCAGTTGTTCTGCGGAGACTGGAGGGGTGCGTACATCTGATCCAGCCATGCGCAAACCAGTGCAGGATTAGCCGCCTTTGCGGTAACAACGCACTTGCCGCGGGCAAAGCCGCTGGTGAAAGAGCCGTTCTGCGGAGTGATATTCCGGGTATCGGCGGTCAGGGCAGGCAGCGGCTCCCAGTCGGTCAGGTTGTCAATGTTGGCAACATCCCAGCTGAAGCAGACACCATAGCGGCCAGCCTTGCCCTTGGAAACATAGGTGGACCACTCCTGCGTAAAGCACTCCGGGTCAATGAGCTTTTCGGCATACAGCTTGTGCAGCCAGTCCAGACCATCACGGTAGCCCTGCTGGGTGGCGGCACAGATGACTTTCCGGTCGTTGGTAACAGCGATATGGCGGTCTTTGTCTGCATCGCCGTAGCCTTCGCCAAAGCCATTGATGAGGATGCTGGGGTCCTGATCGCCGTTGTTGACGATGCAGGACATGGGGATAATGTCGCCGTCAATGCCATACTCTGCCTTGATAGAAGCGGCGTTATCACGGAATGCCATCAGCACCTGCTCAAACTCGTCCACTGTGGTGGGCATCGACAGACCGAGGAAGTTCAGCCACTTGGTATTGATGAAGCTCATGTTGCCAATGGTCTGGATGGCGGTCTTTTCTGCGCCGAGCTGCTCGATCCAGGGCAGTGCCCAGATGTGGCCATCGCTGTCGGTGCACATGGTGCGGTACTCCGGGTACTGCTCAAAGACCTTCTGGAGATTCGGCATATTGTTGTCAATGTAGTCTTCCAGATTGAGGATGACACCCTGATCTGCGTAGCGCAGCAGATTGCTGTCGGTAAAATCAGCAGTAAAAACAAAATCCGTCAGGGTGTTGGGGTTGGACATATTCAGGGTGATCTTATCGTTCCACTGGTCGGACTGGATGGCGGTCCAGTCGATGTGCACATTGGTCTGCTCTTCCAGACGCTTGAAGATGGTGCGGTTGTTCGGCTCGGATTCGCTGCCCACAGGGAAGCTGGTCATACCGGTAAAGGTGACCTTTTCGGACAGCGGAAATGTAACGGCACCGGTCGTGTCCACAGCTGCGGCAGTAGAATTGCTGCTGCCGGTGGATTTGCCGCCGCCACAGGCAGACAGAGCAGCGGCAGAGCCCGCCAGAGCGCAGACCTTGAGGAAGTTGCGGCGAGAGATCAGCTTTTTCATGGTATTTTCTCCTTTTTCATGTTTCTTTCTTCGTGTAGCAGATGAGCGTACCGGCTCATAAAATTCTGGAATATCCTCAGCCTTTAATGGAACCAGCCATGATGCCGGCATCAAAATACTTCTGGAAGAAGGGATACATCACCAGCAGCGGCAGACTGGAAATAATAATGGTTGCATATTTGAGCAGCTCTGCCATCTTCGCACGTTCGGCAGTGCTCTGGATATCTGCGATCATGCCGGATTCCGGCTGGCTCTGGATCAGGATGGAACGCAGCACCAGCTGCAGCGGCTGCTTCGATGCGCTGTTCAGGTAGATCATGGCGTCAAAGTAGCTGTTCCACATTGCCACGAACTGCCACAGGGCCAGAACTGCCACCACCGGCATACAGACGGGCAGCAGGATCTTGAAGAAGTAAAGCATCTCGCTGGCTCCATCCACATCCGCAGCTTCACGCAGCTCACGCGGGATGCCTTGATAATAGGTACGGGCAATGATCATGTTCCACACGCTGAATGCTCCCGGCAGAATGACCGCCCACATGGAATCCAGCAGACCCAGATTGTTGATGAGCAGGTAGGTGGGGATCAGACCGCCGCTGAAAAACATCGTGATCACAAACAAGGTGTTGAAGATCGTTTTGCCTTTGAAGTCCGGCAGCGACATGGGATAAGCGGCAAGCATCGTCACAGCGACCGAGATGATGGTGAAGATGATCGAGTAAAGTACTGCGTTCCTGAAGCCGACCCAGATCTGCTTGTCCGAAACGACACGCTGGTAAGCATCCAGACTCCACTTGCTGAAATCAAAGGAGATCGTTTACGTGCTGCTGACCCTGCTGCAAAACGGCTCCAATATGTGCATCACCACCTCCAACACCTCTTATATGGCTGACACCATCGACTACGAGCTGGACCGCAGCGGCCGTTACATCCCGGCTGTGGTCTCCGGCACTTACAGCCTGATCGACAAACTCATCACCTCGGTGGCTGCTGTCATCGCCACCGGTGCCGTGGCTATTCTGGGCTACACCACCACGATGCCCCAGCCCACGGATGCCTACACCTCCGGCATCTTCTGGATGACCCTTGCCATCAAGTACGGTCTGCCGATGCTGGGCTGGCTCATTACCCTGATGGCCATGCTGGGCTGTCCCCTGACCAAGGAGGAAATGGTCAACGTCCAGAAGCGCATCGCAGATAAGAAAGACGCCCTTCGTCATGAAGTGATTGCAGAACACATGCAGTAACACCCCGCAAAAACCGAAAGGGCTCATACGCTCTTTCGGTTTTTGCTGATTCTATCCATTTTTCATAAAGGAGTTTTTACCATGAGCAAGACCATCCTGCTGAATCATAGCGACTGGCATTTTACCAAGGAGAACCCCGGCATCCTCACCGCCATTATGGGTGAGGCCATCACCCTTCCCCACACCTGGAATGCGGTGGACGGTCAGGACGGCGGCAACGATTACTACCGCGGCACCTGCTGGTATACGCTGGCCCTGGCAAAGCCCACCATCCCGGCAGGCGGCAAGGCTGTTTTGCAGCTGGACGGCGCAGCCATGACCGCCGCCGTTTACCTGAACGGGGAAAAGCTGGCCCAGCACAAGGGCGGCTACTCCACCTTCCGGGTGGACCTGACCGACCACCTCCAAGAGGAAAATCTGCTGGCAATTTCCGTGGACAACAGCGACAACGACACCGTATACCCCCAGAAGGCAGACTTCACTTTCTACGGCGGCCTTTACCGGGATGTGACCCTGCACATCGTCCCGGCAGAGCACTTCGCCCTGCCCGCTAATGGCGCCCCGGCACTGAAGGTGACCCCCATCGTCACCGACCTTGCCACCAAGACCGTCGAGGTCACCGTGGAAGCTGCCGTGGTCGGCGCACAGAGCGTAGCCTTTGCGCTGGAAGGCCAGAGCATCACCGCCCCGGTGGAAAACGGCACTGCAAAGGTTGTTTTCACGCTGAACAACGCCCATCTGTGGGATGGCGTGGACGACCCCTTCCTCTACACCGTATCTGCCAAGCTGGACAATGGCGAGGAGACCTCCGCTCGGTTCGGCTGCCGGAAATTTGAGTTTGACCCCCAGAAGGGCTTTATCCTGAACGGCCGCAGCTATCCCCTGCGCGGCGTTTCCCGCCATCAGGACCGTAAGGGTATGGGCAATGCCCTGACCAAAGAAATGATGGAGGAGGATATCTCCATCATTCTGGAAATGGGTGCCAACACCATCCGGCTGGCACACTATCAGCACGCACAGTATTTCTACGACCTGTGTGATGAAAAGGGCCTTGTCATCTGGGCAGAGATCCCCTACATCACCATGCACATGAAAAACGGCCGTGCCAATACCCTGACCCAGATGGAGGAGCTGATCCGTCAGAACTACAACCACCCCTGCATCGCCGTGTGGGACCTGTCCAACGAGATTACCGCCGCTTCCGCTGTCAACGAGGATCTGCTGGAAAACCACCGTCTGCTGAACGAGCTGGCGCACAAGCTGGACCCCACCCGCAAGACCACCATGGCAAACGTGTTTATGCTGGAGACCACCAGTCCCATTCTGGAAATTCCCGATGTGAACAGCTACAACCTCTACTTCGGCTGGTATCTGGGCGAATTGGAGCAGAACGACGAGTTCTTTGACAAGTACCATGCGGATTACCCGGACCGGTGCATCGGTCTGGCGGAGTACGGTGCAGATGCCAACCCCCAGTACCAGAGCAGCCACCCGGAAAAGGGCGACTACACCGAGAGCTACCAGTGCATTTACCACGAGCACATGGCAAGGATGATTGCCGAACGTCCTTGGCTGTGGGCGACTCATGTGTGGAATATGTTCGATTTTGCTGCCGATGGCCGAGATGAGGGCGGCAAGCACGGCGAGAACCAGAAGGGCCTTGTCACCTTTGACCGCAAGCTCAAAAAAGACCCCTTCTATCTCTACAAGGCCTATTGGAGCAAGGAGCCCTTTGTACACCTGTGCGGCAGCCGCTATGTGGACCGCGCCGAGGATGTGACCGAGATCAAGGTCTACTCCAATCTGCCGGAAGTCTCGCTGTACAAGGACGGCCAGCTGGTGGAGACCCGGAAGGGCGACAAGGTGTTCACCTTCCAACTGCCCATCACCGGCAAGCACAGCATTGAGGCACGCTCCGGCGAGCACAGCAGCGTGATCCTGGTGAACAAGGTGGACGCCCCCAACCCGGATTACGCCATGGACAACCGCAAGAACGTGACCAACTGGTTTGACGGCGAGCTGGACGAAAGCTGCTGGTCGGTGAAGGACAACATGGCTGCCGCCATGGCAGACCCGAAAGCTGGTCCTATCCTGAAGCAGATTTCTGATAAAGCCGCCGCCGCCCGCGGAGATGTTGCCGCTGCCGTGAAAGACAACCCGGCTCTGGTGGCCATGATGGAGCGTGCCATGCAGCGGATGACCATTGAATCCATGCTGATGCAGGCGGGTGCTTCGGAGGAGGACATCAAGCAACTGAACCGTGTATTGCAGGGCATTTCTAAGGAGTGATCTTTGATGAAAACGACCTATTGTAATCCTCTTGATCTGGGCTACCGTTACCAGCACATGAAGGAAGGCCCGCGCACAGCGGGTTTCCGGGAGGGCGCAGACCCGACACTGGTCTATTTCAAGGGCAAATATTATCTGTTCGTTTCCATGTCGGCAGGTTTCTGGTATTCGGACGACCTGCTGAACTGGGAGTTCCATGCAGACCCCGACCTGCTGATCTATGACTACGCACCGGATGTGCGGCAGGTGGGCAATTACCTCTACTTCTGCGCCAGCCGTAAGGGGCGCAACTGCCCCATCTTGCGCACCGCTGACCCCCTGACCGAGCCGTTTACCGAGGTTTCCGCGCCTTTTGCTTTCTGGGACCCGGATCTGTTCTGCGATGACGATGGCCGAGTGTACTTCTACTGGGGCTGTTCCAATATTGCCCCCATCTACGGCGTGGAGCTGGACCCGGACACCATGACCCCCATCGGTGAAAAGCAGGAGCTGATCTTCGGCAATGAAACTACCCTTGGCTACGAACGCCCCGGCAACAACGGCATTGTGGACCGGGAAGCCAGCGTGCTGTACCAGTCTATGAAGCAGTTCTATGACCCCAAAACCGGCAAGCTGAATCTGCCGCCGCAGATGGCAAACATCCCCGGCCTGAGTGCCGAAAGTCTGACTGCCATGTTCAACGCCATCGGCAAACCCTACATTGAGGGTGCCTTTATGACAAAGCATAACGGCCTCTATTACCTACAATACGCCTGCCCCGGCACCCAATACAACACTTACGCCGATGGTGTATACACCTCCCATTCTCCGCTGGGCCCCTTTGTGCGGCAGGCATCCAACCCGTTCTCTGCAAAGCCCGGCGGATTCATCACTGGCGCAGGCCACGGCAGTACCATTGCCGACCGCTATGGCAACTGGTGGCACGCCTCCACCATGCGTATTTCCGTCAACTATGACTTTGAGCGCCGGGTGGGGCTGTTCCCTGCCGGGTTCGACAAGGACGGGGTTCTCTACTGCAACCAGAACTTTGCCGATTACCCACACTGCATCCCGTCTGGAAAATTCGATGCCGCCAGCCAGCAGTCGGAATGGATGCTGCTGAGCTACAAAAAGCCGGTCACGGCTTCCAGCACCGCAGAAAACAGCAATCCGGAGCTGGCAGTCAACGAGGACTGCCGCAGCTGGTGGAGTGCCGCCAGCGCAGAACCGGGCCAATGGCTGTGTGTTGATTTGGGAAAGGACAGCGATGTCCGCGCCATTCAGGTAAACATGGCGGATGAAAAGCTGGTGGTGGATTTCCCGGCGGACAGCTACGGCGACGACCGCAAGACCCGCCACATCGAGACCCGCCCGCAGATCTCTCATTACACGGTGGAGACCAGTGTGAACGGCGCAGACTGGACGACCCGCGAAACGGTTGCCCGCGAGTGCTCCAACGGCTACTACGAATATGCCGACGGCATCCGCGCCCGGTACGTCCGGGTCACCGGCGGCGAACTGCCCTACGGACAGGCGCTGCGCATCAGCGGCCTGCGGGTGTTCGGCAACGGCGAGGGCCCGAAGCCCGCACAGGCCGAAGCCGCCGGGGCTCGCGTAGATGCACTGGATGCAAAGATCACTTGGCAGCACATCGAAAACGCGCAGGGCTGCAATGTCCGCTACGGCGTTGCGCCCGATAAGCTCTATCTGAGCTGGCTGGTGTACGATGCAGACGAAGTGACCCTTTCCACCCTGACCGCCGGGCAGGAATACTACGTCTGCGTGGACAGCTTTAACGAAAACGGCATCATGCCGGGTAAGACTTTCAAACTGGAGGGGTAAACCATGCCCATCAAAGCCGTGCAGCAATTTATGCTGGGCACTGTACTGAGCAACGAGCAGCAGGCCAAACAGACCCTTGCTGCCATGAAAGCCGCCGGGTACGACGGCATTGAACTGTGTGGATTTATGATCCACCCCATTGGCTTTGTGGTAAAGCTGCTGACCAAGGCCGCCGGTATGCCGGTGGGCAAGGGCGGTAATCTGGACTGGCACAAGCTTGTGCAGGAGGCAGGCCTTCAGGTGGTCAGCCTGCACACCGACCTTGGCTCTCTGGAGCGGGATGCTCACGCTGTAGCCGAGGAAGCAAAGAGCTTCGGCACACAGTATGTGGTCATCACCGGGATGTACCGGTTTGATTACGGCGATGAAGCCGCCATGCACGAACTTGCACAGCGGCTGAACAAAGCCGGGGAAGCTCTGGCAGCCGAGGGCATCCATCTGCTCTACCACAACCACAACTGCGAGCTGCGGCATGTGAACGCAGAAAAGCGCTCCTACGATATTTTAATCGAGGAAACGAATCCCGAATTTGTCAACTTTGAGTTTGACAGCTACTGGTTCACCGAGGGCGGTGCAAACGCCTTGGCATGGATGCAGCGGCTCGGCTCCCGCATGAAGTTATGGCACATCAACGACCGGGGCGCCCGCATCACCGGCAGCGCCATCACGCCCATCCTGAAAACCGACAGCATGGAGCTGGGCACCGGCAACATGGACCTGGACAGCCTGATGGCACAGGCCCTTGCCATGGATGTGGATGCTGTCATTCTGGAAAGCCACCGCAACTGGGTGGACAACTCCCCCGTCAAGAGCTTCCAGCTCAGTGCAAAATACCTTGCACAAAAATTCTGACCTGCCATTCTCTCATTATTTTCTTCTTCATTATCCCCATAAAAGCAACGCCCCGCACCGGTTACTCCTTCCGGTGCGGGGCGTTGTGTTTTGCGGGGAATCTTTTTGCGTTACAGGGTGTGGGTGCCCGGCTGCAAGGTCAGGCTTCTGCCATCCGGGAGGGTGACTTCTGCGGTTCTATTGCAGGGCACGGTGATGGTGTAGGTCACGGCATCGCCTGCATACTGCCAGCCGCTTTCAATGCGCCCCACCGGGGAATCGTACACTGCTTTTGCCCATCCCAGAGCCGGGTTCGGGGTGGGGGCGATGGTCAGGGTCTCCCCTGCCAGATGGATGCCGCACACGCCACCGAACAGCCACCCGCAGATGGCGCCGTAGGAATAATGGTTCAGGGATTCGCTGGGGTGGCCGTTTGCATCAATGCCCGTCCATGTTTCCCATACGGTGGTAGCGCCCTGTTTGACCTCATAGAGCCAGCTGGGTGCGGTGTCCTGTAACAGCAGCTTGTAAGCGGTGTCGGCATAGCCGTACCTTGCCAGCACCTCGCAGAGGAAGGGCGTGGACAGGAAGCCGGTGTTCAGGTGGTAGCCGTTTTCCACCACCATCCGGTTCAGGGTATCCGCAGCAGTTTGGCTCTCCTCCTCGCCCAGCAGCGCAAAGGCAATGGCGCGGACGTATTCACACTGGCGGTCAGAAGTAATTTTCCCGTTATCCGTAAAGGCGGCGCGGTATGCCTTGACCGCCTTTTCTGCGGTGTCGCGGTACTGCGCTGCGTCCTCTGCCTTGCCCAGCGCCTGCGCAATTTCCGCCAGAAGTCGCCCGGAATAAGCCAGATACGCCGTACCCACGCTTTTGCGCGGGTTCATCATCGCCTGCATGGGAGTAATGCCCGGCTCACACCACTCGCCGTAGTCCAGACCGTTCAGCACCGTGTACTTGGCGTATGCACCGGTCTGCTGTTCCTCGGTGGTCTGCTGGGCACGGCCAAGCAGAAACCCATACCACTTTTGCATCATCTGGTAGTTGTCCGTCAGAACCTTGCGGTCGCCGGTGCGCTTATAAAGGGCGTAGGGCACCAGAATGGCGGCATCGCCCCAGCCCGCCGACATACAGAGCATGGGGGTCATGTAGCCGGGGCGGCTGGTGGGCGGCGCAATGTTTGCCATGCGTCCATCCGGGTACTGGTTCAGGCGGCATTCTGCCAGCCATTTTTCCACCACCGGGTAGCAATCCATCAAAGTCAGACCGGTCTCGATGAACACGCCCATATCGCCGGTCCAACCGGCGCGCTCGCGGGTGGGGCAGTCGGTGGGGATATCGCAGAAGTTGCCTTTCTGGCTCCACACACTGTTTTGCACCAGCTGGTTCACATCGGCATTGCCGCATCCAAAGCTGCCGGTGACCGGCATTTCCGAATAGACGGCGTGGGCGGTAAACTCCGCCTCGGTCAGGTCGATGTCCGTTTCCACCTTTGCATACCGGAAGCCCATAATGGTAAAGCTGGGCTTGTAGTGGTTCTCGCCCTCTTTGCAGACGAGTTCCAGCAGCTGTGCCGTGCCGCCCTCCTTGTGGCGGTTGCGGTCCTGAAAGTTCTCCTGCGTAAAGTTGCCGTTCTCGTCCAGTGCTTCGCCGCACAGCAGCTTGATTTTCTGCCCGGCGTGGGCGGTCAGCTTCATCTCCACGTAGCCAGCCATGTTCTGCCCAAAGTCCAGCACGGTCTCGCCGCCAGGGGTGCGCAGCAGCCTGCCCGCAAAGGCTTCCTGCTCCCGGATGGGCACGGTGTTCATGCCGGTGATGGGCAGGGTGTTCGGCTCGGTCTTTACGCCATGCCAACCGGAAAGTTCCCCTTCCAGCCGGGCATCGTACACCTCGCCCTGCTGCAGATCGTTCTGGCAGATGGGACCCTGCTGGGTGGCCTCCATACTGCTGTCCGAAACACAGACCGCCTTGCCGTCCACTTCCAGCTGGAACAGGACAGCCAGTTCGCTGCCGAACAGGTCACGGTCACCATCCACGCCGGAGGTGCTGCGGTACCAGCCGTCGCCCAATGCGATAAGCAGTTCATTTTCACCGTCACGGACAAGCGCGGTCACATCGTAGGTCTGTGCCCCAAGGTGCTTGTCTGCGGTAAAGCTGCCGGGGGCAAGCACCATGTCGCCGACCCGCTTGCCGTTCAGCCATGCCGCATACAGCCCCCTGGCAGTAATGTACAGCCGCTTGCCTTCTCCCGCCGGGGCGGTGAACGTTTTGCGCAGATAGCTTGCCGGGCGGTGGGGCTGATAAGGCTGCGCCTGCCCCTTGCCGGAGGCTTCCAGCGCCGCCTGCTTCTGCTCCCAGTTGGGCTTTGCAAAGGCGTTGATGGCATCGGTGCAGTCGATGTCCGGCTCTTCTGTTTCCGGGCAGACCCACACGCCCTGCCAATCCGACTGCGCAAGACCCGTTTCAAACTCAGCTTCGCTCCATGCGCCGGGCTGATCGTTTTCATCCCACAGGCGGATGCGCCACTGTCCCTGCGTCTTGGGCGGTACAGCGGCGGGCGTTTCGGTGTGCATCCCACTGCCCAAAACCTTTCCGCTCGTCCACAGCGTTCCGGCTCCGGCGGTCACTTCAATTTCGTAGGCAGTCTGGCGCACACCTCCGGCGCACTGCCACGACAAAAACAGCGTCCCGGCATCCATGCCGAGCGGCGCAGAAAGATGGTTCGTTTTCAGATTTGTTGCTTGCATCATCTACATCTCCTTTTTCCGGTTGATCTCTGCTCTTATTATAAAGGGAATCTCACGGAGTATGGGTGCGAAAATTTGTGTTGTCGGTCAAAAAGTCGTGTCATTTATTATAATCCAAAAATTTCATCTTACTTCACGACTTTTCATCCGTACTGTCTCCGGTTTTCCTGTTATACTTTGGGCAAGAAAATCAGAGGGCTGCGGACTGCCCTCAAACGAAAGGAAGGCATTACAGAATGGACATTGAAAAGATCCTCCAGCAGATGACACTGGAGGAAAAAGCAGACTTCTGCTCCGGTTCGGATTTCTGGCATACACAGCCGGTGGAGCGGCTCGGTGTGCCTGCCGTGATGATGAGCGACGGCCCCAGCGGTCTGCGCAAACAGGACGAGCAGGGCGACCATCTGGGCATCAACGAAAGCATCCCTGCGGTCTGTTTCCCGTCCAGTGCGGCGGTGGCTTCCAGCTTTGACACCGCTCTGGCAGAAAAGCTGGGCGAAACGCTGGGCAACGAGTGCCGCGCCGAGAATCTGGCCCTGCTGCTTGGCCCCGGTCTGAACATCAAGCGCAGCCCGCTGTGCGGACGTAACTTTGAGTATTTCAGCGAAGACCCCTATCTCAGCGGTGAGATGGGCGCGGCACTGGTCAACGGCATCCAGAGCAATGGTGTGGGCAGCTGCATCAAGCATTTTGCCGCCAACAATCAGGAGACCGACCGGATGGTCAGCGACAGCGTGATGGACGAGCGCACCCTGCACGAGATCTATCTTCCCGCCTTTGAAACGGTGGTCAAAAAGGCAAAGCCGCTGGGCGTGATGGCCGCCTACAACAAGCTCAACGGCACCCACTGCTCGGAGAACAAGGAACTGCTGACCGACATCCTGCGCAAACGCTGGGGCTATGAGGGCATGGTGGTGACCGACTGGGGCGCAGTAAAAGACCGCGCCAAGGGCATCGCCGCCGGACAGGATCTGGAAATGCCCGGCGGAAGCGGCCGCGGCACAAACTCGATCCTTTCTGCCATCAAGGCAGGAACGCTCTCGGAGGAGGAGTTGAACGCTGCCGTCCGCAACCTGCTGCGGTTCGTGGATTCTGTGACCAAAACTGAAAACGCGAGCGCCGTATTTGACCGGGACGCAGACTACCGGATGGCAGTTTCTGTTGCAGAGAACTCTGCGGTTCTGCTGAAGAACGAAAAGGGCGTACTTCCTCTGGCAAAGGGCTGCAAGGCGGTGTTCCTTGGCGAATTTGCGGAGCATCCCCGGTATCAGGGCGGCGGCAGCAGCCATGTCAACAGTGCGAAGGTCAGCTGTGCGCTGGAGCACGCTCCCGGTGTAGCCTATGCACAGGGCTACCGCACCGATGAGGATACCGTTGATCCTGCGCTGGAACAGGCCGCCGTGGCTGCTGCTGCAGACGCAGAGGTCGCCGTGATCTTTGCCGGACTCCCGGAGCGGTACGAGAGCGAAGGCTACGACCGCACCACCCTTGCCATGCCGGAAAATCAGAATCATCTGATCGCCGCAGTCGCTGCGGTACAGCCGAATACCGTGGTCGTCCTGCACAACGGCTCTGCCATCGAAATGCCGTGGGTCAACGATGTCCCGGCTGTTCTGGAACTGTACCTTGCCGGTGACGGTGCCGGAGAAGCCGCCGTGAATCTGTTGTACGGCGCTGTCAACCCCAGCGGCAAGCTGGCAGAGACCTTCCCCCGGAGGCTGAGCGACACCCCGGCTTATCTTTCCTTCCCCGGCGAGCGGGAGACCAGCGTTTACTCTGAGGGCGTATTTGTCGGCTACCGCTACTACGACACCACGGAAGCAGATGTTCTGTTCCCCTTCGGTCATGGCCTTTCCTACACGACCTTTGAATACAGCGTACTCCGGCTGAGCCGCAGCACCGTCCGTGAGGGTGAAGAAGTGCAGGTCACCGTCACGGTAAAAAATACCGGCGCAGTCGCCGGCAAGGAAACGGTGCAGCTCTATGTAGCACCGCCCAAGGGTGAGCGTCACCGTCCGGTCCGGGAACTGAAAGGTTTTGCCAAGGTGTCCCTGCAGCCCGGTGAGAGCAAGGAGGTGCAGTTCACACTGGACAAGCGCAGCCTTGCCTATTATGAGCCGGAACTGCATGATTTCTATGCAGAAAGCGGCACTTACCAGATCTGCGTTGGTGCATCCAGCCGGGATCTGCGCCTGACCGGCTTGCTGGAATGGCAGGCAGCGCAGCCGCTGCCGGGACACTTTACCGCAGGCTCCACTCTGAAGCAG
>OJNZ01001383.1_pt1 | contig 13390 bp, 8 predicted proteins | sample 1598001 | NCBI WGS metagenome assembly OJNZ01 (sample SAMN01915225, study PRJEB22387) | human gut metagenome | isolation source: stool | host: Homo sapiens | place: USA | reverse complement strand
GACGTGGTTGCCCGAGTTCATGGCCGGATCGGCCGTGTCGCCGTTCCAGAGCTCCCAGATCGTTGTCGCACCCTGCTCGACCATGTAGCCCCAGCTCGGGTAGTCGCGGTTGGTGGCCAGGCGGAAGGCGATGTCGGGCCGGCCGTGGCGGGTCAGCCCCCGCATGAGCTGCTGGATGCCGACCAGCCCCGTGCTGACATGTCCGTTGCAGTCGTTGAGCGTCTTGGCGACGATGTGGGCGAAGACCTCCTCCTCGGCCCCCTCCGACACCAGCCCGTAGGCCAGCGAGAGGAGATTGGCCGTCACCGTGTTGTTGCCGTAGCTCTTTGTTGCGGGGTCGAAGAAGCGGCGGTTGTAGGCCTCGCGCAGCGTGTCGGCAAGGAGGTCGAACTCCCGGGCGTCGGTCTCGCGGCCCGTCAGGCGGGCAAAGTCCGACATGATGCCCGACAACTGGTAGAAGGTCGCCGTGCTCAGCAGCGCGCCTTCGGTCTTGCGCGCCGGGTCCTGCGAGTGGATCAGCTCGGGCGCTTCGGGCGGCATGCACCAGTCGCCGTAGGTGTCGCGCGAGATGATGCCGTCGCGCATGTAGTCGCGGCGCATGTGGTCCATCCAGCGCTTCATCGAGGCGTAGCGCTCGTCGATCGGGCGGCGGTCGCCGAACTGTTCGTAGAGCGTGCGGGCGATGACGATGTAGGCGCTGGGCCATGTGACGTCGTCGTTGTAGAGTGTCCAGTAGTTTGGGGCCACGTCGGAGATGGCGCCGTTGCCGAGTTGGGTCTCCTCGATATCCTGCAGCCACTTGGCGTAGAGCAGGTCGTTGTCGAAGACGAAACTCTCGCCGAGCGAGCCGACCGTGCGGTCGCCCAGCCAGCCCATCCGCTCGTCGCGCTGCGGACAGTCGGTGGGCATGCCGCGGTAGTTGCCGCGGATGCCCCGCACGGCGTTGCGGTAGACGCGGTTGATCGTCGAGTCGGAGGTGGCGAAACGGCCCGTGAGCTCCATTTCGTCGCAGAGGATGCGCCCTTCGAAATCCTCGGTCCGGGGTGTTCCCGGGTAGCCCGAGATCTCGACATAGCGGAATCCGTGGTAGGTGAAGGTCGGCTCCCACCAGCCGTCGTTCCGGCCGTCGGGGATGTAGCAGTCGGCGGCCCGGGCGCTCCGGAGGTTGGCCGTGTAGAGCGTTCCGTCGGGGTTGAGCGTTTCGGCGAAGCGCAACCGGATCGTGTCGCCCGGCTCGCCGCATCGCCGCATGGCCAGCCAGCCCACCATGTTTTCTCCCATGTCGAGGATGTGGACCCCGGGACGGAGTTCGCGGATTGCCGTCGGGCGGCAGATGCCGCAGGGCCGGATGTTCGGATTGGCCTGTGCGAGAAGCCGGCCGGCCGGAGCCCCGACTTCGCGGGCCTGCATCCAGCCCGTGTCGTCGAATCCCGGGCGGTCCCAGCCCGGCATCTCGAGGCGGGCGTCGTACTCTTCGCCGTCGAATTCGCTGTTGGCGCGGATCGGGCCCCGGGCCGTGAGCCGCCACGAAGTGTCGCTGGTGATCGTGCGCCGCGAGCCGTCGGCATACTCGATTTCGGCCTGAAGGAGCAGTTTCGGGAACCCGAAATGGCGGATGCCCGGGTTCCGCATCGAGAAGTAACGCCCGTTGCCCAGTACGACGCCGAGGGCGTTGTCTCCTTCGTTCAGGGCATCGGTGATGTCGAAGGTGTTGTAGCGCACCGACCTGTCGTAGTCGGTCGGGGCGGGGGCGAGCTCCTGGCTGCCGATGCGCTGCCCGTTGAGGAAAGCCTCGTAGAGCCCCAGTCCGCAGATGTAGAGCGTGGCGCGGCGCACCTGGCCCGTGACGCGGAACTCGCGGCGCAGGTAGCGGGCCGCCAGTCGTGTTTGGCCCGTATCCTGTTCTCCGGTGAAGAGGCTGTCGATGCCGATCCAGCGGGCTTTCCACTCCGTGCTGTTGAGCAGCGCGACGCTCCAGCGTGCCGGTTGCGACCACTCCGTGCGCCCCTTGTCGGTGCGTACCTGTACCTTCCAGAAACACTCCTCACGGCTGGCGAGCGGTGTGCCCGCATAGTCGATACCGACGGATTCGTCGGAGGAGACCCATCCCGAGTCCCATTTGTCCGCCCGGTTCCGGGCGAGCAGTCCTTCGGAGGAGGCCACCAGAATCCGGTAGCCCGTCTGGTGCACGCTGCGCTCGTCGGAGTGCAGCTCCCAGCTCAGGCGCGGGGTGTCGGTGTCGATTCCCGCGGGGTTTTCCCGCATCTCGCAGCGGATGCGGCCGATGTGCACGCCGTCGTTCTTCCGCAGGGAGAGCGATCCGAGGGCCGTGAGGGCGATTATCAGGAAGGGAATCGCCCTTCCGGTTGTGAAACGGTGGTTCATCAGGGGAGATATTTTAGGTTCATGATACAAAATTATCGCACGAATATGGGATTGCCATTACCTTTTTTGACACAAAATGTATAATTTTGACACATGGCTGAACATTCCGGAGACATCCTGCACTATCTGCCCCGTTCGTCGCGCGATGAACTTTGGGGTGTGGTCTGTACCACGGCCGGACACCAGCACGTACCGCCCGGGACCGACTACCCGGTCTCGCGCCATCCGGCCGGCTATCACTTCAGCAAGGGAAAGGGACGTGTTCTGGACGAATTCCAACTGGTTTACATTACGGCCGGACGGGGCCGTTTCGAGTCGGCGTCGTGCCCGCCGACGGTTGTCGAGGCGGGGAGCATGCTGCTGCTTTTCCCGCACGAATGGCATGCCTATTCACCCGATCCGGAGGTCGGGTGGGACGAGTGGTGGGTCGGGTTCTACGGCCCGAATATCGAGCGTCTGGTCGAAAACGGACTCCTATCCCGCCGCCAACCCCTTTTCCGGGCCAGATAGAAGCAAAGGTATAACACACTAGACTTTCCTGCGGAAAATCGTGTGCCAACAGGGATGCTCGCGCCCCTATTGGAAACCCAGCGGCAAAAGGAATATTCCCTTTGCAATCCCTCATTTTCTTCGCAGGCGCATATGCAAACTGCAAAAATGCAGCTTGGAACACCTGCTCAGAAAACGCAAAAACGCTACAGATTTCATCCAACAATCTGATGAAACCTGTAGCGTTTTATTATAACGCACTCATAAGTATTCTGAGAGAATTCGTGCGTTACGTGATCGCATCCGCGCTGCAATTCTCAAGATGCGCATCTGTGTTTTGGCAATAATTTTTACAGCTGGGCATCTGTCGGTCGCCTTAAGCGATCATACACAACGCCGATTAGAAGATCTCGAACTGTATCACCGAATTTTGCATCGTCCAGAACTCTTTCGCAGAACTGTTGATTCTGTGCCATACGTCCAATGACAACATCCATAAAAGCGTCGTTAAACGGGAAGCGGAAATGCTCTTGAGAATTGTTGCGCGCTTGGATACGCAATTCTTCGTTGGCATCCATGTCAGAAACAATCTGCTCCAGAACCTTATCAATGTTGGTGAACTCAGTGCCGAACTTCTCATTAATCTTATCGATCAACTCAGATAGCGGTGCCTTTTCTTCTTCCAGCTTTGGTTTGCCGGGATGAATTTTATTGGGCAGAGGATCGCTCTGCTCCAATGCTATGGAACCTTCGAAAATTTTCTGAACTCGATAATATTGCAATGCAACTTCATCGTCCAGAAACACCTGTCCACCACCCTCACGCTTCGGCAGCTTATTTTGCAGGAACTTGGCATAGGCGTGGAATTTATGGAGGTCTGCATCATCCAGCCGGATAATATTTGTTAGGAATGTATAGGCGCGGACAAACTTAGTCAGTGTAGATTTGAATTCTTCCTGCTCGTTTTCATCCAATCCTTTGTATCGATCCACAGCAGGGTCGAGGAAGCTATTGAGGATGCCAAAGTCCATATTGCCCTGTTTTTTGCCGGGCTTGAAAAATACCTTTGCAAAAGATTCAATCTCACTTGCCCAGTAGACTCGGAATTCGTCCAGTTTGGATTTTAGTTCATACACAATATTTGCGTCAGTGGTTTCTTCGATGGTAGTTTCCTCGTAATACGGGGCAAATGCCGCACGGATATCTTCTGCTGAATTTACAAAGTCCAGCACAAAAGTATCTTCTTTACCAAAGCAGGTTCGATTCAGGCGTGAAAGGGTCTGTACAGCCTTTACGCCGCTGAGCTTTTTATCCACAAACATGGTATGCAGCAGCGGCTCATCAAAGCCGGTCTGGTATTTTTCTGCTACCAACAGCACCTGGTATTCACCGCCGTGGAACTTCTCTGGCAATTCACTTTCCTTAATACCATTTAGACTGACTTCGGTGTATTCCTCGCCGCCGTCACGCACAGTACCAGAGAAAGCAATCAGGATTCCAAGCTCGTTTTCATAGCCCATCTTCTTGATATACCGCTGGAACTCCTGATAGTAGCGAACGGCGTGCAAACGGGAACCAGTGACAACCATGGCCTTAGCCTTGCCGCCAATCTTGTTCTTGGTGACGGTACGGAAATGCTCTACAATGATCTGCGTTTTTTGTGCTAAATTATGCGGATGCAGGCTCAGGAATTTGCCCAGAGCCTTGTTTGCCTTACTCTTTTCATAGCGAGGATCATCCGCAATCTTCTTGCCTATCTTAAAGTAGGTGTCATAGGTCACATAGTTTTTCAAGACATCTAGGATAAAACCCTCCTGAATTGCTTGCTTCATAGAGTAGATATGGAACGCCCGAGGAATTCCGTTTGCATCAGGCGTACCGAACATTTCCAGAGTCTTTGCCTTGGGTGTTGCGGTAAATGCAAAGAAGGACAAATTTGTCAAACGGCCGTGAGTGGCCATTTCCTTGGTGATCTCATCCTCGCTATCAGACTGTTTATGCTCCTCTTTGGCTTCTTCGTCGGCAACCTTCTGAAGCTGTTCTTCTTCGGTCAGCCCTTCTGTATCGCCCAGAATTGCTTTCATCTTTTTGCTGGCTTCGCCGGTCTGTGAAGAATGCGCCTCATCAACGATGATGGCAAACCGTTTTCCACTCAGATCGTCCACTTTTTCAAGAATGAATGGAAACTTCTGAAGTGTGGTGATGATAATCTTCTTGCCTGTGTTCAGAGCGTCCGCCAGCTGAGAGGCATTATTGTCAATCTTAACTACAACGCCTTCCACGTGTTCAAACTGATAGATTGTATCCTGTAGCTGCTTGTCCAGCACCAGACGGTCAGTAATCACGATAATGCTGTTGAATATTACTTTATCATTTTTATCGTGCAGATTGGACAGGTGGTGTGCCAGCCAGGAGATGGAATTGGATTTACCGCTGCCTGCGCTGTGCTGAATCAAGTAGTTACGTCCGGTGCCATGCTCGTATACATCGGCAACCAATTTGCGAACAACATCCAACTGATGATAGCGTGGGAAGATCATTACGGACTTCTTGGGATTCTTTTTGTCCTCCTGAAGATGGATAAATCGCTGAACGATATCCAGCAAGCTGTCCTTCTGCAGCACTTCGTCCCACAAATAGGAAGTGCGGTATGTTCCACTGCCAACGGGATTTCCCTTGCCACCATTATTGCCTTTGTTGAATGGCAGAAAGTATGTATTGATACCGTCCAGCTTGGTGGTCATCCATACTTCGTCGGTATCTACAGCAAAGTGAACCAGGCACCGGGATTTGAAAGAAAGTAGCAGCTCTCGAGGATCACGATCTTTCATGTACTGATGCTTTGCATTTTCGACGGTCTGACCGGTCGCCGGATTTTTCAATTCCAAAGTTGCCACTGGCAAGCCGTTGATAAATAATACGACATCAATAGAGTTTTCGTTTTTCAGACTGTAATGTACCTGCCGGGTAATGGAGAGAATATTTTTCTCATAAAGTGCCTGACTGGTCTGATTCATACCGCTGGCAGGTTTAAAGAAACACATGGAGAGCTTTGCCGGAGCATCCACGATGCCGTGGCGAAAAACGTACAGCATACCATGGGTATCCAAATCCCGGTACAGCTTTTTTAGAAAGCCGGTTTCTACGTCATCGCCATGCTTCTTGCATAGTTTGGCCCATTCCGCCGGCTGGCTCTCTTGGAGAAAACGGAACAGCAGCTTCGTATCAATGGCAAACTCCCGATTATAGTCACGAGGATTGCCCTTGATGTATCCGCCGTGGTCAAGCAGGCTGTACTCGATTTCTCGCTCGAATGTAATTTCCTTGGTTTCGATTGCCATTACTGACCACCCCCCCTTATTTTTTGTTCTTAATGTTTTCTCCAACCTTTTTAATTTCGCCGGTCATTTTTTCTTGCTGTTTTTCGATTGCTTCAAGTGTCTTGCCTATCTTTTCAAAATAGCGAGAATCTGACTCATTAAGCTTGATAGCATTTTTCTGAATTGTAATATCCACATCAAACTCGGACGAAGTTTTCCCCATTGTTAGAACGACGGGAATTGTCGTTGTATCTCCAGTCACTTTTATTCTTTCAGCAAATGCAATTTTTTGATCTGATGCGTGGATGAAATAGGCAACTGGAATCAAATAATCCTCACCAGGCTTCAGAAAAGGAATCGTGCCAAAATCTACACTTTGAATTTTCACACCGATATTCTGTGCCACAGAATTACCGTAGTTATACACTTCGATATATAGATTGCTATTACCGCTTGCAGCAGGTTTTTCAATGCTTTTGCAAAAAAGCTTTGTAGACTGTTTGGTTTGAAAAAAATATGTTTTTGCTGCAAAAATCACAAGACCAATAGTCAAAACAATGAAAGCAACATAATAAATGAGTTCCCACTGCTCGGTACAAAGCCACAAAAAGTAATAATTACTCATCCTACTGCCACCTTTCCAGTTACCACCTCGGAGATAATGCTTTGACGGTATTCCTTTAGCTTTTCAATCTGCTCGGTAACATCAGCAATGATGCTGTCAATTCGTGCGGTTTTCTTATTCAAATAGTCAGCAATCTCTTTCTGCTCATCCATTGGAATCAAGGGGAGAGGAACCTGCACAAAGTTCGAAAATCTCAAATCTTGACCATCACGGATAAAGTTTGCCGTGCGCTGCAATGCCTGAATATATCGTGGAGACTTAAACAACCACTTGAAATACTCCGGTTCTACACCCGCTTTAGGCTTCAGAACGATGTAATGCCATGTGATGCACCCTGGAATATAGCTGATCTCCAGCCCGCCTTGAAAGCTGCGCAGACTGATTATGAAATCGTTGGGTTCAACGTGCTTCCAGTTTTCCAGTCCTTTATCGGCCAAAACAATTTTATAGCTTTGCTTCTCCATATAATCTTCTTGAGAGATAATGCCATACTTTTGGCTGGCAGTCAGCTGAACATCTGTTTCATGGCGGGTTTCTTTGCTCTGTGCAAACAATGCTTTTGCAGGGACAACCGACCAATGAGAGGGGATATACCCAAGCCATTCAATACCGCTATCTTTCAGTTGGCAAGTAGTATTTATGCCATTTGTTATAGCTGAACATATTATAGAGGTTCGGCTTTCCTGTAATAATTCAGACAGATGCAGCTTATTCTCGATACAAACGTCGATCTTCTTAATTACTTCGTTTAGGTAGGACACAATTTTATCTTGTGTCGTTAATGGCGGCTTAGGCAATCCGAGCGTACCGAGTTTAGTTCTGCTAATTCGCTGCATAGTAGTTCCTGCAGCCAGTAATTTCGCTTCTTCTGCATAACGTGAGGTATTCATGCAGTAAACAAGATACTGCTTGTTCCATTCAATGTCAGGGCGCAAGACAACGTTATCTACAGCAACAACATATTTATCATATGTATCGGGTACAATACAGGCACGTGCAATTGGCTCGTTAAGTCTCGAAATCAAAACATCGCCTGGTAGTACTGTCAAACAATTTAGTCTTGAAAATGATTTCTCAGAAATAAAGCTGTCACCTTGTTCTTTATATTCGCCGGCACCAACATTGCCTGTTGTCAAATATCTAATTCCTTCACTCTCTATAATTTCGCTATTAATCCAGTCACCATCCATAAAAATTGAGTTGTTCTCTAATGCAAGATATTTTACCTTGCTGACTTTCCACTCAGAAGGAATCTGACCGATCCACCGTATGCGACAGCTTTTATAGCTCATATACTGCTTCATCTTTCTAAGACCTCCGCTAAACTCGCTTGGATACGTCCCTCCAAAACCTTGATTTCTTCCATAATTACGGAGCTGTCACGCAGCGGAGTGAACTTATAGAAATAGCGGGTAAAGGGAATTTCATAGCCGATCTTAGTCTTGCTCTCGTCAATCCAGGCATCAGGAACAAACGGTAGCACCTCACGGCGGAAATATTCGTGGATGTCTTCCTTCAGCGGCACCATCTCGTAGTCACGAAGGGAGGCGTCCGCTTTTTTGTTGCCCTTACGGTCGATGACTGGGGTACCATCCTCGTTCAGCAAAGGACGCTCTACAACGATTTTCCGATAGCCAAAATCATCATTGTCCAAATCCATGTAATTTTCGTCCGGTTCATAGGTGCTGTACAGACGAACAATTTCTGCTCGGTTTTCCGGGCTGATCATATTTCGTTTATTGCCCAGTCCTTTACGCATCTTCTCATAGAAACCGGCACCGTTGATCAGACGCACCTTGCCCTTTCTGCGAATCTCTTTACGATTGGTGAGAATCCAAATGTATGTGGTAATTCCGGTGTTATAGAACAGCTGGTCAGGCAGGCCAATAATGGCCTCCAACAGATCGTTTTCGATGATCCAGCGGCGGATCTCGCTTTCACCACTGCCAGCATCGCCGGAAAACATGGGAGACCCATTAAAGACGATCCCGATGCGGCTGCCGCCATTCTCCGGAGCATTCATTTTGGAGATCAGATGCTGTAGGAACAAGAAAGAGCCATCAGAAATACGGGGCAAACCAGCGCCAAAACGACCACTATAGCCTTTGTTTTTAGCTTCGTCCTTGATAAATTTTTCAACTTTCTTCCATTCCACGCCAAAGGGCGGATTGCTCAGCATATAGTCGAAGGTCTGTCCCTGAAAACCATCTTCATTAAAGCTGTTGCCCAGAACAATTCGGCTATTGGTGTTTCCCTTAAGGATCATGTCAGAGCAACAGGTGGCATATGTTTCGGGATTCAATTCTTGACCAAAGGGGATCACTCTGGTAGTGGCGTTCAATGCCTGCATCTTATTCTGAGCCACAGAGAGCATACCGCCCGTACCGCAGGCAGGATCAAGAATGGTGATAACCTTGCCATCGGTGGTGGCGATTTCGTCCATATCAGGATCAAGCAGTACTTCCACCATCAGCTCAATGACCTCACGAGGCGTAAAGTGCTCACCGGCAGTCTCGTTCGATTGTTCAGAGAACCGGCGGATCAGTTCTTCAAACATATAGCCCATTTCCAGATTGTCAATCTGGGTGTCGCTCATATCGATCTCGGCAAACCGCTGTACAACCAAGTACAGCAGGTTTGCACGGGAAAGCTTGTCAATTACACCGAAGATTTCAAAGTTATCCATGATCTCACGGACATCCTCGGAGAAACCATTTATGTAATCACGCAGGTTCGCTTCTATGGCATTACTGTCATCCATCAGCTTTTCAAAATCAAACTGGCTGATGTTGTAGTAGTCGTGACCGGTCGTACGCTTAAAAATAGGTCGTTTATTGCTGACAGTCAGCGTTTTATTTGCTTCCAGAATTCTTGCTTTGGAAGGGGCCAGCACGCAGTCAAAACGGCGCAGGACAGTAAATGGCAGAATTACCTTGCCGTATTCGCTTTGCTTAAAATCACCACGGAGCAGGTCTGCGATACTCCATATGAAATTTGCTTGTTCGTTAATGTTCATCAGATATCTGCTCCTTCTTCTCTGAGCCGTAAATACCGCTCGTATGAGATAACAACGTTTTGCGGCTTGTTTTGCTTGTTGACGATCAGAACCTTATCCCGTTCTTTCACTTCCTTAAAAATGCGTGATGCCTGACCTTTCTGAAAACTTGTAATCGCTTCATAATCAGGATTCACATTGGAAGATGCCCTCCTTTTTGCCACAAAACCACCTCTTTTCGACGAAATCTGTCATCGTCATTATAGCACGAAATCATTACTTTTAGCAAGTTAAAAATCTATATAAAAGTAATGACTTTTTGTAATTGATAGAGAGCGCTTAAAATTACTTCCGACTATGTTTCTCCATTTCAATCGGTCGTGTGACTGTACAATATCGGAACCGGATCAGAGCAAAGCAAAAAGCCATCAGCGCTGACACCTTGCAGTGCCAATGTTGATGGCTTTATGCTAATCTATGAACTTAGGTGGTTTACCTAGCTTCCAAGACACTTTCAGATTTGATTTCAATTGAAATTATGCTATCGTCAGTAAATTTCAGTTTAGAGCAGACAGTAAAACTAGCAGAAAATCAATTGTTCTATGTGTGTTACCTTAAATCATCCCGAAGTGCTTTAATGCCTCCGTAATTGCCTTTTCCTTCTCCGGCGGGCATTGTGGCTGCCTGGTATCCTCGGATTTCGGTTTATTGTAGTTCTCGCGCTCAATGATGCCGTACTTCTGCTTCACCTGTGCGATATAGAGGTGGCTGACCTTCAGTCCGGTATGCTCGAAAACGTATTCCCGGATTTCCTCGTAGGTTGCTTTACTCTCTGCCGAAGTCAAATCCAGCTCGTCCATCTTCACTTCGATCTCGATATGTTCCTTGCTTTGAAGTTTGGACAATAAACATACCGTCTCAACTTGTTGTTCATTAGTTCTGACAAATAACGCTCCGCTTTCACCATCGTAGGTAACAGGGAAGGTGAAATGTATCGTCTTTATCAGATGCTTGTCATCCCGCTTTTCCGGATACAGCTCTATAAACGAAACCATAGCCTGCAACAATGCCTTTTTATCCTCCGGCGACATGACATCGTAGTACTTGCTGAAGCCTTCCAGCATTTCAAAGATGGATTTCTTCGTCATGGCAGATTTTTCAACCATAGTGATTTCCTGATTTACTTCATCAAGTCTTGTCTGTGCATCCTCGATCTTTTCATACAGGTCATCCAGAATGCGGTTTAAACTGTCTACCTTATTTTGATAGTGCCTGTCCGCAATGTCAAGCTCCGTCAGTCTCTTTTCAGTCTGGAGCAGATTGCCGTTATATTTCGTGATTTCATTTTGAATGGCTGCCCGCTTCTTCCGCAGAGAATTTACATCTGTCTGAATATCAATCTTTTGAGAAATAAGCTCTACAAACTCCGGGATTGTCACCATGGAGGATATAACCTCTTTCACCTCGGTTTCCAGTTTGGTGCCGCTGTAATACTTGTTGGCAAGAGAACAGTTGATCCCGTTTCTATCTCTTCCGGATATGCACCGATAGGAAATATATCTCGGATAATAACCTTCCTTTCCGTTTTTCTTTTTCCTTGGCGGCGCAGTATAACCAAAGATGTTTTTTCCGCAGTCTGGACATCTGATCAGGCCGGTCAGTGGATAAACGGTCGTACTGTCACTTCGGGTTTTTCGATGGGCAACATTCTTTTTCAGCCGCTCTGCTGCTTTTGCAAAAGTCTCCTTGCTGACAATCGGTTCATGCACGCCATCCACAAGGATAATCTTGCTTTCATCGTCTTGCTTCACGACCTTCGTTTCGTTGTTCTTTCCCTCAACCTTTACCGTATGGCGGCGACCGTAGGAAATCATGCCTGCATAAACCGGATTACTGAGAATGATACGGACGGTTCTGTCTGTAAAGCCAGAGATTTTTACATTTCCGCGCTGCTCACGCTGGATGTTTTCATCATTAAGTTTCTTTGCAATGTAGCTGATGCTCTGCCCTTCCTCTGTGTAGAGCCGGAAAATCTCCTTGACCGTTTCCACTTCTTTCGGATATATCATTAGCTTTTTATCCTTCAAAGAATATCCAAACGGGGCCTGCGCTCCATTCCAGAGACCGTTTCTGGCTTTTTGCTGTCTACCGGCAAGCGTCTGTTCATGAATGTTCTCAAGCTCGACTTCCGCGACAGCTCCCATAATATTTGCAATCATCTTGCCGGTAACGGTTGAAGTGTCGATCCCGTCCTTGATCCCCAAAAGACCAATTCCATAGCTTGAAAGCTCCTGAAGGTACTTTGCGGTGTCACTGGTATTTCTGGCAAAACGGGAAAGCTTAAAAACAAGAACATAACGAATGTTGTTCTTCTTGCTCCGAATATCCTCCATCATCTGCGTAAAGGCAGGACGATGCTCGGCATTCTTTCCGGATTTACCTTCATCCGTATATTTCCCGACAATATTGATCTTGCGTGCTTCCGCAAAAGCTCTAATTTCTGCTTCCTGTGCCTCAAGAGAAAAACCGTCCACCTGTATCAAAGTTGAAACACGTGTATATATGTATGCGTTTTCCATGGACGGTACCTCCTTCATTCTATTTTGTCAGCAATAAACATCTACTTCAAACAGTATAAACGATGACAGAAATCTTTTCAATACCCGCAGTAAAAAAAGAAGAGGGCTGGATGCCCCTTCTTGCATCCAGCCCTCTTGGTCTTCTTCTGTTTCCATAGATTTATACTTCATCAGCAGTTCAGCGATCATCGTAGAACAACGAATGAAGTTTTCGTCTCTCATCAATTCATTGTTCATAAGCTATCCTCAACGTTCGTTTTGCAATCCTGTTGTTTTTCTCCTATACGCAGCTACAATTTCCGGTGGTATGTTGTCTATCAGAGCATGAAGCTCACAAAGCTCCTGCTCCGTTTTTCCGTATTTCAGTCTGGCCGCAATCTTTTCCTTGCTGGCATCTTTTGCTGTTTGTAATTCCGCTTCCAGTGCGCTGTTCTCATCAGAAAGCGCTTTGTACGCCTTATCATACTTTCTGAGCTTCGTCCGCAGAGCTTCTGTTGCCGGAACATATTTGTCCAACAATGCCTCCAGTTCTTCCATTTTCGATTTTTTATTAAGAAGATTGGTATCTGTCATCAGTTTCAGTATCTGCTCCTTCATCCGGTTCAGATGGACAGCCTCCTTGAACAGCCGCGGCGGGATATGATCGCGCCCGGTTTCGCTGGCGCTCTCGCCGCGCTCCAGATCGGGGTATTTTTTGACCATGTGCTCCCAGAACCTGTCCTGCCACTGCGTCAGCTTCTTCTTGTTGCCGACGATTTCCTTGGCGGAGAGCCGCTTGTCCGCTGTCAGCGGGACAAAGCAAAGGTGCATATGGGGCGTTTTCTCGTCCATATGCACCACGGCGGATATAATGGTTTTGGGATCATGGTGTTCCCGGATAAAATCCAGCGCCTCCTGAAAATAGGCCTTGATTTCGCCCTTTTTCTTGCCCTTAAAGAACTCCGGGCTGGCAGTCCCCAGCGCCTCCACCATGCGCACGCTGTCCGACCGCGTGCGG
>OJNZ01001347.1_pt1 | contig 13742 bp, 9 predicted proteins | sample 1598001 | NCBI WGS metagenome assembly OJNZ01 (sample SAMN01915225, study PRJEB22387) | human gut metagenome | isolation source: stool | host: Homo sapiens | place: USA | reverse complement strand
TGATCACTCAACGACATAACCCGGCTTATCGTCCTGCGTATTTTAATAATCTAAAAGCCTATTGGCGTTTCGTAAAACAACTTATTAGTAACGTGCGCCGCAAGGTGCACCATTAAAAATGCAACTGAGATTTCTCAGTTGCATTTTGTTTTTAGTTTTAAACATTAAAGCAGCTTCCTCCTACAAACTCACGAAGCAGTGAATTGTTTGGTATGCCGTCAGCCGGCATCGGAAGAAAGTAGTCTAAGAGCTTAAGCAGCCTCTTTGCCTCGAGATACTCCGGGCAGTCTCTTTCTATGCCAAAAAGCAACGGCTCCGCATACACCTTGAGTACCGCAAGCTCATACACAAGTGCAGAGTTGAACATCACATCCGCCTGTTCCTGGAAAGGAAAGATATTCTCCCTTTCACCCTTTCTGACAGACGGCCACATAGCGATGGTCTCCATGGCATTGGTACCTCGTGTACGCGCATCACGCACAATCCGGCGTATAAGTCTTTCATCTGTGGTGGAAAGAGGATTGTGCTCGTCAATATTGAGCTGTGTAAGCGCTGAGATATAGATTTTGAACTTGTGCTCAGGCGGGATAAGCTGTGAAAGCCTGTCATTCAGGCCGTGGATTCCTTCTATGACAAGTATATCATCAGCTCCCAGCGTCAGCTTTCTTCCGCGGTACTCTCTCTTTCCTGTCTTGAAATTGAAGGAAGGCATATCAACAGCCTCTCCTTTAAGAAGCCTGTTCATATCCTCATTGAACAGCTTTATATCAATAGATTCAAGGCACTCAAAATCAAAGCTTCCGTCCGGATTCTTCGGGCAAAACTCCCTGTCCACATAATAGTCATCCAGACTTAACGGATGTGGCTTTCTGCCCTTTGCGATAAGCTGGATTGACAGTCTGTTGGCAAACGATGTCTTGCCTGATGATGAAGGACCTGCTATCATAACAAATTTCTTTTTGTCATCCGAAGCAATCTGCGCTGCAAGATTTCCTATCTTCTGCTCCATCAGTGCCTCCTGAAGCAGCATGATTTCCTGTCCCCTGCCTGCTGCAATCGCATCATTTAGTGAGCCTATCGTGCCTATTCCAAGCATCTTGCTCCATTCCCTGGAATCATCCAGCGTGTGAAACAGCTTATTTGATGTCACAAGCGGCTCAACACTCCTGCTGTGGGCACCCGGAAAAAGAAGCACGAAGCCACTCTCATACGGCACTATATCAAAGTATTTGAGCATGCCTGTCGAGGGTGCCATAAATCCGTAGAAATAATCCACCACCCCATCCAGCTCATAGAGATTGACTCTGGAGCTTCTCCTGTAGTGCAATAACCTCTCCTTATCATGCTGCCCTTTTTCCTTGAAAAGCTGCTCCGCATACTGTGTTTTTGCACTGTGCTTGGTAATTGGGAGGTCTTTTTCCACAAATGAGTACATGCTGCACACTATCCTGTCGATATCATGCCCTGTCACGCTTTGCACACTGTTTTCGCTGCTTCCTTGGTTATCAGAACTATGCTTTTCCTGTTGGCTGTCCGCACACTCCACTGCTTTCTCAAGCTGACAATAATAGCCTTCTCCGAGCGAATGCATCACATGAAGCTGTGTCATGCTGCCATATACATCGTATATAGCCCTCTGCAAAAGCAGCACAACACTTCTTCTGTATGTACGCCTGCCATCCCTGTCAGCTGTCGTCACGAAGCTAAGCTCACAGTCACTTTTTATTTTCTTATTCAGTTCGCGAAGCCTGCCGTTTACAATTCCAAGGATTATGTCATCCTCATAATAATCCTTGAATCTGTCTGCTACGGCTTCTAAAGTATCACTTTCTGATGCTGTCACTGCCATGACCTGTCCGTCCGGCAAGGTCACCTTCACACTATATTCCTGCATTTCTTATTGCCCCCATAGTCGAATATGCTGCCTCATTGTATGCCATCATCTCGTTTATCTGCTCGATTCTGTCCATGATGGAATCACTCATCTCCTGTGTCCTTAGCTGCTGCATGATGGCAGCCAGCTTGTGGTGTTCCCTGACAAGAAACTTCCGAAGCACCGGATTACCGTTTTTGATAAGTACAGGTCCGTACAGATCGCATACAGTAACCGTCGTCTCGTCCATATTGTCCCATGCGGAATTGTCCGCACACGGCACACATCTGAACATCGGATAGTATTTTCCGTCCTCCAAAATCATATCCTCATCAACTATCTTATAGCCTGTGTTCCTTACATATTCACGGACTTTGCTCACTTCCGACTGTGGCTGCAGAATCAGCTCCTTTGCCGACCTGCACACTGTCTCCCCTGCGGTTAAAATGTGAATAACAAGCTCTCCTCCCATTCCTGCTATGACAATAGAGTCAACCTCTCCGTCGTGTATCGCTTCAAGCCCATTGGAAAGCCTTGTGGTAATCTTCTCTGTCAGACCGTTTGCCCTTATATGCTCATTGGCGCGCTCAAGCGGTCCCTTATTTATATCAACAGCAATTGCCTTCGGTATTATATTACCCTGCACCAGGGCAATAGGCACATAGCCATGGTCGGTTCCCACATCACACAGCGTGTAGCCGGCCGTGACCATTGATGCCACTGCCTTCATTCTTCTGGATAGCCTAATCATCTTACTCTAAGTAGTCCTTAAGCTTTCTACTTCTGCTAGGATGACGAAGCTTTCTTAGTGCCTTTGCCTCAATCTGGCGGATACGCTCACGAGTGACGTTGAACTCCTTACCTACCTCTTCAAGGGTTCTGGCTCTGCCGTCCTCTAAGCCAAAGCGGAGTGTGAGTACCTTCTGCTCTCTCTCTGTAAGAGTTCCAAGCACCTCCTCAAGCTGCTCCTTAAGAAGTGTGAATGCTGCCGCATCTGCAGGAACCGGTACATTATCATCCTTGATGAAATCACCAAGATGCGAATCCTCCTCCTCACCGATTGGAGTCTCAAGCGAAACAGGCTCCTGTGATATCTTGAGTATCTCACGCACACGCTCTACCGGCATGCTCATCTCCTTGGCAATTTCCTCCGGTGAAGGCTCTCTGCCAAGCTCCTGAAGGAGCTGCCTTGACACACGGATGAGCTTGTTGATAGTCTCAACCATATGCACAGGAATACGGATTGTTCTGGCCTGATCGGCTATGGCTCTTGTGATAGCCTGGCGAATCCACCATGTGGCATATGTAGAGAATTTGTAGCCCTTCTTGTAGTCGAACTTCTCAACTGCCTTGATGAGGCCCAGGTTTCCCTCCTGAATCAGGTCAAGGAAAAGCATTCCTCTTCCCACATATCTCTTTGCGATGCTGACAACAAGACGCAGGTTGGCTTCTGCAAGACGCTTTTTGGCATCGGCTCCCTTGTCCACATCCCTCTGCAGTGTCTTTATCTCTTCCTTTATCTCAGCCTTTTCCTCTTCCGATGCACCATCAAGGCGGCCCTTTAGTACATTGATCTTCTCGATTGCTACCGCTCCGTCCTCCATATTCTGGGCGAGCTCAATCTCCTCATCTGCTGAGAGAAGAGGTACCTTACCGATTTCCTTAAGATACATACGGACAGGATCCTCGACGCTGACTCCCTCCGGTACTGAGAGATCAATCTTTTCAACCTCTACCTCATCCTCTTCATCGAGTATGATATCATCATCCACGTCATCATCATTGCTGATTTTAAGCACGTCTATTCCGTTTTGCTCGAGATAATCTATTACCATCTCAAACTTCTCCGGATCCAGATTTAAGTCCTTGAAAAAATCTGCAATTTCCTGGTATTCGAGCATATTCTTTTTCTTTTTTCCAAGCTCAAGAATCTCAATAAGCTTCTGCTGGAATTTCAGTCTCAGCTCCTGCTCCTGTGCCATGTCTTTTTGTTCCTTTTTCTTTGCCATTTTATTTTCCTCTTTATTCTGGTATTTTTTGCAATTCTTCGAGTGCACGCTTATCCTCAATAATCCTCATCATGCCCTCCATATCTGTAGGTGCCAGATGCTTTGAGCGGTAGTCTATGCTGTTTTGCTTGATACGGATAACAGTCTCCCTGAGTGCGGTTGCCTTGTCATTTTTGCCCTCCACCTGATGGATTGTGGCATTGAAAAGCCCTGCCACCTCGCGCTGTTCGTCCTCATCGGTAAACATGCTTACTATCCTGGCCGGATTTACTGTATGCGTGGTCTCGTACTGTGAAAAAACCTCCTCAGCCACCTTGTGGTACAGCTCTTCGGTAAAGTCATCTGCACTGATACGCCCCTTTATCCTGTCAAAAAGTGAATTGTCCTCTATGAGCCATGTGAGGAGAAGCTTCTGCGACTGCTTCATGCCATCCTCCTTTTTATTTTTCTCATTGATTCCACTTTTAAGCTTTGTCTGGGGCTTTACGATACCGCCCTTCATTGCCATACTGTTTACGAGCTTTCTTAAGTCGTCGTATGGTATGCTGTACTCTCTTGACACTGCCTGCGTGTAGTTTGTCCGCTCAAGCTCCTCGGTAAAACCAAGCAGCTTCTTTGCGATTTCATTATAAAATGCGGTTTTTGACTCGGGATCGTCCATATCATAGCCTGCCTGCATGATCCGTATCTGAAACATAAAGCTGTTTTCAGCCTTTTTGATACGCTCCTCATACTCCTGTGCGCCAAGCGCCTTGATAAACTCATCCGGGTCCTTGTACGGCCGCATGTTAATGACCTTTGTTGTGATGCCTACCTCCTTGAGTATCGGAATCGCACGCAGCGCTGCCTTTACCCCGGCGCCATCACTGTCATATGTCAGATACACCTCATTGGTGTATCTCTTTAATAGTGAGGCATGTCCGCTCGTGAGCGCCGTACCAAGCGACGCCACCGCATTGTCAAAGCCCGCCTGATGCAGTGCTATGACATCCATGTAGCCCTCACACAAAAGGAGCTGGTTTTTCCTCGTGCTCCTTGCTATATTAAGTCCGTAAAGATTACGGCTCTTATCAAATATCTTTGTCTCCGGAGAGTTTAAATACTTTGGTTCTCCGTCACCCATCACCCGGCCTCCAAAGCCTATGACGCGGTTGTGCACATCCATAATCGGAAACATCGCACGATTCCAGAACTTATCGTGCCCGCCTCTGACCTCATCTATCGTCACAAGACCTGTCTCCTTAAGTATCTCATCATCATAGCCCTTGCTGCGCAGATACTTGTACAGATCATCACTGTACTGGTCCGAGTAACCAAGCCCGAACTTCTGCATTGTCTCATCGGACAGCTCTCTCTTTTTGAAATACTCATGCGCCCTTTGTCCTCTCGGTCCACGAAGCAGCATATAAAAATACTTTGCAGCCTCTTTATTTATCTCAAGCAGCTGTGTACGCCTGTCTGCCTCCCTCCTTTGTGCTGAGGTCATCTCCTGCTTGGGAAGCTCAATTCCCACACGGTCTGCAAGCTCCTGCATGGCCTCTGGGAAGGTGAAGTTCTCATACTGCATGAGAAATGTAAATACATTGCCTCCGGCTCCACAGCCGAAGCAATAGTACATCTGCTTATTCGGTGAGACGGAAAAGGATCCTGTCTTTTCGTTATGGAATGGGCATAATCCAAAATAAGTACTTCCCTTTTTCTGAAGATGCACGTAGCTTCCTATGACATCGACTATGTCATTTCGCGAACGTACCTCCTCTACAAGCTCGTCAGAGTAGTACGGCATTTTATCATCCCCTTACTGTTCATCTTTGTTGGCATTTGTGTCGCCCGGCGAGCGCGTCTGCAGTGCGGCACTTAGCTCTTACAGCCGGCTAACGCTACGCTGCTAAGAGCCTGTACGAATTATCAATATCCGTCAATTTCCCAGGCTACCGGCACGAAATACTCGTGAAACTTCGTGGTGGCATACTGGTCTGTCATGCCTGATATATAGTCGCATATGATGCGCCCCTTGTCATCACCCTGACCTAGCATGGCGATGTATTTCTGCGGCAGCTCCTCTATATGCTCCATATAATAAAAGTAAAGCTGCTTGAGCATCGCCTTGGCCTTTTTCTCCTCGCTTTTTGCGACTGGATTGTTATAGAGGTTTGCGAACATGAATTTACGCAGATCCTGCATTGCCTGCGCGGACTCTTTTGACATGCATATATCGTCCTTTCCCATGCTGTTTGTGATGATATTGTGCACCATATGATTGAGCCTGGCCTTGGTGCTGTGTCCAAGCGTGTTTCTTATCTCAAGCGGTATATCATCCTCGCACAGAAGCTGTGCGCGGATCGCATCATCAAAGTCTGAATTTATGTAGGCTATCTTGTCTGAAAGCCTGACTATTTTGCCCTCTAAGGTGTGTGGCATGAGCGAGGTCTGGTGATTTAGCATACCATCTCTGACCTCCCAGGTCAGATTGAGTCCTGCTCCGTCCTTTTCGAGCTTCTCCACTATGCGCACACTCTGCTCATTATGCTTAAAGCCACCATCGTATATCTCATTGAGGATACGCTCACCAGCATGTCCAAACGGTGTATGCCCCAGGTCGTGTCCCAGCGCTATAGCCTCCACCAGATCCTCATTCAGTCTCAGTGCCTTGGCTATTGTCCTGGCATTCTGCGACACCTCAAGTGTATGCGACATACGTGTGCGGTAATGGTCGCCCTTTGGCGTAAGAAACACCTGTGTCTTATTTTTCAGACGCCTGAATGCCTTGCTATGCAGTATCCGGTCCCTGTCCCGCTGAAAAACAGGCCTGATATCGCACTGCGGCTCATCATAGTCCCTGCCTCTTGAGTTGATGCTCAGGCATGCGAACGGACTAAGTATTTCCTGCTCACGTTTTTCTATCTGCTCGCGAATAGTCATTTATCTGCCTCCTCGCTGTCACAGTCGTTATGTTCTGCTGCTATTCACACACAAATGTAACAAATACATTCCACTAATTATGCTCTACACTAATTATGCTCTACACTAGTTATTATTCGACGTGATTTTTAAAAATCCTTTTTTTATTTCTTTTTACTTTAATTTTCTTTCGGCAAAAATTAAATGCTATATCAATTACCGCCGAGCACATGGCGCAGCATCTGAAGCTGTCCGCCTGTGATTTCATTGTCGTAGCTGCCATAGTAAAATTTATCGTCTTTTGCCAGTATGCAGCCCACCCAGGTGCCCACATGACTGTCACTTTCTATGGCATCCTTCATGGATTTGTAGCCCTCTATTGTAAAATAGGCATCATAGTCTTTGAAGTCTGCCGGATTTATTTTCACTGCACCAAAGGTATCCTCAAGACTTTTTATGAAATCCTCATCGCACTCCGTATAGCCTGTGACATCCTTACTGTAGCGCGACTCTGACTGCCACTCCTCATCCCACATGAGAAAAACGCTGCAATCCTTCCATGAATTGCTTTTTTCAACCACAGACAGCTTCTTGTATGAATTTGATGCGTTGCCCGACATCTGTAAATATGTATCGTCACCGTTCTTATTCATATATAAGAGGTTTGAAGCTGCAAGCTCATAGTACCTGCTGCCATAGTCCTGATCCTTGTATACAATATAGCCAAGCGGACTGCCGGTCCCTGCATAGTCAAGCTCTATGGTTATCGGAATATACACCTGACTGTCATAAACCATAGGCCCAAGCCTGTCATCATTTGTGATACAGCTTGCGACCTTTTCATACTCAGCCGGCTCGTTTGAAGGCGACATGAAATATGTGTAAACAACAATAATTGCAATGACAACGACCGGCACAATGACTATTACAGCTTTTATGGTTTTCCTTCGAACCCTGCGTCTGTGAATGCGCACTTTCCTGTCTGCATGTTCATCGCAATACCTGTATTTCACCAGTCTGTATACAACGAAAAGTTCCAGCACAAGCAAAAGCACAGCAAAGGCCATCATACAGCCGGCCTGCCACATCACCTTGTGATTGACAAATTTCTTGTCTATAAACCTAAGCGGTATGAGTATTATCGTCCAAAAAAGCGTATTTCCCAACACATACCGTGCATATATTTTCCTGCTTTTTATTACGGTAAGCGGAAAAATTGAAACAATCACTGTCAGCATGAGCACAATTGCAAAAAAATACCCCCATATCTCTGACAGGGTTGAGCCGTACAGTGCCTTAAAATACTGAGCCGGACCAAGCTTTTTGATATTGCCCCAGCCTGAGTATTTTGCAATGAATAACACTACCGTACCGATAAACCATGTCAGTATATAGATGCCCATATAGCATGCCATATTTTTCCTTGCAAAGCTGCCATATCTCATAACGGAATATGACACAAGCACCCCTGCAAGCACCGGAAATCCGCCCACTCTGCCAATCAAAAGATTTACATACTCCATAACAGCAAAGGACAAAACAAACACACATATTACATTAATATAAGATAGATTCAATCTCTTCACGCTGCAATCCCATCTCCAATATAATAATCAAATTCCTGTGACAGCTGTACCCCTCAGTGTAGCAGGCAACGGTTACAGACCATTAATAGCCAATAGGCTTTCAAAATTATCTGCACAAAATAAAATAGGAAGCCGTTCACCGACTTCCCTGTTAATGCAGGAGATGGGACTTGAACCCACACGATATTGCTACCACAGGCACCTGAAGCCTGCGCGTCTGCCAATTCCGCCACTCCTGCGAACAAGCATTATTCTACCAAAAAGTTTAGAAGAATGCAAGCATAAATTTAAAAAACTATACGAAATATACGAAAAACTATAAATCTGTTACTACACCAGCTTTGATATATCTAAAACCAGTGCATCAACCTCCTCCTGTTTTGTGGCCCAGCTGGTGCAGAATCGCACTACAGTGCCATCATTCTCTCTTCCCATCTCTTCAAAATAGTACTTCTCGGCAAGCGTCTTCTTCTGCTCATCCGATAAAATAACAAACTGCTGATTTGTAAAGCTCTCAACCCAAAACGGTACCTTCTTCTGTTCAAATGCCTCTTTAATTTGCATGGCAAGCTCATCGGCACGCTTTGTCTTTTCAAAATAATCACCATTCTCAAGCATAGTGGCAAACTGTAAGCCCATCAGCCAGCCTTTTGCAAGCACTGCACCGTTTTGCTTCATATAAGCCTTAAAACGATACTTGATATCCTCAGCATTTATAACCAGCGCTTCGCCAAGGAGCGCACCACACTTTGTGCCACCGATATAAAAAACATCCGAAAGCATGGCAAAATCACAAAGTGTAAGGTCATTTTTATCTGAGCCCAGTCCATATCCCATTCTCGCACCATCAACAAACAGGTACATACCGTATTTCTTGCAGACAGCACTGATATCGCAAAGCTCTCTTTTCGTGTAAAGAGTACCCTGCTCAGTCGGAAATGAGATATAAACCATCTTTGGCTCTGTCAGATACTCAGGCTTTGCATTGTCATAATACTCTGCGGCACACGCCTCGATCTGCGCAGCACTGATTTTACCATCCGTGTTAGGAAGCGCAAGAATCTTATGACCTGTATTCTCAATAGAAGCTGCCTCGTGGCAATTGATATGTCCCGTATCCGCTGCAATCACGCTCTGCACCGGTGAAAGCGCCGCCGCAACCACAACATAATTTGCCTGTGTCGCACCCGGAATAAATTTAATCATGGAATCATCTCTGCCAATAAGCCCCTTAATAATCTGCTCAGCCTTATCGCACCACTCATCCTCACCATATCCCGGATAGCTGGTTGTATTTGTATCCGCCAGTGCCTTCAAAATGCAATCAAATGCACCGCGGTTATAATCGTTATTAAATCTAATCATTAAAATCTTACCTTTCCTGTCTTATCAATCAATATAGGGCGCCTGTTCTACCACGACGACCGGAGCCTCGCGGAAGATGGGTTGCAAGACGTCCGGGGGACGTCTGTTCTGCAACGACCGAAGCGGAGCGGAGACCTTGGACCCATGGGGACAAGGTCCGCTTCCGCTTCTAAAATTAAAAAGGGCTAAGCCCTAAGGCTTAACCCTTTTTAGTTTTATAATGCGGAAGATGGGACTTGAACCCACACGATTGCAATAATCACAAGATCCTTAGTCTTGCTCGTCTGCCAGTTCCGACACTTCCGCATGTATTTTGTTTTCGCCGCTTGTCTCACGCGACTCGTATATAATATCAGATTGTTTTCAAAAATGCAAGCACTTTTTTCAAAAAAATCATATTTTTTTACAGGCTCTTTTCATAGCACAAAAACGGCTGCCCATACAGGCTGCATTCACCCACTGTATCAAATCCAAACACTGCATACGAGCGCAGAGCCTTCACATTGAGCTTGTTGACTAAAAAATGCACACTTTTGTATCCTCTCCTTGCGAGCTCTTCCATCCCAAATACCAGCATTTGTCTCGCAATTTTCTGATTCTGAAAATCCGGATGAACCGCAAGTCTTGAAAGCTCAGCTCCGGGTGCCAGTTTGTGGCTCCAGCAATCAAGCCTCTCCACCTGTGGATCATCATCAATTGAAATCGCTGCGATAATTCTGTCCTCTTTGCTTTCGGCATCAGCATTAATCTCCTGCCCATCAATCATTACAAACAAAGATTCTCTACCAAGATCAAACTCAATCTCCTTCATTCCCGGATAAGAATCGTCCCATGGACAAAACTCCCTGCCTAGCTGTATCTTATACAATTTTAAAATTTCTTCTTTATTTTCTTCTGTAGCTGCTACTATTTTTCTCATTCTGTTTCTCATTTCCTTTATTTTCCCATGTGCATCGTTCTCTTCTGTTACACGATTATCTTTATCATAGACTATCTTTGCAACATAGCTCATCGTTTCTTACTTCCGCAACTAAAAAGTCCATTACAATACACATAACATCTCTGTATATTGTAACGGACTTTTTTCAAACCCAAACTTGGTGCAAGCACCATTTCTGATAAAAACCTCGAAAGTTTTTGTTCTATGTGCATATATTACTTAATTTCATTCACAAAGTCAATATATTTTCTGCTAAATTTTCAAATACCATTTATGTTTTGGATTATTATTTTGCCCCTTAATATATTGTATTACCCCACTAAAGAATCTATACGCTTCAGCAATAACCTGATTTTTTAACTGTTTTGAGATTTATAGTGATTTCAGCTACTTTTTGGCTTGGTTTGGGGAGCTGTTTTGGGGATTTCTGCTGTTTCAGCTACTTTTTGCCGGTTTTTCTCCGGCTTTTTAGCTGAGTTTGGGTTGTTTCTTCTCCACCTCGTCGGTACGAAGTCTGAACTGCCTCTTTTAGCATTCTGGCCTGCGCATCTTCTGTGATTCGCTCATGTTTCTCGAGTCCAATAATTCGATCCAACAGGTAATACCAATATTGACTGGACATAATTCCTGAAGAGGAGGAGTGTTACCTCATTTCTTTGTAAAATGTTCTTCGACTGTTTTGTCTATGGCTTTCTGCTTCTTTCTGCAATCTGGCAAGCTTCTCCGACATCGTTTCTGCCTTGTCCATTGAAGTATCTGTGTCGCCATATTCCCGGTGACAAGAAAGATATATCTTATAAAATTCCCGAACCGGATGATGAAAACAGAGTTTAAAGCACGACCGTTTTACCTTTCAAAGTTTCGATTTTGGAGCTCATTTCCTTATTTCACCAGCATCTCATATGTAACCCCATACTTCTGCGCAATCTCGCTTGCATAGGATTTCCCTTCCGGAGGCGCCACTTCAATCTGATAGGAGCGTTCTGTCCCTTTCATGTGCACGATCATGGAAAACGCTTTCCCATCTGTGTGCTCTGCCTTCTGCTGCTCTTCATTCATTTCCTCCACATCAAATGCCAGCTTATGCATATGTGTATTATAAATGGTCCTCATTCCCTTATGTAAAATTGCCCTGACACTGTCCTTGGCAATGTAGTATCCTTCTTCAAACGAAGTGGTAGAAAATGATTCATTCATCAAAAGCAGACTCCTGTCATCTGCCTCCTCATAGATTGCCTTAAAACGCTTACATTCTTCCCCAAGCCTTCCTAAATCCAATGTCTTGTCCTCATCTGCCGGGAAATGGGTGTAGATACCTGTAACAGGGGAAAATGTAAATGCTTTTCCCGGAATATATATGCCACCCTGCGCCAACACAAACAACTGCCCAACAGCCTGTGTAATTGTCGTCTTTCCCCCTCGGTTGGCACCTGTTAAGATATACACTCTCCTATTCCGGTCGAAATCCATATCATTCGGTACAATATTCCCGGACTCCTCTGTCTCAAAAACAGCAAGCTTTAAATTGTAAATTCCACGTGCCTGCATCATATACGGATCAGATTCATTTTCTCCCTCTTTATATACAGAAGCTTTAGCAAAGGTAAAGCCCTGTTCCTGCAATTTTTGGATGTACTCCGCCCATTTGATATAGTAAAGCAGCTCCGGAATCAAGTCTGTCATGTCGGTAATGGTAATAGAAACATATTTGTTCAGTACTTCTCTGACTCTTTTCACCATATGGGAAATCATATGGTTGACGATTCGGTCTGTATAACGAGTCACATCCTTTGCCTGATCTCCCTCGGGAAGCTTCACAATGCCACCCCGGCTTTCCGACCGCATAACAGCTGTATCCATCACCTTCTGCATATGAGTGCTAATCACCGCATCTGCATTCACATCAAACAGTTGAAATTTGAAATTCTTTTTCCATATGGTATCCTCATTGATCCGATCCTTTGACGCAATATGGTCATAAAAATTGCCCAGGATTCCGGACTTTGTAAAATATTTGCTGTTTACAGATATCAGACCGATTCCGTCCGCTTCAAAGCGGTCATTCAAATTAATACCTACCGTAATGCTCTTAAGCTGTGAAGTGTCCATTTTCAGTTCTGAGATATCTTTTTTCAGTTCTGCAAATCCGTTGTCCGCATAGATTTTCTCCACATAGGCTTTTAAACCCAGAAAGCCTGCGGAATGAATGTCCGAAGCTGCCAGACATGTATGAATCGCATCCACACACTTGATATAATCATTAAGCTCGTCCAGCCGATGCAAAAGATCCCAGATGCAGGCACTCTCATCATATTCCCGGTTAAAGCTACCGTACTCCCTCAGAAAGCTGATGCGCTCGAGTATTTCCATAAGGTCATCACGCATTTTTTTCTGTTGAAGGACATCCTCGAAAATATCGCAGCGGTACTGCGTCACCGCCGGATCTGCATACATACGCGCCATCACGTTTTGAATGTAGTTCTGCTCCCGCTCCTTTGCTGACAGCTTTTTACAGATTTGATCCATCCCCAGATCATGCATAGTCACATCACTCAAGGTCCGGTATTGTGCATTTGTATCCGGGTATAATAAACTGTATTTTTTCTGACTCATAAGCTTGTCCTCTCCTTCTGATCTAATATGCAATTTTGAACGAAATCCGTATAATGTAGCTTCCCCCATTTTAACACGGAAGATAGAGTGCAGAGCGGAGACCTTGAACCACGGGCGCCTGCTCTACCACAACCGAAGCCATGCGGAAGATGGGTTGCAAGACGTCTGGGGACGTCTGTTCTGCAACGACCGTAGCGGAGCGGAGACCTTGGACCCATGGGCGCCTGCCACGCAACAACCGAAGCCTTGCGGAAGACGGGTTGCAAGACGTCCGGGGGGACGTCTGTTCTGCAACGACCGAGCCGGAGGCGAGACCTTGAACCATGGGCACCTGCCCCACAACAATCGGAGCCATGCGGAAGATGGGGCGCAAGACATCCGGGGGATGTCTGCTCTGCGCCGACCGAAGCGGAGCGGAGACCTTGGACCCATGGGGACAAGGTCCGCTTCCGCTT
>OJNZ01001314.1_pt1 | contig 13954 bp, 14 predicted proteins | sample 1598001 | NCBI WGS metagenome assembly OJNZ01 (sample SAMN01915225, study PRJEB22387) | human gut metagenome | isolation source: stool | host: Homo sapiens | place: USA | reverse complement strand
AGTAGGACTCCAGCGGGTCGATAGCCGGGTAACGCTTCGAATCGGCGCGGCCCTGCGAAAGGGCGTAGAAACAGCGGGCGGCTTTCTTCGTCGATTCGGTCACCGGCTCCTTGAGGTTACCGCCGGCAGGCGCCACCGTACCCAGGAAGGTCACCGAACCCGTCTTGCCGTTGCTCAGCTTGACCAGACCAGCCCGCGCATAGAAGTTCGAAATGATCGCCGAAAGATCGACCGGGAAGGCGTCCTGGCCCGGAAGCTCCTCCAAACGGTTGGACATCTCGCGCAGCGCCTGCGCCCAACGCGAAGTCGAGTCGGCCATAACGAGCACCTTGAGGCCCATCGAACGGTAGTACTCGCCGATGGTCATACCCGTATAAACGGACGCCTCACGCGCCGCGACGGGCATGTTCGAAGTATTGCAGATGATGATGGTACGTTCCATGAGCTTGTGACCCGTGCGGGGATCGACCAGCTCGGGGAACTCCTTAAAGATCTCGACCACCTCGTTGGCACGCTCGCCGCAGGCCACGATGATAATTACGTCGGCATCGGCCTGCTTCGAAATCGCATGCTGGAGCACCGTCTTGCCCGCACCGAAAGGCCCGGGGATGAAGCCCGTACCGCCCTCGGCCAGCGGGTTGAAAGTGTCGATGGCCCGCACGCCCGTCTCCATGACGCGCGAGGGGCGCGGCTTCTCCCGGTAACAGCGCACGGCCTGCTTCACGGGCCACCGCTGAACCATCGTAATATCGTGATCCCGGCCATCGGCATCGGTGATGACGGCGATCGTGTCCGTAACCTTGTACTCTCCGGTGGGCACGACGCTCTTGACCGTATAGGTTCCCTCCATCGTGAAGGGTACCATGATCTTGTGCTCGACCCACTCCTCCTTGACCTGGCCCAGCCACGATGCGGCCGAAACCTTGTCGCCGGGCTTAGCCAGCGGCTTGAACTCCCACTTCTTCTCGAAGTCGATAGGGTCGGTGATCGAACCGCGCGCGATGAACAGACCGTCCATCTTCTCCAGGTCGTTCTGCAGACCGTCGTAGTTGCGCGAAAGAAGACCGGGAGCGAGCGTCGCTTCCAGCATGTGACCCTCGAATTCGACCTTTTCGCCGATCTTCAGTCCGCGGGTCGAGTCGAAAACCTGCACGTAGGCATTGTCGCCCACGACCTTGATGACCTCGGCCATCATCTTGGTATCCCCGCAGTAAACGTGACAGATTTCGTTCTGGCCGACAGGGCCGTCCGCCTTCACGATCACGATGTTCGAGATGATACCGTTTACTCGTCCTGTTGTTTTCATTATCTGTTTTATTGTTTATTGATCAAATCCTTGCCGTCCAGACTGGTCATCAGGCGGTGCAGCATTTCGCGCCCCTGCTTGTCGTCCAAACGGGTCCAGCGCGCCACGATGTTCACCTTCACCAGGTAAGCCAGCAGCGCGTTGATGTCGAAATAATCGAAAGTGGAAAGCTCCTCGGCCTGGTTCCAGCGGATCGCGTCGATCTTGCGCTCCTTCTCCACCAGGTTGGTTTCGTCGTTCACGGCAGCGATCACCGCCTCCAGATAGGGGACATCGCCCCGCAAGCCGAAATCGGCGGCCGACGAGCGTTTGAGCTGCTGCGAAGTTTCATCCCCGCCCACGACAGACTGCTCGGCCGAACGTCCCGTAACGCGGGCTACGACGGCGGCAGAGATGTTGCGCAGGTTGCGGTCGAAATCGGCCCACTGGCGCAGGAAACGGCTTTTGGAGTGGGCGCACTCGTCGTAGTAGGCCGAGAAAAGAGCGTTCTCGAACGATCGGTCGGTGTCGATCCCGTCCTCGTTGTCGGCATCTTCATCGACGATGGCCGAATAGGAACGGACCACGGTCGCCATACGCGCCGGAAGCCGGTCGGGGTTCTTGGTCTGCTCCTCGATCTCTTCCCGCGAGAGGTTGCCCAGCGGGTTGTGCGCCGTGCGTCCCTTGCGGAAATTAACCAGGTTCTCGCAGTCGTAGTAACCGTAAAGCAGGCGCACGCAACGTGCGTCGCGGGCGGAAACCCCTTCGAGAATCTCCTCGATGATCGCCCGGGCGTTGAAGCCCTTGGTATCGGCATCGAGCGAATACTCCCGCAATCCGGCTACCAAACAGTAGTAATTCTTGTCGAACATGGCGCCCGGCTTAAGCGTTATACAGCATTTTATAGACCTTGTCGCGCAGGTACTCCTTCAACAGAGCGTCGAAATCCTGGTCCGAAAACGAAATGTAGTAGCCGCCGTCTTTGGCACCCACCTTGAATCCCGTCCTGACCTCCTTCGAATAACCCACCTCGACGCCTGCGGCCAGCAGCTCCTTCGCAGCGGCTTCGAACGTCGCTTCGAACGCCTTCTGTTCCGCCTCCGGCAGCAGGGCCTTCAACTGGTTCTTCGACGAATCGGCGCCGCTCCAGTTCTTGGCGACGGTAAGCAGCATCTGCTTTACGAATTCGGGATCGAGCGTCGCGGCTTTCACGGCGGGAGCGGTGCTCTTGGCGATAATCATGGAGCTGATCTCGGCTTTGATCTTCGAGAGGGCCTGCTTGCCCGCGAGCGAAATTTCGGTCATCGCGTTCTTCTCCACGTCCTGTGCTTTGGTATTGGCTTCGGCGAGGATCTTCGCAGCCTGCGCCTCGGCCTCCTTCACGATCTTGGCCGCATTGGTCTTCGCTTCGGCCACCAGACGTTCCGCCTCGGCACGGCCTTTCTCCAGTCCCTCGTCGTAGAGCTTCTGGGTTAACTGTTGAAGTTTGTTTTCCATAAGAATTTATGTTTATTATATTTGAATTTCTTATTCGTCACTCCATGACCTCGCGTCACGGATTCCGGGATGCAGCCCGGCCCCGCACCGACCCCGCCGACCGAAACGCACGGCATACAGCACCGCTTTCCCCGCCGGCAAATCCGACCGCAGGCATTCGATCCGGGATCACCGGAATCTTTCTCTTCCTCACCTCCATCCGAGACTCGATCGCAAGCGATCTCTCCCCGACTCCGACCGGAAACATCGGAACTGTTCCCGAAATCACACTCCTCCGAATTAGTTCCTACAAATATATAAAATCCATTTTAACCCACGCATATTCGGCGCATTTTTTTTCGGATCGAACCATAAAAAAATCGTTTGGGACAACCAACGTCTTCATCTTGAAAAAAGCTCCCTCCGAATGAAAATCCGAAGGGAGCAATGGCTTATTCAAAATTCATCGCCCTGATGTTCGGGACGCAGCAGATCGGTGACTACCTTTACGGGCGAAAAAGTCGTGATGGGGACTTCGACGAAGACCGTATTCCACCGGGCCATGGCACCGTTCCAAAGACCGGGCAGTTCCTGCGCGAGCAACTCGCGTCCGCCGTCCGACTTGCGGGAGATAAAACCCGTAGCGGGATCGACGAACTCCTGCAGATCGAAACGACCTCCTTTCGAGGTACGGAAGCTGCAAACCAGATCCACCGGATTGAAATGGGTTGCCAAGCGCATCAATTCCCGCTTTTCGGGAGCGATCTGGTTCGATTCGGCGATCTGGAGCGTCTCCAACCCGTCGGCCCCGGTCACCCAGAAGGGGCCGCCGCCCGGTTCGCCTTCGTTGCGCACCATGCCGCACACCCGGATCGGGCGGTCGAGCACCTGCCTCAAAAGAGCCGTGCCGTAATCCTTGGGCAGTTTCACGCAGAGTTCATTCTCGATGAACGCGGCGATGGGCTCCAACTCGGCACCCGGCACTTCGAGGGCCATGAGGTATTCAAAAATCCGCTCCTGCAATGCGAGCAACACTCCGGCCAGCGCTTTTTTATAAAGCACCGTCTCGCCCCGCCGGGCATCGGTAGTAACATTGTCGATATTTTTAACGAAGACTATGTCCGCATCGATCTTTCCGAGGTTCCCGATCAGCGCCCCGTGTCCCGCAGGACGGAAGAGCAGCCGCCCGTCTGCCCGTCGGAAAGGCGTACAGTCGGGATTCACGGCCAGCGTGTCGGTCGAAGGGTCCTGCACGGAGAAGGAGATGCGATACTTGACCCCGAAACGGGATTCGTAACCCGGTATCTTTTCGGCCAGCAACGCTTCGAAACGGGTCAGATGCTCGGGCGAGACGGTAAAGTGAATCTTCACCTCGCCCCCGGCGGCGGCGTACTGCGCCCCTTCGACCAGATGCTCTTCGACGGCTTTGCGCACCTCATCCCCATAGCGGTGGAACGACACCAGTCCCTTCGGGGTTTCCCCGTAACGGAGCCCTTCGGCGACGATATTTTCGACCGTCCGCAGCTCGTCGGCATCGTCACCGACGATCGTCCGCAGCTCGGGCCAGAAGGCGAAGCGGCGGCGGTTGGCCAGCAACTCCCCGACTACAGCCGTACGGCGCCCCTCGCGGACGAACTCGAACAAATCCTTGAACATACGGGTCGCGGCGCCCGAAGCGGGCACGAATTTCACCACCCGCAAAGACTCCTTCGCACGGTCGTAACGGGCCGCCGCCTGCTCGATCCCGGCAGCATCCAGCACCCGAATACCGTCGCCGCACGAAGCGGCCCGCGTCACGGGAAGAAAGGGAAAACCTTCCCGAAAATTCTTCAACTGGGTTTCGAGAGCCGCCGGCGTCAGGCCGTGCTCCTCCATTTGCACAAAATCCTCTTTCGTAAACATATCGGAAACCGTTTATCAGTCACATTCATTCTCTTTCAGCAAGATCGGCGCCACATCGACCGACGCCCGACGAAGCGGGCGATAAAAAACAGCGACTCCGCCCGTTTTTCTCTTCACGCACACGGCGCCCTACCCGCCTGTTACAAAAAGCTCCCTTCTCACTCGCATAGATCGAAACCGTTGAACGATCGTTCTCCTTGCCCGACACAACGCCCCACATCACTCGACCGAAAACGGCGAATTGCGAGCCCCTTTCTCTCCGCCGGGCAAAAAAGCCGTCCTCTCCTGCCTCACTCATCGGAAACATCGAACTACATTCTCTGTTTTCTACGCCCGGCAGAACGAGTGAAGTCGTTCTGCCCTCGCTTGTCGAAAACATTCAAATTAACGAAATAATTCCTAACTTTGCAAATATGATAGGAGAATTTAACAATCCCGAACTCGCCCCGCGCAACAGTTTTCACGTGGCGCAACGAGCGGCACGCCTCATCGAGTTCGACCGGACGGAAGATTTGCAGGAACTCTTCGAGAAAGGGATGCCTGATCCGTGGTACGTCCTCGGCGGAGGCAACAACGTCCTCTTCACGCAGGACTATCCCGGCACACTGCTGACCCCTGTGGCACAAGGTATCCGCATCGTGGACGAACAGCCGGACTGCGTGACGATCGAAGCCGACGCGGGCGTCGAGTGGGACGACCTGGTCGAATGGGCCGTGCAGCACGAACTGTGGGGATTGGAGAATCTCGCGCTCATCCCCGGCAAAGTCGGGGCCGCACCCGTCCAGAACATCGGAGCCTACGGTTGCGAAGCCAAGGATGCGATCCGAAGCGTCGAGATGTTCTGCACAGAGACCTTCAACACGCTCGTCCTGAACAGAGAACACTGCGCGTTCGGGTACCGGGACAGCGTCTTCAAACGCTCCCTGCGGGGACGTGTAATCATCACTTCGGTCCGCTTTGCGTTGAGCCGCACGCCCCGACCCCGCCTCGAATACGGGGACCTGGCCGCAGAGGTCGAAGCGCGGGGAGGCATCACGCTGCGCAACATCCGCGAGGCCGTTTGTGCGATCCGCCGGGCCAAGCTGCCCGACCCTGCGGTGACGGGCAACGCCGGGAGCTTCTTCAAGAATCCGGTCGTCGGCCGCGAGGAGGCCGAACGCTTGTCGGCACTTTATCCCGATATGCCGCACTATCCGGCAGCCGACCCTTCGCAAGTCAAGCTGGCCGCAGGCTGGCTGATCGACCGCGCCGGACTGAAAGGCCACAGCGAAGGACGCGTGGGGATCCACCCCCGGCAGGCGCTGGTGATTATCAACCTCGGAGGCGCTACGGGTACGGAGATCGTCGCTTTCGCCCGCAAAGTGCAGGAACAGGTAAAGAAACGCTTCGGCGTGGAGATCGAACCCGAAGTCAATATATTATAAAACCGACAAGGCACTGCCTATGAACCTACTGGACAATTTCCAACGCTACATCCGCCGCAACGAGCTGGCAGCTCCGGAGGATTTCATCCTGCTGACCGTTTCGGGCGGCGTGGACTCGATGGTCATGCTCTCGCTCTTCGTGCGAAGCGGCTATCGCGTCGGCGTGGCCCACTGCAATTTCCAGTTGCGGGGCGTGGAGAGCGAAGAGGACGAGGAACTCGTACGCCGCGAGGCGGAGAAGTACGGCGTGCCCTGGTACAACAAACGCTTCGACACCAAAGGCGAGATGGAGCGCACGGGCGAATCGATGGAAATGGCCGCACGGCGGCTGCGCTACGCCTGGTTCGACGAATTGAGCCGCGAGCACGGTTACACGGTGGTAGCCATCGCCCACCACATCGACGACTCGATCGAAACCTTCTTCATCAACCTGTTGCGCGGCACCGGCCTGCGGGGTCTGACGGGGATCACCACCCATGCCGGGAAGCTGATCCGCCCGCTGATGTTCGCTTCGCGCAAGGACATCCTCGAATACGCCGTAGCACAACACATTCCCTACCGGGAAGATTCGTCGAACCGCTCGACCAAATACCTGCGCAACAAGATCCGCCTGGGACTCGTACCCCGCATCAAGGAGATCAGCCCCAAGTTCACCGACCTGATGCGTCAGAACATCGGCCGTCTGACCGACGCGCAGCTCTTCATCAACCACGGCATCCAGCGCATCCGCGAAGAGGTCATCACCACCGAAAACGGGATCGACACGATCCACATCGACCGTATCGACCGGGCTTTCCCGCTGAATTTCGTAATCTTCGAACTGCTCAACTCGACCTATTCGTTCAAAGGCGACGTGTCGGACGCCCTGGTCAGGGCGCTGGAACAGAACTCCGGCACGGGCAAGCGGTTCTACTCCAAATCCCACGTGGCGTACATCGACCGGGGACGGATTATGGTAACCCCGATCCCGGCGGACGACCCCTGCCAGGTGCAGGTCGAGGCGGGCGCCCCGCGCTGCTACTGCGGCAACTCGGTGCTCTACTTCGAGCTGCGCGACATCGACGATATCCAGGGCTTCGGCGTACCCGAACACATCGCCCAGGTGGATGCCGACAAACTCAAATACCCGCTCACGGTGCGCCGCTGGCAGGAGGGGGACTGGTTCATTCCCTACGGCATGTCCGGCCGCAAGAAGGTCAGCGACTACCTGATCGACCATAAAGTCCCGCTGCCGGAGAAGGCACGGCAGTTCGTACTGCTTTCCGGGGATGAGATCGTCTGGCTCGTCGGGCGGCGCATCGACGACCGCTACCGGCTCACGGCCGAGACCGAAAACGTGCTGCGCATCACCAAAGAGATCATTTAAGCCATGGCGAAAAGCGGCGTAAAATTCAAAGATACGATGGCGGCCTACGACCGTCTCCGAGGCGAAATCGCGGGACGGAAGTTCGCGCCCGTCTATCTGCTCATGGGCGAAGAGGCCTTCTTCATCGACGCTCTCTGCGACCTGCTGGCCTCGACGATCCTCCAGGAGTCCGAACGGGCTTTCAACCAGCTGACCGTCTATGGGCGGGACTCCGACGCGGGACAAGTGGTGAACCTCTGCCGGCAGATGCCGATGATGGGTTCGTACCAGGTGGTGATTCTCAAGGAGGCGCAGCAACTGCGCGGTCTCGACAAACTCTCGCTATACACTTCGAAACCCTCGCCCACGACGATCCTGATCGTCTGCCACAAGGAGAAGAACGTGGACAAGCGTTCGCAGCTCTACAAAAGCATCGCCCAGCACGGTGCGGTGCTCGAATCGGTCCGGCCGCGCGATTACGAGATCGGCCCCTGGCTCGCGCAGTTCGTCGCCTCGAAAGGCTGCACGATCGACGCGAAAGCCCAGGCGATGCTGACCGACCACCTGGGCACCGACCTCGCCAAAATCTCCAACGAACTGGGCAAGCTGCTGCTCTCGCTACCGGAAGGAACGAAGAAAATCACCGACGCACACATCGAACAGAACATCGGCATCTCGAAGGATTTCAATAACTTCGAACTCTGCAAGGCCGTCACGGGACAGAACCTCGAACAGGCCCTGCGCATCGCCGACCATTTCGCCCGCAACCCCAAAGACAACCCCCTGCTGGTAACGATTCTGGCCCTTTTCAATCAGTTCCGCGAAATTTTCCGCATCAACTACCTGCGGTGGCTCAGCCGCCACAAGGGAGTTCCGTTTCCCTCGGACACGGAACTCATAGGCATCCTGCGAATGAACAACGCCTACGCTCTGGGCGAACTGAAGCAGACCTCGGCACGGTGGGACAACCGCCGGGTGTTCCGTATCCTGGGGCTGCTGCGCGAATACGACGCCAAATCGAAGGGCATGAACGCGGGCGGCGCCCCGGACGGGGAGCTGCTCCGCGAGCTGCTTCTCAAAATCTTCCTCCAATAATGGAACGCATCCTGCTGCGCAACGGTATCCCGGAGCCGATGCCCCGCATCGAAGGCACATACCTCTATCAGACGCTTCATGTCCGGGGACGCCGCCCCCTCTGGCTCGACCGCCACACGGAACTGCTGGCTCGCAACATACAAGAGCTTTTCGGGTTGCGCTGGGCCCCCGACCTTCGCCGGCTGGAGGCAGAGATCGCCGCCCTGCTCGACGCCAACCGTCACCCCGTCGCAGGCTCTTCGTTCGTACGCATGGCCTTCACACCGGCGGGCGACCTGCTGCTGATCCCCGGAGCGGTATCCTTCTACGACGGGTATGCCCTGCGGTCGCTGCGGCCCGCTGCGGCTGTCGTGAACTACGGCGTTCCCTACCCCGAATACCCCACCTCGGCACGCGAAGCAGCCTGCATGCTGGCTTTGCAGGCAGCGGTGACGGCGGACAACCGGGCGGCGGAAGCGGACATTGAACGGGCGGCAGTCCGGACAGGCGTACAAGCGGTGATCCGCTGCGACGGCGAGGGATTCGTGCACGTATGCGACGAAGCGCCCCTGTTCGCCGTGAAAGGGAAAAAAGTCTATACTCCGCCCGCCCCGCCGAGTGTCGAACGGGAATTGGCATGCCGGGCCGTCGAAGCCGCCCGCCTGCCTCTGCTGGAGCTGGAGATCGGCCGGGAGCAACTTGCCCGTTTCGACGAAATTTTCTATGTCGATCACCGGGGCCTCACCTCGCTATCGGCCTGCGAAGGGCAACTCTACGCCGCAATCATCACCGAACGTATCGCCCGCGTCCTGAACAAATTATACTAACACATCCTGCCCGATACAAACCGGACAGGTTTCCTTTGTCCCACCCTATTTACAATACCTTCACAAAAGATCGGAATACACTCGGCATAAAAAACAGTTCGCTCGTTTCATTCTGCACTCATTTTCATTACTTTTGCAGAAAGTCGGATACATTCGGCAACACCCCCGGATCCGTTTGTTGGATTCTGTATTCATTTTCATTACCTTTGCTCCCAATGTCACACACCATCGCCATTTTTCCGGGATCGTTCGATCCCTTTACCCGGGGCCATCAGGCACTCGTGGACGATGCCCTGCGAATCTTCGACAAGGTCGTCATCGGCATCGGCAACAATGTTTCCAAGGCAGGACTGCTGCGCATCGAAGCCCGCAAACAACTCATCGAAGACCTCTATGCGGACAACCCCCGGGTCGAAGTGAGAATCTATACCGGTCTGACGGGCGACTTCGCCCGCGACCAGCATGCCTCGGCCATCATCCGCGGCGTGCGCAACACCACCGATTTCGAATACGAACGGACGATGGAGGCGACCAACCACCGCCTGCATCCCGACATCATCACCGTGATGCTCTTCACCCCGGCTCCCGTAGCCGACATCGCCTCGAGCACCGTACGCGAAGTACTGGCTTTCGGCCGCACGGTCGATGAATTCATGCCCGAAGGAATAGACATAAAAAAATACCTCTGATTACTATATTGCTATGATGGAATTTACCGCAGAAATGATCGCCGGTTTTCTCGGCGGCCAAGTCGCAGGCGACAAAGAGGCCAAGGTGCACACCGTCTCCTCGATCGAAGAGGGCGAACCCGGCGCCCTGACCTACCTGACCAACCCCAAATACGAAAAACACCTTTACAAAACCCGTGCGTCGATCGTATTGGTGAACAAGGATTTCACCCCTTCGGAACCCGTGACCGCCACCTTGATTAAAGTCGAAGACACCGGCGCCGCAGTGCTCAAACTGCTGCAAATGTATCAGGCCGCAAAACCCCGCAAACAGGGCATCAGCGAGCGGGCTTCGATCTCGGAGCGGGCGACACTGGGCGAAGATTGTTACGTGGGCGATTTCGCCGTTATCGAGGCGGGAGCCCGCATCGGCGCCGACTGCCAAATCTATCCCCAGGTCTATATCGGTGACGGCGTGACCGTCGGCGACGGAACGATCCTCTACCCGGGTGTCAAGATTTACGAGGGGTGCGTGATCGGCAGCCGCTGCATCCTGCATGCGGGTGCGGTGATCGGCGCCGACGGCTTCGGCTTCATTCCCAATGCCGCAGGCGGCTTCGACAAGATTCCGCAACTGGGCAACGTCGTCGTCGAAGACGACGTGGAAATCGGCGCCAACACCTGCATCGACCGGGCCAAGACCGACTCGACGATCATCCGCCGGGGCGTGAAACTCGACAACCTGATCCAGATCGGCCACAACGTGCAAATCGGCGAGAATACCGTTTCCTCGGCCCAGACAGGCATCGCAGGCACTTCGAAGGTGGGGCACAACTGTTTCCTCGCGGGACAGGTCGGCATCGCGGACCACGTGACCATCGGCGACAGGGTCTGCATCGGCTCCAAAAGCGGTCTCGACAAAGACGTACCTGACGGAGAAGTACGTTTCGGCTATCCGGCGCTGCCCGGCATGCAATATCACCGCGCATCGGCCATCTTCAAGAACCTGCCCGACCTGGCACGCCGCGTGAGTCAGGCGGAAAAGGAGATCGCGGCCCTCAAGGAGAAGTAACGTCCCTGCACCGTGTCCGACCCGACGACATACCGCATCATGGGCATCGACCCCGGCACCAACTACATGGGGTACGGGGTGCTGGAGGTTTGCGGACGGGAGGTCCGATCGGTCGTGCTGGGCGACATCGACCTGCACAGGATGAACGATCCTTACGAAAAGCTGCGCTACATTTTCGAGCGGGTCGGTGCCCTCGTGGACGAATACCGCCCCCGCGAGGTGGCTCTCGAATCGCCCTTCTTCGGCGAGAACGTGCAGTCGATGCTCAAGCTGGGCCGGGCGCAAGGCGTGGCGATGGCTGCGGCGTTGAGCCGCGGACTGCAGGTATTCGAATACGCCCCCACACGCATCAAACAGTGTATCACGGGCCGAGGCTCGGCCCCCAAGGAGCAGGTCGCGGCTCTCGTCAGCAGCATGCTCACGATCGAACGTCCGCCACGGCGACTGGACGCTACGGACGGTATGGCCGTCGCCCTGTGCCACCATTTCATGAGTTCGAACCCATTGAACGGCGCCCTCGGCGAAGATCGGTTCAAAGGACTCGGCGGAGGCCGCAAGGCTGCCTCGGCAAAGGGCAGTTCGAGCTGGGAACGGTTTTTGAAGGATAATCCCCAGCGCGAAATCCGGCAAACGCCGCGAACACCCCAAAAGACGAATCACAAACCGACCAAATAATCATTTTAATCCTTTCTCAGCACTATGAAAAAAGCGTTAATAGGTCTTCTTGCCGCAGGCACCCTCGTGGGATGCGGAGGCAATACCTACACCATCACCGGCAAACTGGACCCGGGAATCACGGACTCCGTATTCCTGATGCAAGGCAATCCCGAAAATCCGACCATCGCATCGGCAGCCGTCGCTGCGGACGGTACGTTCAAAATCAAAGGCACGATCGACCAGCCGGACCTGGCCATCCTTACCAACCGGCACCGCCAGGGCATCGGATTCATCTTCCTCGAACCGGGAAAAATCGACGTTAAAACTGCGGATCTGGGCCAATTCCAAGTCGGCGGCACCCGCTCGAACGAGATTTTCCAGCCGATAAACGACTCTTTGGGCATGCTTCAGGGACAATTCCTGGTGGCCATGCAAGAAAACGACATGGAGAAATTCGATTCGCTGAACCAGGTAGCCAACGGCATCATGCGCCGCGCTTTGGACAACAACTCCGACAACCTGGTCGGCGTTTACTTCTTCGGAAACCTCTATAACGAAATGGAACCGCAAGAAGCCCGCGAAATCCTGAATAAATTCCCCGAACAGATGCAGAAAACCCAGATCCTGACCGCCATCGCCAAATCGATCGCCGCCCAGGAAAATACCGAAATCGGCAAGCCCTATCTGGAAATCGCGCTGCCCGACTCCCTGGGCGAAACCGTTTCGGTGACACCCCTCATCGGCCCCGGCAAATGGGTGCTGATCGACTTCTGGGCAACCTGGTGCAGTCCCTGCCGCGGCGAATTGCCCTATCTGAAGGAGGCGTTCAAGGAGTTCGGCCCCAAAGGATTCAACATTTACGGCGTATCGCTCGACAACGATGCCGAGAGTTGGAAAGAATTCCTTGTAAAAGAGGAGATGACGTGGCCCAACGTAATCGCCGTCACCGACGGCAAGAGCGCCCCGATCGTCGAAGAGTACGGAATCCGCAGCATCCCGACCAACTTCCTGATCTCGCCCGAAGGCAAGATCGTCGCCAAAGACCTGCGAGGCGAAGGAATCAAGGAGAAGCTCGCCGAACTGGTCAAATAAGCGCATCCGGCAAAATCATCGAATTACCCCTGCGGATTTCAGCCCGCAGGGGTAATTTTTGTATGACAAATCTCCGGTCCCCATAGCCAGTCGGACACGACAAATGCCCTCTTTTCCCGGCAACGATATTTCCACCGACAAACTCCCGGAAAAGAATCCGAACAAAGCACAGATTACCTCAAATCAAACATTATCAATGTATTATATTCAAAATTACCCCTCTTACCAAGATATAAAATAAAAAGACTGGTAAATTTTACGACAAATTATTTGCATAAGAGCAATTTTCACACTACATTTGCATTCGCAATTCGGCGCCGTAGCTTAATTGAATAGAGCATCTGACTACGGATCAGAAGGTTACAGGTTTGAGTCCTGTCGGCGTCACACTGAAAACCAGCCACTTACAGCGTTGTAGGTGGCTGGTCTGTTTTTGGTCGTACACACAATTTACACACAACTTGCGTCTAATTGCCGCCGGTTACATCCGGGGCGATCCGCAAAATACGCGCCCGCAATTCGGACAATATCCGGCGTTCCGCCTCTTTCTGTTTGTTGCTCCAGTATCGGCGTTCGCCGGGCCTCCGTGCTTCCTGCACCCGTACCCGTGCCCGGTCGTATTGCGCCCTTGCTTCCTTTATTTGCGTGTCATTTCTTGAGGTCATAGTATTTGTTGGTTGAGGGGTCAAACGTCCAAAATTCGCCGTCTTTGGTCCATTCGCGGATAGTGTAGCACCCGCCCGGCATATACGCGGCATTGTGCCAGGCTGCGGCCTCGGTGGGAAACACTCCCACCGTTTGGCCGTCCGCCGAAAGCTCGTAAAGCATCATATTTCCGTATGGTTTCTTAATAGCTGCAACTTGCCTGTTATCGACTGATTACATAATTTCATTATTTCATCCTGCGCTTTCATCAGGGATCTATAGAAATCCTCGTTTATATCGTCGGCCTCCCTGCCGTATTCCATACTGGTAAATCTGTCGGCCATCTCGTGCAATTCTACCAATACGATATATATGCCCAAATATCCGGCGGTCACCTGTGAGAGCTTCACCCCTTTCAAATCCTCTACTGTCATTGCTTATAAAGTTTTTCTCCCATTTTAACACGTTCGTCTATTGTCGTCCCTTT
>OJNZ01001280.1_pt1 | contig 14328 bp, 12 predicted proteins | sample 1598001 | NCBI WGS metagenome assembly OJNZ01 (sample SAMN01915225, study PRJEB22387) | human gut metagenome | isolation source: stool | host: Homo sapiens | place: USA | reverse complement strand
CAACTCGTCGCCGGTGATGGTCTCCTTCACCAGAAGGAACTCAGAAATTTCGTCCAGCAGTCCCCGGTTCTCCGTCAGAATGCGCTTGGCGTCGGCGTAGGCCTTCTGCAAGATCTCCATGACCTCCTTGTCCACCTCGGCGGCGGTCTCCTGAGAGCAGTCCATATACGCCTGCCCGTCCAGATACTGGTTTTCCACCGAAGCCGTGGACATCAGCCCGAATTTTTCGCTCATGCCGTACTGGGTCACCATGTTTCTCGCAAGCGCGGTCGCCCGCTGGATATCGTTGGCAGCGCCGGTGGTCTGGACGCCGAACACCACCTGCTCGGCAGCACGTCCGCCCACCAGAGTACGCAGTTCCGTGCGCAGTTCTTCAGCAGTGGACAGATACTTTTCTTCCTCGGGCATCTGCATGGTATAGCCCAGCGCGCCGGAGGTGTGGGGAACAATGGTGATCTTGGACACGGGCTGGGAATGCTTTTCCAGCGCCGCCACCAGTGCGTGACCCACCTCGTGATAGGCGACCAGCCGCTTTTCCATGTCTGTCAGAACGGTGTTCTTCTTCTCCGTACCGGCAATGACCGTCTCGAAGGACACCAGCAGGTCTTCCTGATTCACCAGCTGACGGCCCTTGCGCACAGCCCGGAGAGCAGCCTCATTGACCAGATTGGCAAGGTCAGCGCCCACCGCGCCGGCCGTGGCCTGAGCGATCTTCCGCAGGTCCACATCGTCGGACAGCCTGATCTTCCGGGTGTGTACCTTCAACGTATCCAGCCGTCCCTGAAGGTTGGGCTTGTCCACGATGATCCGGCGGTCGAACCGGCCGGGACGGAGCAGTGCCTTGTCCAGAATCTCGGGGCGGTTGGTCGCCGCCAGACACACGATGCCTTTGGACGGCTCAAAGCCGTCGATCTCGCTGAGCAGCTGGTTCAGCGTCTGCTCCTGCTCGGAATTGTTCCCGTAGCGGTTGTCCCGGGCGCGGCCCACGGCGTCGATCTCATCAATAAAGATGATGCAGGGCGCGACCTTCGCCGCTTGCTGGAACAGGTCACGGACACGGCTTGCGCCCATGCCCACGAACATCTCCACAAAGTCCGAACCGGAAATGGAGAAGAATGGGACGTTAGCCTCGCCCGCCACAGCCTTGGCCAGCAGCGTCTTGCCGGTGCCGGGAGAACCCACCAGCAGCGCACCCTTTGGCAGTTTCGCGCCGATGGCGGTGTACTTCTGGGGATTGTGGAGGAAATCAATGATCTCCTGCAAGGATTCTTTGGCCTCGTCCTGACCGGCCACGTCCTTGAAAGTAACGCCGGTCTGCTTTTCCATGTAGACCTTGGCCTTGGATTTTCCGAAGCCGCCCATCATGCCGTCGCCGCCCATGCGCTTAGTGAGCAGATTCATTACCAGAAACAGTCCACCGATCATCAGGGCGTAGGACAGGATCATCATGATCAGGGAATTGTCTTCCACGATCTTTTTGTCCACCTTCACACCCATAGCGTCCAGCTCCTCGGACAGGGCGATCAGGTCGCCGCCGCCGGGAAGGCCGGTGTAGCATGCCTTCTGCATTGCCGCGGGCTTGCCTGCCTCTTCCTTGGTCATGTAGATGATGCGGTCGGACTGAATTTCCACCTCAGACAGCTGCCCCGCGTCCTTCGCCGCGAGAAAGTCCGAAAAGGAAGTCTGTGTATATTGGCTCTTGGAGATACTGCCGTAAATCCAGTTGACCAGCAGAACGATCGCCAGCGTGATCAGCAGCGCGGTGCCGATGCTGCCTTTCGGGCGGTTTCCGCCGGGTTTTCTCCCGTCGTTGTTATTGTTATTATTGTTGGGGGAGTCATTGCGATTCAAGTCCATTCCCTCGCCTCCTTCATTACACTGGCGTTATCATAACACATTTTTCCGTGGTAGGCAATCGGCGATTCTCCTTCCCGCGGTAAATTTTCTGTTAATTTCCGCCAGAAACAGCCATTTCTCCCGTCCTGAGCGAAAAATAAGAGTTGTGAAACCGGAAGAAATCTGATATAATAGTATGGCTTGTATGTATTTGTATGTATACGAAGGCACTTTCTCAGGAAAGGATTTTGGATTTATGAACGAAAAGCGCCGCCCCCAAGGGCGGAATTTCCCGCCCCGATCCCCACAGGCAGCGCCTGCGGAGGAGACCGAGGGGCAGCTGGAGGGACGCAACGCCCTTCAGGAAGCGCTCAGAAGCGGGCGCACCATTGACAAGGTGTTCATCGCCGACGGCGACACCGACCGTGGCTTACAGCGTCTGGCCGCAGAGGCAAAGGACGCGGGCGCAGTTGTGGTCAGCGTTGACCGGCGGAAGCTGGACGCCATGTCCTTCACCCATGCCCATCAGGGCGTGATCGCTCTGGCCGCCGCCCACGCCTATTTTACCGTTGACGACATTCTGGAGGAAGCCGCGTCCCGTGGGGAAGCGCCCCTGATCGTCATCTGCGACGAGCTGTCCGACCCCCACAATCTGGGTGCCATCCTCAGGAGCGCCGAATGCGCGGGCGCCCACGGCGTCATCATCCCCAAGCGCCGCAGCGTGGGTCTGACCGCCACCGTGGCCAAGGCTTCCGCCGGTGCCGTGGAGTACATGAAGGTCGCCCGGGTGACCAATATCAACACCGCCATCGCCGAGCTGAAGGACAAGGGTGTCTGGGTGTTCGGCACCGCCGCCGAAGGCTCCATCCCCATGTATAAGGCCGACCTGACCATTCCCGCCGCCATTGTCATCGGCAATGAGGGTGAGGGCTTAAGCCAGCTTGTTCGGAAGAACTGTGATGTGATGGTCAGCATCCCCATGAAGGGAAAGATCAGCTCTCTCAACGCGTCCGCCGCCGCATCCATTCTGCTCTACGAGGCGGTACGCCAGCGCATCGGCTGACAGCAGCCGAATTTCACCAGGAGGAAACCCATATGGACAATACCAACGAATCTCAGGAATTTGATCTTGACGACATCCTGCGGGAATTTCACGAAGATCCCGACGATGACGTCAAGGATACCGCGTCGGAGGAGGAACTGGACGTAGACGTGCTGCTGGTGGAGGAAGTTAGTTCCCCGGCACCGGAGCAGCCCGAGGCCCCCGAGACTGCCGAAGCCCCCGAGGAAACCCCCGACCCGGTTTCCAGCGGCGACACCGTCCGCTTTGACCCCGAAGCGCTTTCCAAAGAAGCGGAGGAAGCCGCTCCCAGCGACGACACCAGAGCCATCGACGATCTGATCGCCGAAGCGCTGTCGGGCAGCGGTTCCGACGCCCCTGCACCGGAAGCCCCTCAGCAGCACCAGACCCCGCCCATCACCTTTGACCCCCATCAGCGTCTGCGGGAGCTGAAAAAGAAGCTGGTGGCAGGCCCCGAAAAGCGGTACTATGAGCTGACGGAGCTGGGCATCGGCAAACTGCAGATCGGCATTCTGCTGAACCTCGTCATCTTGCTGCTGTGCGCCGGTGTCACCACGCTGCTGGCGCTGGATATGGTGCCAGAAAACCGGATGCGTCTGGTGATCTTCAGTCAGGTGCTGGCCATGCTGGTATCCGGGCTGCTGGGCAGCCATCTGATGCTGGACGGGCTGGGCAGCATCTTCAAGGGCCGGTTCAACCTGAATTCTCTGCTTACCTTTACGTTTATCGCCTGCTGCGTGGACGCCGCGTCCTGCCTTGTGGAGCTGCGGGTTCCCTGCTGCGCCGCCTTCTGTCTGGAAATGACCATGGCCATGGCCGCCCGCTGCCAGCGCCGCTCCACCGAAATGGGGCAGATGGATACCCTGCGCAAGGCCGTCCGTCTCAAGGGCATCGCCAAAGTTTCCGACTATTATGAAGGAAAGCCCGGTCTGGTGCGGGGCGAAGCGGAAGTCGAGGACTTCATGGACACCTACAGCTGTCCCTCCACCCCCGAAAAGGTGCAGGGTGTGTACGCGCTGCTGAGCCTGCTGATCTGCATCGGTATCGCCGTGTTCGCGGGAATGCTCCACGGCACGAGCCTTGGCGTGCAGATCCTCGCCACCAGTCTGCTGGTGGCCGTCCCCGCCAGCTTCTTCATTTCCTACACCCGCCCCATGGCAGTGCTGGAAAAGCGGCTGCACATGGTCGGCACCGTGCTGTGCGGCTGGGAGGGCGTGAAGGATCTGAGCGGCAAAGCCGTCTTCCCCCTCCGGGATGAAGACCTGTTCCCTCTGGGCAGCACCAAGCTCAACGGCGTCAAATTCTACGGCAAGCGCAGCCCCGATGAGGTGGTGTCTCTGACCGCCTCCCTCATCACTGCCGCGGGCGGCGGGCTGGTTCCCGTCTTCCAGCAGCTGATGAAAAACCGCAGCGTGGAAGCACATCCCGTGAAGAACTTCCAGAATTACGGCACCGGCGGCATCGGCGGCGAGGTCTGCGGTGAGCCGGTACTGCTGGGCAGCCTGAACTTTTTGCAGGACATGGGCGTTGTGATCCCCGAAGGCACCATGGTCAATCAGGCGGTGTACGCCGCCATCGACGGCCAGCTGTGCGCCGTGTTCGCCATTTCCTACGCCAAGATGCGTTCCGCCGCGGCGGGTCTTGTGACCCTGTGCGGCCACCGGTCGGTGACCCCCGTGATCCTGTGCGGGGACTTCATGCTGACAGAAAGCTTCCTGCAATCCAAATTCGGCGTCAAGACCCGCCGGATCGTCTTCCCCACCCGGGAGGTCCGGAACGATCTGCTGAACCGCCATCCCGACCCGGACGCGCCCACCCTGGCCATCACCACCCGGGACGAACTGGTCAGCGCGGCCTACGCCGTCACCGGCGCGCGCAGCCTGCGCTCCGCCGCCACCCTGGGCACCGTCATCCACCTGATCGGCGGCATTCTGGGAATGCTCACCATGCTGGCGCTGGGCTACCTCGGCTCTACGGAGCTGCTCACCCCCACCAACGTGCTATTGTATCAGCTCATCTGGATGATCCCCGGCTTCCTCGTCACGGAATGGACGAGAGCCGTATAATGCGATCTGCCATCCCCGGGGACTGCGGCTCCGGGGATGGTTTTATTCTGCCCTTCCCCCCGGGCGGCGATTGTATACCTTGCTGGATTTCCATGCCGGAATTTGTCTGTTTTGCACACAAAAACAAGTGTCCACCCACCAATTTACACAATTTCACAAAGTGACGAAAATAAGCATTGCAATTAGCGCGTCTTTCGTGTATAATGTCACTATTCGGGTGCCCGCGCCCCAAATGGAAGGCTTCCCTTCCCGAAAGGAGTATTGACCACAATGTACACTGTTAATTCCATCCGCAATATCTGTCTGCTGGGTCACAGCGGCAGCGGCAAGACCGCGCTGGCTGAGAGCCTGCTTTACATGACCGGCGCAATCGACCGCATCGGCAAGAACGCCGACGGAAACACCGTCTGCGATTACGACCCCGAGGAGATCCGCCGTCATATTTCTATCTCCACCTCCGTCGTTCCGCTGGAATACCACAACGTGAAGATCAACCTGCTGGATACCCCCGGCGCGTTCGACTTCTCCGGTGCCGTCATGGAGGCGCTCCGCGCCGCCGACGCCGCCATTCTGGTGTGCTCTGCCAAGGACGGCATCACCGTTGGCTTTGAGAAGGCATGGAAATACTGCGAAGACCGGAACATGCCCCGTTTCGTCTACATCTCCAAGGTAGACGAGGACAATTCCGACTACAACGCCACCTTCAACGCTCTGCGGGAGAAGTACGGCAACAAGATCGCCCCCGTCGTCATCCCCATCTGGAATTCCGCCCATAAGGTCACCGGCATCATCGACGTACTGAACAAGCGCGCCTACGAGATGCAGAACCTGAAGCGTGTGGAGATCGACGTTCCCGCTGATAAGGTGTCCGTCATCGAGGAGTTCAACGACGCGCTGAAGGAAGCCGTCGCTGAGACCGACGAGGCTCTGATGGATCGCTTCTTCGAGGGCGGCGACTTTACTTACCGGGAAATGATCACCGGCCTGCATCAGGGCGTGAAGGATCTGAGCCTGTTCCCCGTGCTGTGCGGTTCCGGCCTGACCTGCCTTGGCAGCCTGATGCTCATGGACAACGTCATCGACCTGCTGCCCAACCCCGTGCAGGGCAACTACCATAAGGCTACCACTGCCGACGGCAAGACCGAAGAGTTCGTCGTCTCCCCCGGCGGCGTTCCCTGCGCCTATGTGTGGAAGACCGTCTCCGACCAGTACGGCAAGTATTCCTACGTCAAGGTGCTGTCCGGTGAGATTACCTCCGATACGACTCTGGTCAACGCCCGCACCGGCGAGACCGAAAAGCTCGGCAGACTCTACACCATGTGCGGCAAGAAGTCCACGGAAGTCAAGGCTCTGGGCTGCGGCGACATCGGCGCCATCGGCAAGATGGACAAAGTCCGCACCGGCGACACCCTGTGCGACCCCAGAAAGGTCGTCTCCCTGAAGCAGATCCCCTACCCCGCTCCCTGCTATTCCATGGCCATCGCCCCCAAGGTGAAGGGTCAGGAAGACAAGGTCGGCACCGGCCTGAACCGTCTGAACGAGGAAGATCCCTCCTTCACCCTGACCAACAACGCCGAGACCAAGCAGCAGGTCATCTCCGGCACCGGCGATCAGCAGCTGGACGTGCTGGTCTCCAAGCTGAAGAGCCGCTTCGGCGTGGACGCCGTGCTGTATCCGGCGAAGGTCGCCTACCGGGAGAAGATCAAGAAGAAGGTAGAGGCTCATGGCCGTCACAAGAAGCAGACCGGCGGCAGCGGCCAGTTCGGCGACGTCTGGATTCGCTTCGAGCCGCAGGAGGAACAGGACGACATGATCTTCGCCGAGGAAGTCTTCGGCGGCTCCGTCCCCAAGAACTTCTACCCCGCCGTTGAGAAGGGCATTCAGGAAGCCGTTCAGAAGGGCCCGCTGGCCGGTTATCCCATGGTCGGCCTGAAGGCTACCCTGTACGATGGCTCCTACCATCCCGTTGACTCCAACGAAATGGCATTCAAGCTGGCCGCCATCCTGGCCTTCAAGGAAGCCATGCCCAACGCCAACCCCACCCTGCTGGAGCCCATCGGCGCGCTGACCGTCACCGTGCCGGATTCCTACGTGGGCGATGTGATGGGCGATCTGAGCAAGCGCCGCGGCCGTCCCATGGGCATGTCCCCCGATCACGAGGGCAACACCGTTATTGAGGCGGAAGTCCCCATGGCGGAAATGAGCAGCTACGCCATTGATCTGCGCGCCATGACTCAGGCCAGAGGCAGCTTCACGCTGGAATTCGTCCGTTACGAGGAAGTCCCCAAGGCCAATCAAGCCAAGATCATCGCCGACGCGAAGGCCAACGACTAATTTACTTGCGTTCCATTCATCGGCGCGGGGATATCCCCGCGCCGATGTTCTTTCAATTGTTAAATTTTGTTATTTTCCTAAGAAATAGTTGCAAAGTGTTACAGTTTGTTGTATACTGGAGAAAACAAGCGTTCCGGGCGGGTTTGAAAGCCCTCTCGCCGGGACGTATAAGGGAGGAGCCCAAAATGAAAAGAAAGAATATTCTCGCTGTGATCGCTCTGGTCGCCGTGTTCGCGTTTGCCCTCGCCGGCTGCGGTTCCAAGGATAAGGAACCGACCGCCAATACCGCCGCCAGCGTTCCGGAAATGTCCGCCGGGCAGGAGCTGACCCTGACCTCCAGTACGCTGACCGCCGCCACATGGAGCAGCCCCAACGGTGCTACCGTCAACCTGACCGCCACCCCCAACGGCTATGCCGAGGGGCAGAGCGCGGCATTCATCGTCCGTCTGGAGGGTGAGGAAGCAGCGAACGTTCCCTGCGAGTGGAACGGCAGCGCCTACACCGCGTCCGCCGATCTGAACGCTGCCGACGGCTACTGCTACTACGTCCTTCTGACCGCCGCGGACGGCACCCAGACTGAAGTCGCCATCAACACCCCCACCGCGCCCACCGACGACGCCCTGATCAATCTGGAGTCCGCGCTGAACTCCTACTGCAACATGACCGTGGCGTCCGCCACCCAGGACGGCAGCACCCTGACCATCACCGGTGGTTCCGTGGAGGTGCAGGCGCCCCGGATCACCAACGAGGGCGAGACCATCACCTGCAGCAAGGCCGAGCTGGTTCTGACCTTCAATGAGGAGATCGTCGGCACCGCCGCGCTGACCATGGAAGCCGCCGAAATTCCCGGCAGCTACACCGCGGACATCTCCGGCATCACCTTCAACATTCCCTCCATGGAGGACGACCAGCAGCTGTCCATCCGTCTGGATGTGACGCTGTCCAACGGCCAGTTCCTCACCGCCCCCGGCGGCACCTTCTCCTTCCTGAACGGCGAAATGGTGTCCTCCGTCGGCTGACATCCGCACAACCGCAAAGGGGTCAGGCTTGCCTGACCCCCTTTTCTGTATAAGATGAGGAGCGAAAATGAACTACGCCAATATGGTATCCGGCACCTTTCTTGCCCGCCCCAACCGGTTTATCGCCCATGTGGACATCGCCGGGCAGACGGAGACCGTCCATGTGAAAAATACCGGTCGCTGCAAAGAGCTGCTTGTCCCCGGAACGCGGGTCTGGTGTCAGGAGGCGTCCTCCCCTGCCAGAAAAACCCGCTTTGACCTGATTGCCGTTGAGAAAGGCGGCCGTCTCATCAATATGGACTCCCAAGCGCCCAACGCGGCGGCCAAAGAGTGGCTGCTCTCCGGCGGCTTTGGGAAAATCGAGGCCCTCCGGGCGGAGACCGTTCACGGCGATTCCCGGTTTGATTTTTCCTTTTTTAGGGACGGAAAGCTCTGGTTTCTGGAGGTCAAAGGCGTGACGCTGGAGGAAAACGGCGTCTGCGCCTTCCCCGACGCCCCCACCCTCCGGGGCGCGAAGCATCTGCGGGGTCTGACCCGCGCCGCCGCTGAAGGGTATGGCGCGGGCGTTCTGTTCGTCATTCAAATGGCGGACGTAAAATACCTGCACCCCAACGACGCCACCGACCCGGATTTTGCCGCCGCCCTGCGGGAAGCCGCCGGAAACGGCGTCTACGTCCTCGCCATGGACTGCGCCGTAACGGAGCAGTCCATGACCATCCGCCGCCCGGTAGAAGTGCGGCTGTAAAATCCAAATCTGTTTCCTCTGTCTCCTATTGTCAACCAGAAATTATTTATGGTTGACAATCGCGCATTGCCTGTGCTATACTGCTTCCGAATTCAACAGTTCGGAGGAAACAACTATGGAAGCATCTGTTTCAAGAAAGTGGAAAACCATTGACATGGCGTATATCGCCCTGTTTGCCGTTCTGATGGCGGTCTGTTCGTGGATCTCCATTCCCGCGGTAGTCCCCTTCACCCTGCAAACCTTCGGCGTCTTTGTCGCGGTAAGCGTCCTTGGCGGAAAGCGGGGAACGCTGGCCGTCGTGCTCTATCTGCTTATGGGCATCGTCGGACTGCCGGTGTTTGCGGGCTTCTCCGGGGGGCTGGGCGTTCTTCTGGGAAGCACCGGCGGATATATCATCGGATTTGTGTTCACCGCGCTGGTCATGTGGCTCATAGAGCGGCTTCTGGGGACGAAAACATGGGTGCTGGCGCTTTCCATGCTGCTGGGTCTTGCGGTGTGCTATGCCTTCGGCACCGCCTGGTTCCTGGTGGTGTACACCAAAAACACCGGCGCCATCGGCCTGTGGACGGCGCTGGGCAAGTGCGTGTTCCCCTACATTCTCCCGGACTGCCTTAAAATCGCCCTTGCGCTGGCCATCCGCAAGCGTCTGGCCGCTGCCATCCGGCTGCGGTAACGTCATGGACGAAGCAGTCATTCCCCTGCGCGCCCATCACGGCCTTTGTCTCCGCTTCTTTCAGGGGAAGGGCTACAGCGGGGCTTTTGTGGAAAACATGGCGCGGAAAAAGGCCATGCTGGAAGAAAATCCCCTCGTCCGGCTGACCGATCAGGCGGACGAAATCTGCCGCGCCTGCCCCAACAATCTGTGTGGCCAATGCGAATCCGCCGAGAAGGTGCGGCGCTATGACCGGACGGTGCTTTCCCTGTGCGGCCTGACCCCCGGAGACGTACTGCCCTACCGGGAGCTGGCAGAACGGGTGCTGGGCAGCATTCTGATACCCGGCCGCCGGGAGGATATCTGCGGCGACTGTCAGTGGACGGATTTATGCCAGTATAAGGAGGAAACGCCGTGACCACCAAGGAAAAGCTGCTTGCCCTGCTGGAAGACAGCAAGGGGACATTTTTCTCCGGGGAGGAAATTGCCCGGACGCTTCAGGTCTCCCGTGCAGCCGTGTGGAAGGCAGTAAACGCCCTCCGGGAGGACGGCTACACCATCGACGCCGCAACCAATAAGGGCTACCGCCTTTCTCCGGATTCGGACATTCTGTCCCCCCAGGGCATCCGCAGATTTCTGAAGCCGGAATACCGGGATCTGGATTTGACGGTACTTCCCACCGCGCCCTCCACCAACGCCCTTGTCCGGGAAAAGGCCAATCAGGGCCGCCCGGAAGGCTGCGTCATCGTCGCCTGCGAGCAGACCGCCGGGCGGGGGCGCTATGGGCGACAGTTCTTTTCTCCGGTTGATTCCGGCGTATACCTGAGTCTGCTGCTCCGCCCGACGGCCTACTCTCCCCAGCAGGCGACCTGCCTTACGGCGGCGGCTGCGGCGGCGATGTGTCAGGCCATAGAAGCGGTGACCGGGCAGCAGCCCGGCATTAAATGGGTCAACGACATTTTCCTCCATGGCAAAAAGGTCTGCGGCATCTTGACGGAGGCCGCCGTTGGTCTGGAAACCGGCGCTCTGGACTACATGGTGCTGGGGGCTGGCGTCAACCTCTACCCACCCGTGAAAGGGTTCCCGGAGGAAATTCAGCCCATTGCCGGGTCGGTTCTGGAGCGCAGCTGCCCGGAAGCAAAAAACCGGCTGGTCGGAGAATTTCTGAACCGCTTTTGGGATTTCTATACCCACCCGGAATGCAGGACATATCTGGAAGACTACCGTTCCCGGAGTCTGGCAATCGGGCAGAATGTCACCGTTCTCTCCGCTGGGCGTGCGGTCAGCGCCTATGCCTACGGCATTGACGACGATTTTCGTCTTCTGGTACGCTACGAAAACGGGGACACGGAAGCGCTGTCCTACGGAGAAATCCGCATTCAGCTGGCTGAAAGCGCCCCTTAACGAACACACAAAAAGGCACCCTGTACTTTCTCGTACAGGGTGCTTGTCTTATCGATTCAGAAACGCTTTCGTAACCTCGACAATGTGTTCCGCGCTCAGGCCGTAGGCTTTCAGCACCTCGGCCGCAGTGCCGGAACAGCCGAACTTGTCGTTCACGCCGATGCGCTTGACCGGGACGGGACAGGTTTCCGCAAGATAGCTGCACACCGCTTCGCCCAAGCCGCCGATGATGCTGTGCTCCTCGCAGGTGATGATCTTCCCGCATTCTTTGGCGCATTTCAGCACCAGCTCCTCGTCCAGCGGCTTGATGGTTGACATGTTCACAATGCGGGCGTGGATGCCCATGGCTTCCAGCGCTTCACCGGCCTTGATGGCCTCGTAAGTCATCAGACCGTTGGCGATGATGGCGATATCCGTACCCTCGCGCAGGATCTCGCCCTTGCCGATCTTGAATGCAAAGCCGTCCTCATGGAACACCGGAACTGCCAGACGTCCCATCCGCAGGTAGACCGGCCCCTGATATTCATACGCCGCCTTGACAGCCGCCTCAGCCTCCACGCCGTCGGCGGGGCAGATGACGACCATGCCGGGGATGGAGCGCATCAGCGCGAAGTCCTCGCAGCACTGGTGGCTTGCGCCGTCCTCGCCCACGGACAGGCCGCCGTGGGAAGCGCCGATCTTCACGTTCAGGTGGGGATAGCCGATGGAGTTGCGGATCTGCTCGAAAGCCCGCCCCGCGGCGAACATGGCAAAGGAGGACGCAAAGGGAACGAAGCCGTTGGCCGCGAAACCTGCCGCCACGCACATCATGTCCGCTTCCGCAATGCCGCAGTTGAAGTGGCGGTCAGGGTACGCCTTGGCAAACATGCCGGTCTTGGTGGAGCCTGCCAGGTCGGCGTCCAGCGCCACGATGTCCTCATGCTCCGCGCCCAGAGCAACCAGTCCCCGTCCGTAGCCCTCGCGGGTGGCCATTTTCTTTACATCTGCCATATTACATGCCCTCCAGATTGCCCAGCTGCTGCTTCAGCTCCGCCATAGCTACCGCGTACTGCTCGTCGTTGGGCGCCGAGCCGTGCCAGCTCGCCTGATTTTCCATGAAGGAAACACCCTTGCCCTTGACGGCCTTCATGATGATCGCGCTGGTGCGTTTCGCCAAGCTGGATACCCGCCACGCGGCCGGCGGCGTAAAGGTGGTCAATCTGGCCTCCAATCTGGGCAGCCTGTTCACCGCCCTGCGGGCCGGGTATGTGCTGGTGGGCGTTGGCCTGATCTCCTCCGTGGCGTCCATTCTGGGGCACTATATCGGTGCGGGTCTGGCTATCAAAAACGGCAGCAAGATCGTCCGGCCCACGGTGATCGCAGTCCTGCTTCTGCTGACCGTAAAGGTAGGCAGCGAGCTTTTATTCCCGGAATTCTGGAGTTGAGGTGCGTAATATGTGTGAGAAAAAGGCCATCGGTATTTTAGGCGGCATGGGCCCTCTGGCCACCGCCGACCTGTTTCAGAAGATCACTCTGCTGACGGAGGCGGAAACGGACCGGGATCATATCCGGGTGTACATCGACAGCAATGCCAACATTCCCGACCGCACCGCCGCCATCCTCAGCAACGGCCCGGACCCGGTACCGGAAATGGCAAGTGCCCTCCGGAATCTGGAAGCCTGCGGTGCAGACTGTGTCATCATGCCCTGCAACACCGCCCATTACTTCCTGCCCCGGCTTCAGGCCATGACAGAGATTCCCTTCCTCAGCATCCTCACCGCCGCTGCGGAAACCTGCAAGGCCCAGTTCCCCGGAATGACCGTGGGAATTCTGGCCACAAAGGGGACGCTTTCCGCTCAACTGTATCAAAATGCCCTTGGGGAAGCCGGTGTGCCGTACCTGACCCCGGAGGCGGAAGAGCAGGATGCCCTCATGCGGGTCATCTATGACGGTGTCAAAGCCGGAAAAGGTCCGGACGCTTACCGGGCGGATCTTTTGACCGTGGTGGAGCATATGATGACCCGTGGGGCCGGTGTGTTCCTGCTGGGCTGCACGGAACTGCCCTTGGCTGCGGAGGCCGTGGGCCTGACGGTCCCCGTGGTGGATCCCACGGCGGAGCTTGCAAAAGCCGCCATCCGTTTCTGCGGCTTCCGTATACGGGCAAAATAAGCAAAAAACGCCCATAGAATCTCTGTTTTGACGAATGATTCAGTGAAACAGATGGGATTTTGCACAAAATAAACAACTTTATTAGTGCGGACTTTACAAGTTCCCGGCATACCGCTATAATATCTCCAATCATATTTGCGTAAATTTCTGCGAATTTTACGCACAGCGTATTAAAAAGTGTGAAAGAGGGAGCGTATTCTATGGAAAAAAAGAAAAAACTGTCCCTGCCGGTACAGATCTTTATTGCTCTGGTACTGGGTATCGTTGTCGGTCTGATGTTCTACTTCACCGGCGCAGCCGGCTTCACCACCAGCTACATCAAGCCCTTCGGTGATATCTTCGTCAACCTGCTGAAGTTCATCGTGGTGCCTGTGGTGCTGCTGTCTATGATCGACGGCATCATCTCCATGGGCGACATGAAAAAGGTAGGCGCCGTTGGCTGGAAGACCATTCTCTACTTCATGGTCACTACCGCCGTGGCCTGCGTCATCGGTCTGGTCCTGGCAACGGTGTTCAACAACGCGGGCCTGTTCCCCAACCTCAGCGAGGCCGCTCAGGCCGCCGAGTACGAGGCCAAGGAATACGCCGGCTTCATGGCAACTCTGGTTGCCATTTTCCCCACCAACATGTGGAAGGCGTTTACCGAAGCCAATATGCTTCAGGTCATCGTCATTGCCCTGCTGTTCGGCGGCTCCATTCTGGCTGCCGGCGAGAAGTCCAAGCTGGTCCGGGACATGGTGACCTCCGCTTATGCCGTGGTAGAGCGGCTGATGGAATTCATCATCTCCCTGAGTCCCATTGGTGTGTTTACCTACATGACCTGGGTGGTTGCCACCCAGGGCGCTGAGATCCTCGGCTCTCTGGCGCTGGTCATTCTGTGCGCCTACATCGGCTACATTCTCCACGCCGTGCTGGTCTATTCTGTTTCCGCCAAGGCGTTTGCCGGCATCAGCCCCGTCAAGTTCTTCAAGAATGCTTCCGCGGCTATGATCTTCGCCTTTACCCCCCCCCCCCCCGCCGCGACCCTGCCGGTCTCCAAGGAG
>OJNZ01001268.1_pt1 | contig 14456 bp, 10 predicted proteins | sample 1598001 | NCBI WGS metagenome assembly OJNZ01 (sample SAMN01915225, study PRJEB22387) | human gut metagenome | isolation source: stool | host: Homo sapiens | place: USA | reverse complement strand
TACATTCCGATGAGCAAAATGTATATCCGTTACCAAGCCGAAGCGCAGTCTCTTCTCATTTTCCCGCGCCAACAAGCCCGTTGACACCCCAACTATGAACAACAAACAGACAACTATTTATTTGAGACAGCAGAATGTTTCTGTTTTATTAAAATAAAAAGGAAACAAACTTTTGAAGTAATACTTACGGAAAAAATAGATTTTATAATGTTTCTTTTTCGTACATTTGCAGCAACATAATAAAAGCGAAACATATAATGGAGAAGCAAGGAGAAATCATACTATACCAACCGGATGAAGCTGTAAGGTTGGAAGTACGTTTAGAAGATGAAACCGTTTGGCTCACACAAGCGCAGATAGCAGAACTTTTTCAACGTGACAGAACCGTTATAACCAAACATATAAATAACGTTTTTAAGGAAAAGGAATTGGAAGAGAAAAGCAATGTGCATTTTTTGCACATTGCTAATTCCGATAAGCCTGTCAAGTTCTTTAGTCTAGACGTAATAATTTCAGTTGGATACAGAGTTAAAAGCGTAAGAGGTACGCAATTCAGGCAATGGGCAAATAAAATTTTAAAAGAATATTTATTGAAAGGCTATTCTATAAACCAACGGCTCAATGACATGGAATATAGAATGAACAATAAATTCTTCCAAATAGAGAAAACCATTGCTGAACATGATGCAAAGATAGACTTCTTTGTGCGCACCTCATTGCCTCCGGTGGAAGGTATCTTCTTTGACGGTCAGATATTCGATGCGTATAAGTTTGCTACAGATTTAATAAAGTCTGCCAAATGCTCACTTATACTTATCGACAACTATGTAGATGAATCCGTGTTACTCATGTTGAGCAAACGAAACATCAGTGTTTCAGCCACCATTTACACCCAGCGCATCACGCAGCAACTCCAACTCGATCTTGACAGGCATAACAGCCAGTACCCGCCTATCGACATCAGGACGTACCGAGACAGTCACGACCGCTTCTTAATCATTGATAATACGGAAGTATATCATATTGGGGCATCGCTAAAGGATTTGGGCAAGAAAATGTTTGCCTTCTCCAAACTGGAACTTCCTGTCCATACAATAATTGATGTATTATGAAATAAGCTAATCACCCATGCGAGAAACGGAAGAGAATATAAAATTCAAGATGGAAATTGACGTATTGGTTCCCATTCCACGTACTGTCACCCGTGATTTCACCAGTTTGAAGCACCTGCGTCAATGGCAGAAACGGAATGACATTGACGGTTCTCTTTACTGCTTTGCACACCGGGAATACCTGCTCAACGAAAAGGGAGAATGGGAACAATTTACCGTTATCGGCAAACAGGTAGTAACTATCGGAGAATTGGAAAGACTTCTTTTGGCTATGAAGCAAAAGGGGTTCAACCAATACAGCCGTGAGGAATATGAAGAATTAATGTCTTCATGTTTGAAAAAGTGAAGAATTAAAACCTTCATTAAACAACTAAATACAAAACAGGATGAAAATAGGATATGCCCGTGTTTCCACCAAGGAACAACATCTGGATATGCAACTGGAAGCGTTGAAGGCTGCCGGATGTGAGAAGATCTTCTCTGAGAAAATGACCGGACGTCAACAAAACCGCCCGGAACTGGATGCCTGCCTGAACTTTCTCCGGGAAGGCGACACGCTTGTCGTATATAAGCTGGACCGGCTTGGCCGTTCGCTGAAGAATATCCTTACGCTATTGGAAGATTTCAAGAATAGGGGCATCCAATTCACCTCACTGCAAGACAACATCAGTACGGAAGGCGCAATCGGACAACTGATGAACAACATTCTCGGTGCTTTCGCCCAATTTGAGCGTGACCTTATTTATGAGAGAACCCAAGAAGGCAGAAGAATCGCCAAGGAAAAAGGTGTCAAATTCGGCAGAAAGACACTTATCAACAAAAACAACATCGCCAAGCAGAAAAGCTGCATCCAGCTCTATGAATCCGGAACACCGGTAAGGGAGATACAGAAAATATTAAATATAGGCAGTAGCGGAACAGTGTATCGTCTGCTGCGAAGGAATGGTATTACACTAAAATCTGAGAACAGAAATACGAAATAAATCTCTTCTCCCATCCTTCACCTTCAAAGATGATTCTCAAAGATCATCTGCCCCCACCTCTTAACAAGGTTATAGGAAAGTTCCCGTGAAGGGGACCGATTTTTTAATTCAATTTAATACAAGAACTCCATGCACTCCTGTACCGCTTTTTCCAGTGCTTCTTCCAAACAACAGTCGCAATATCTGTGAAGCCTAGATATTTGGGATCTATTGCAAGGTCAATATCTTCTGAAAACCGTTCTATCAGTCCCCATCCTTTGCTAAGGCTTGTCCCGCCTTTGAATACAAAAGCTGTAGCATACGGCAAAGAAAATATAGCACGTAATACCATACTGACCCAATAGTCCTTCTCTACGGCATTGTCCACGATCCTTTTATTTTCGGCGACATTAGCCAAAATGGTGAGCTGTTCTTCTTTTGTAAGCTTAGTGAAATTCATAATGCAAGTCTTTGTTTAATCCATTGCAGAGCAATGCTGTAATCGTATCTGATTTCATCAGGACTGCCATATTTTTCAATAGCTTGTTTTATGATGACAACCTGTTCATCGGTTACTCCATCTTTTCCTAATTCTTTCATAGCAGCGACTATTAGTGGGAACAAGTCCGTCTTATAAGCAAAATTGCGAGGCACACTGCGTTTGAATATGATTTTACGGTTCCCGATAGTAAGTTCCCTTGCAGCGGCATCTGTCAAATAGACTGCATTCATCGTAACCTGTGTGGAAAGTCCTAATTTGTTCAATGCAGTCAATCCGCTGGGAATAATGCGTGCCTTATCCTTTTCAGCAACAGCATAAGCGATTTCCTCTATAGAAGGTCGAAGTATTCCGAACTTATTTCGTGACGGATATAAATATATGCCTTGCGAGAGGCGTATAAGAACACCTCCTTTTTCTAATCTGGAAAGGGCACGAGTAACCAACCCGTCATTATTTAGATAGGCAAAATCCTGAACCATATAGAGTTTGTTTGGTCCATTGCTTTCAATCGTATTGCGTATCTCTTTTGTTAGTATTACTCCCATGATCATTAATAATCTGAGTGCAAAGGTACAATATTCCCTCCAGCCAGCAATAAAATGTCCGAAAATCTTAAAGAAAATCGGACTTTGAGAAATGTTTTGCGGTTTGATACCTCAATCCTAAATATATTAAGTCAAGTCTAGAAAAGATAATCCATCATGAGGTGGTTTCAACCGTACACGTCGTAGGAAATCAATACCTACAATGATAGAATACAGAGAGAAGCGGAAGTGCCCTCCGATGATAGAAAAGAAGGAGATGTGGCAAGCCGGTATATACCGGTATTCGCCACACCTCCTGAAGGTTTGAGGGTGTCCCAAAACGCAAAATGGAACACCCCCGCTTTGTGTTTAGTGTCTAGAAGTTCAGTTTATAGGATTGTTTACCTATCTGGATAATGTAGGAACCTTGCGGCATCTGCTCCGAGTACTCGCCTGCGGACAAGGACAGGGTCTTGTACACACGACCGTCGAAGGTTACGACATAAGCCCGCTCAGCCTCCGGTGTCCGGATGAACAGGCGGCTGCCGGAAGCCCATACACGCAACTCACCGGCCTCGATCTCCTCGTTGGCGGTCGGATCGTCGCCCTTCACGATACCGGTTACGGTTACTACCACGTTGCTACGGATGTTAGCGACCGTATAGCGACCGTTCGCGTCGGCCGTAAGTGTCGTACCGTTGGCCTTTACTACCATATTGTCGGCGTTATAGCCTGCTTTCACCTCTACGGTGAAGGAGAGGCTACTACCCTCCGTAACGGTAGTGGACCCAGAGGCGGAGATCGTAGCCCCCTCCACGACCGGAAGCGTCACGGTATAGGTAGTCGGGGTTGGCTCGGGTTCCGGTTCGGGTTCGGGGATACGGGATCCGTTCGCCGTGATCACCAGCGTACCGGTGATCTTCTCCAGCGTGAACTTACCGGTGGAACGATCATAAGCGTAATCCGTTCCGGTGGCAAGGGGTGCGTTGCCCATTTTCACGGTAATGCCGCTAGGGAGCTCGTAGCCGGAGCTTGGCTTCAAGGTCAGCTCGATCTTCGCATCCTTGGCCTGCGGCTCAAAGGAAGCGGGTTCGGAGGAGAGGTTCACGAGGTTAAGCACTACCTCGAAGTGACCCTCTTTAACACCCTTGACAGAGATAGAAAGCGGACCGCTCACGTTCGGTATCTCGATCTTGCCGGAAACATTATCATAAGAATACTCCCCGGCACTCAACAGGCGACCATTCATAACGACACTGATCGCGTATGGCAAGTGGTAGCCGGTGTTGGGTTCCAGCTCAGCGGTGAAGGTCTCGCCTTCCTCCACATTCTCCGTGCCCTCGATCGTCACGCCCTCTGCGTTTTCCGTCACGGGATAGAGCTTATTAGCTTTCGCCGTGATCTCGATCGGGCCTAAGACCTTGGTGATAGAGATCTTGCCATTCTGATACGTATGCTCGGCGGGTTTGCCGTTCATCAGTACGGTAACGGCTTGCGGCAACTTATAATCTGCGGGAGCGGTCAATTGGATGTCTAACGACTTGCCATGAGTCACCTTCGTTCCGGACACAAAGTCGGAGGTTAGGTTCGTCAAGTTAAGTTTCACCTCGTAAGTCTTCGCCACGGCAACGGCTGTTACCTCTACGTTTTCGGTCACCTTGGCGATGGAAACCTCGCCGGTAGCCTTGTTATAAGTGTAATCCGTAGCGGCGGCGAGTTCCTTTCCGCCCATCTTCACCACGATAGCCTCCGGCAGGTCGTAGCCCTCGTCCGGCACCAGATTGAACGATAACGGATCTCCATGGGCAACGTTTTCTGGCACATCCATCGGGGTAAGGCTCGTAGCGGTCACCTTAACAGTGTACTGCTTCTTCACGCCCTTGGGGGTAGAGATCGTCAGGGTAGCGTCGATCCCCTTCAACAAGGCGAACGCTCCGGTTTGCTTCTCATAGGTATAGTCCGTACCGGCGGTAAGTGTCTTATCGCCCATCTTCACCGCGATAGAGCCATCGTAGGTATATCCCTCGGCGGCGGCGAACACCACGTTGAACGCGGCCTTCTCGCCAACCGTAAATAGCTGCTCGATCGCGTTCGGAGTCGCCACGACACCCTCGCCCGGCTTCAAGATCACGTTGAAGTGATGGTCGTCGATAGCGGTTGCCGTGATGGTAATATTTTCAGTTACCTTCTCGATAACTACTTTACCCGTCTTCGAATCGTACGTGTACTTAATCGTAGATGGAGTCACCGTGATATCCTCCGGCAAGCGGTAATCCGTAGCGGGCTTCAGCGTGAACTCGAAAGTTTCGTTCTCTTTTACCGGTACGCCTTTCACGATGTCCTTATCAGCGGTCAGGTTCGTCAGCTTACCGGTGATCGTAAAGCTATTCGGCTCAGGATCGGCATAGACAAATAATTCCATATCCGCGGTAACAGCATGTATCTTCACCGTGCCGCTCTTATAATCGGCCGCCTCCGTATAGGTATAGTCTTCACCTTCCTGGAGCGTCTTGTCCGTCTTAATGATAACATCTGTTTTCTTGATCAGATAACCTGGCTTTGCGGTCAGCTTGATCGTACATTCCGAGTTCTCTTTAACGGATAGACCTCCTTCCGGAATATCGGATGTAGCCCCGATCAGCTCACTCGCTTTGATCATATAAGTGACGGCCGGGATAGGCTCGGCATTGGCGGTGATCACCACATCGCCGATGACGGCCGGGATATGGATCCAGCCATTCGAGCTATCATAGGTATAGCCCGTACCGGCTACCAACTCCGTGCCGCCCATCGTAACCTTGATGGATGCCGGCAGGCGATAGCCCGCTTTGTCGCAGAGCAGCTGGCCCGTGAACTTTTTGCCTTCCTCTATCACGTTTTGGGTATTTGCCAACTTCAAGCTGGACGAGTTAAGCGTGACGGTATAGGTTTTGACTGTAGTCGGGTCGATGATGATCTTTGGGACATCAGGAAGGCAGGGAACCTCTTTGTCATCCACATATGGAGTTATATACAAATAGGGCGCATTAGATTCTTGGAATAACGTATGACTCTTGAGTTTGAAAGAATAAGGCGTATTCTCTGCCAACGTTCCAATCGAGATATTCTCTGTTGTAGACAAATAAGAGTCATTTCCACTAGCTGCCTCCAGCAGGATCTCCTTAGCCTGAGCGTCAAATAATTGTATTTGGCCTTCCTTCGCTCCTTGTATAGACATCGAGAGCTTCAACGGTTTTCCGGAGAGTGCTCTTGCCACATCCGTAAAACGGATGGCAAACGGGATCTCCTGATTGACAGTTCCGCGGATCGGGATCTTGTCAAAAGTCCCTGTCATGTTGTCCAAAAATAGCATCTTGTTACCGGATCTCTCAAACGCAGGCTTATTCCGATCGGACTCAGAGAATACTTGTATATCGTAAGTAAGCTCTCCGGCCTTGTCGGATAACACTTTCAAATAATTGACATAGGCTCCGTTTTTAATCTGTTTTAGAAGGACAGATACCTCAAACGAGCCGTTCGCGTCAATCGTTACCTTGTCACCTTTATTCGCTCCAGCGAGGGTATAATCTTCTCCGGTATAAATATCCAGTTTACCGACCCAGTCCGTATATCCTTTCAAGGTATAACGGATGATGACATTATCCTTCGCGTTTGTCAAAGAATAACTGATACCCTGCGTATTAGAATAATTATATTTAGTGTTATCCAATCCAGAAACAGACAGGAATTCCTTATCGAAACCATTCCAATTGATATCAGCGTTCATCGGTTGCTCCGGATCATTCGGATCGTCCGGAACGGGATCGATCACGCCATTGTTGTCAATTCCGGTAGGGATAGTCTCCAAGGCACGCATCACTTCCCAATTGGAACCATCGGCAGAGCAGAGCAAAGCGATACGTTGCCCGTCCGACAAATCGGACGACAGAGTCATCGTGGCAGAATAACCGGTATACTCCCGCCAACCTCCAACGTATGCTTGAAAATTCCTCGCCAAAGGATCCGTTGGTTTTTGTACGATCGCACCATCCTGACCTATCACGCCCAACTCCAAATAGAACACATGATCTTTCAAGGCGTAGTATTTCATGTCGAAACTGACACTCGCATTATTCCCGGACTTACTATAATTCGCCCGTATCAGGTAAGGCCTGATAAAATATTCCTCCCCGCTTTGCTCGGGGCGAATCTCCAACAAGACCGCCTGTCCATCGCTATATCCATTGCCATCCCCCTCTGCATCCAAGGTGGAAAGCACGAAGTAACCGTTAGAATATCCATCCCAACCCCAATTGATATGGAACGTTCCATCCTCGCTGTATCCGTCGCAAACAAATGCATGTCCACCACTACTGCTTTGACCGTCATAGATCATCGGATAACCCAGATCCAGCTCTTTACGCAACATGTCTTTCCACTCATCCCAACGGTAAGCCTCTTTCTGAAGATACCGGATAGAGGGACTATAACCAAACACCTCGGATAACGCTAGCGCCACACGGGAAGTCTGCGTCCCACTTGCGCTGACACTGTAGTTCATCTCTACATTTGCTCCGCAATGGTAAAGAAGCTCGGCTACAGCATCAGCCTGCGCATCATTATAACCACCGCCTTTATAAGAAGAAAGCATATTCCCCCAGTCATAATCTCCGTATGAAAGTTTATGTCCGCTATAATACCCGTCAATCGAATAATAATTATATTCCGGAGGATTCACCGCCCGTATCGGATACTCATGATATTTCATGATGATACCCATAGCGGTAGCCACGCAGCCGGTCACCGTATGTTTACCTTTAATAGTCGGTGTTTGCCGGTTATACGGTTCGCCTTGGCTCCAGTTGGCCGTTTCCAACAACACCTTTTCCCCGGCCGCCCGCAGCGCCGTGCCGCTCATCAGTTGGTTCCACTCGGCGGCGATGTCCGGGGTGGCCTCGATGCCCTTGTCGTTCGCCCACGTGATCTGGTCTTGGTAATAGGCCAACATCCCGCGAAGGTTCTCCGGCAGTTTGTCGGGGTCGAAACTACCCTTGTCGGAGTAGCCTAGGACGGGGCGTACCCGGTCGTCACCCGCCACGATAGCGAACCCCTTCTCGCCGGGGAAGTTGAACACGAAGTAGTCGGCCGAGCCTTCCATCGTACCGCTACGCAGGGCCGAGCCGCTTTGCCCGGGGGCGGCGGCGTACACCAACGATAAATCACTTGCCGAGCGCAGGCCACTGGTCACGCCCTCTCTTTGCGCCACGCTCCCCGCAACCTTGCGGGGAGCGTGGCCACGTCGATCCGTTCCGCCCACGTCAGCGAGGCCGTAAGGCAGAGGACCAACATTAGTAAAAATTGTTTTCTCATACGTGTATAAATTAAAAGTGGATAAGTATCAAACTCTTTGTTATAAGGCGACCTTGAATACCTCATTTCCCACGCGGATGATATAACGTCCTGCGGATAAAGCCAAGCTCGTATCTCCCGCCGGAAGCGCGACCGCCTGTAGCAGCCTGCCGTCAAAAGCGCTGATATAGACTTTCGAGGGGCTGGCCAAGTGTACGCTCAAACGACCGTCTTTTCCCCATACGGTAGCGGCCTTTGCCATCGGGATCTCCCCGTTGGCGGTCGGGACTGCGGCTGTCTTGAGAGCCAGGTCATACGTTCCCATGCTCGTCTCTATATTTCCCACCATCCGCAAAGGCGTAAAGACAATTCCATATTCCGTCTCGGGATCCAACCCGTCCAACGGCATGGAGGAGGCGTCTGCGGGCACGTCTACCACGTCGGTCAAACGTCCGGTAGCCTTCTCATAGACCTTGGAGCGATATCCGGTAGCGCCCGGGAACAGGTTCCAGCTCAAGGTGGCTCCGTCGTAGCGGGTCTCCTCGATAACGGGTATCGACACCCGGCCGGTTTGCCGCCCTCGAAGCGCATGCTCTGCTTCGACAGTCCCACTGGCATTCCTGTACCAGTACCAATACCAGAAAGTCTGGAGGATTACCCCCTCGAATTTCTCTCCGGGCAAGAACTCCGCCTCATGGCAGATGTCTTCCGACATGATGATACCATCCCCCCGGCAATAGCCGAAATAATTCCCCCGAGGATCGACCAGCCTTGCGTTCACGTCCACAGGTATCCAACCGTACCGCTCCAGATAGAAATCCGCCCAGACGTGATGAGACCCGTCGGGTCTTACCGTAACGATATGTTTAGCCGGTATCTTTTTAGCTCTCATCAGATTGACAAATATGGAAGCAAGGTTACCGCAATCACCTCCCCCGTCAGAAAGGATAGTCGCTATCGGGTTTATCCCGGTGTCTGTATACAGATACTTAAAATTCGCCGCCACGTACTCGTAGCACAAGCGAGCGTAATCCAAGATCTCGCCGCCGGACTCGCCCCAAAGCCTGTCTGACACGGAGCGGATCGTCGGATTGCTCGTATCGATATATCCCCCCTTATCCGCGGTATATCGCTTATAGATAGCGGATTCAGTATCATACGGATAGAGCGTGGTGAATTGTGCCATATCGATGTACATAGGATAGAGCGTGACTGAGAACTCCTCGCTTAACGTATACGATTCGCCGGAGGACGGCTGTCCGTCCGTCTTTATGTCTCTCAAATATCGGTTCGAGGCATCCAAATCGAGAACCGTACCCGAGGATCCCTTGAGCCCGACTACGTCTTGATAGATATTACTGACAGGAACGGGTAAGATCACGCTCATCTTTGTCAAATCACAATCCTCGTTTCTCAGCGTGACACTGTTCTTTACTTGGTAAGAGCTTTGCGCAAGCATCGCTTGCATGTTCATCGCCAATGCAGCGGTAAGTAGCAGATATCTCATAAGCTATACAATTAAAGGTACATATGGTTTTAACATTTATTCATTGGTATATATACATAAACCTCTATTCTGTTATTTATTTCCGATAAACCGAACATTTCGATATTTACGATACCCAAATACAGAAGTTACGAACCCTCTCAGATGTTTCATGTCGCTGTCACTCGGACAGTCGAAAAGAAACGCCAAAGACAGTGCTTCAACATTGTTCCGAGAGAACTATGTTTTTTCTGTATCACCCATTGCAAAGATATTAAAATATTTGTCACAAGTGTTATTTTTTTTAATAGGTACCCGGACTTTTTGTTAAAAAGTGCTCATTTTTACAATAAAAAAGTATTAAGTTCTCTCGGTACTTAAGTGAAAAATCAATAAAACACGAAAGCCACCAACCACAGAACTTTAGATTTCAACGCCAAACAATAGACGCTTCCGCAAGGCGTATCAGGATTCAACTCGAATACAAACGTGGCAATTAGCAGAGGCTATAAGAAAACGACACTATACAACTATCTGTTTTACAACCATATAAACAATTTAATCTAAATATTAGATCTCTGATTTTATGTTTCAGCTAGATTTAAAGACCTTTTTTTAAAACTCCTTTCCGGGATGGTCTTTTCTTTCTACCGACTTTTTTCCGAGCTTTCATGCCCCATCTGAGTTTATGAGCCTTTTTTTTACGGCACATAGCAATAAGGTAGGAGGAAGTGAGAAAAGTTTTGGACGACAAAAAATGTTGGGGACAGCGAAACCAGCCAGCGTTATTTTTTTCGGAACAAAGGGCGAAGACCGGAACTTTTTCGTATCTATCTACCGAAATAAATTTGCCGTTCAAAAACAAAGGGTCTCAGATGGAGCTATGAAAAACACACATAAAGGGAGGCAGAAAACAAGGAAAAGGGCAGTACGGAAAGTAAAACAAACCATACGGTTTTGCTTGCAAAACCGTATTCCTATCTCCCTGCCACCCGTGACTGGGGAAAAAGGTTAACAATGGACTGCCGGGACAAACGGTTAAAGGTCGGGACTGCAAAACGGAAGAAGAAGGTTGTTTCGGCATGGACGAAACTTTAGATGATGACTGTTGCAATCCCGCCCACGTTTGGAACTTCTCTTTTCAGGTTTACCCATAATCAGCCACATAACGGATGACTACGGGTAAACTTGGAATGAGAACAGTCATTCCGATGAAGGGGAGGAAAAAATCTGTGTGAACGCAAAAACGCCCTCGGATATGTAGCAAAAAAAAAGCGGCACCAGGCCGCTTCAATCATTTAGTTGCTTTTTTCTTTTTAGGGGCAACCTTCTTTTTAGGCTGATCCGGTTTTTCCTCTTCTTTCTCCGGAGTAGGATAAAACCTGGTGGCTACCATAATGACGCGGTCACGCTTCTCACCACTTTTTGAATCCGTCCATTCTTCCGGCCTGAAGTAGCCTACAACGGTAATCAGCTCTCCTTTTTTCAATACATCGAAGGAATCCACCGCTTCATTCTTTCTCCAGGCTTCAATCCCAATGAAAGCGGAAACATAAGAGGTTTCTCCACCTGTCTTGTCTGCACGGCTGACCGCGATAGAGAAGCGTGCCACGCTGGCTGTTTCAAAACTACGGATTTCCGCATCCTTTCCGATAAAACCTGTCACTGCGAATGAATTTTCAATCTTTTTCATATCTCTGATTTTTTTAGAAGTTAATTAATCAATTTTGCAGCGCAATAACTGATTGTTGGTTGGGGGACACCATGAAAAAAGAGATAAATACACTTTTTACGCTTATCGGAAAAAGGAAGATTTGTAACTTTTTTATTGGTGAAGATGGCAACAAATAATCCGGGTTAAATACGCTTTGTGAGCGGGGCGGAAAAAAGGAAGATTTCAATCGGATAACAACGGGGTATTTGTGAATCGTCCCCATATCCCCGTAACAGGGGTTGGCAACAATCTATATTTGCAACGGAAAATGATTTGACTTCACTAAAAAAACGATATGAAAAAGACAAAACTTGAAAATCAGTAACAGGTTTGGGAAGGACGCAAAAACAACCGGTTAGACAGCAGGCTGGGCCATACCGAGAATATAGTCAGCCGTCTATCGATACACCGGAAGAAACATCCGCAATTCCTTAAAAAAAATGAAGCCGGGGAATGAGGCATACCATATTCCATAATATTAGAAAAAGGACTGTGCGATAATATGAAAGGCTACACCGGAAAAATAGGAAAACGGATTCTGTGGGGAGAACATAACCATATGGGCATACAACCACTACACTTGTTTCCGGAAAAGAAGATTATACGACCGGAAAAATAACAAGACATCCATTCGGAGAAAAGCAAGCGATTGAAGCGGATGCCACTTTGGGGGCGAAATATCCGACTACCTATCTACAGCCCCTAAAGGGCTGGGGCATATGGGTAAAAAATAAGGGGAGCAAACGCATCATCCTACAAGATGATGCGTGAACGTATCGGATACCTGATTCCGATGCCAACGAACAACAGTGAGGGTTAACAAGAATCAGGCATACCTCAATGGGGCGATGGAAGTAAGAGAACTGCGTGTACGCTATCGCAAATCAGCTCAAAGGGGCTACCTTAATGTAGGGTGGTGGATAAGGAAAATGTGCCCCCCTTCTGAATTCAATCAGCAAATAAAATAACCGTTCAAGATTACAACTTACTGTTTCTTCGATTCCAACAAGTTCAAATCATCGATGACCAATCCATCCAGCACATGTTGGATTTTATCAGATATAGCCTTGTCTATGCTATACTTGGCACACAATGATTGAAAGCTACTTACAGCATCGAACACCTGTAGTATCTTCTTTTCGGGTTCCTCCACAAAATCCTCGGCGAAGTTAACGAAATCACTTGTGGTCAAGGCAGACCTTTTGCCCATCACGCCCATCGAATGAATGTGCGCAGAAGAATTTTCCCATGTATTTGCCGTGAACATCACATCGTATGCAGGTGACAAACGCCACACTCCTGTCCTGTCCATGGTAAACGAAATATTCTTATTATGGTCATCAGATATACCTGCGACATAATTAAACACCATCCTGATAAATATCTGGTCTTTGTCTTCCAGAGGAAGTTTCAGAGTCTCCGCTATCCAACACAGCTTCATATAATCATCTGCCCCCGGCATGATGGCCGCAAGAGTCTGGCTAAGAATCTTTTCTCCATTCTTACGATCAAATCTTTCTGTTACGAAATGATTCCTTCCATCAATTTCTTTCAGGAAACATGGCATCATGTCAATCCCTGCCGCCGCAGCCATTTCGCTGTATATCATTTCTATCTCTGTGGTAGGAGAGTCATCTGCCTCTTTGAATTTTATGATATACTGTTTGAAATTTTCGGGTAAATCCACCTGGCCGGAACGGAACTCTCCCGTTTCGGTATTATAGGCGATCACTGCCTTCGGGCGCATACCTCCGGCAGAGGTCCCAAGATATACCAACTTTTTCATCGTGAGGCTATCCTCTGGCGATATGACAGCAGCATCCCGGTCATTATATATTTTAGAAGCCAATGTTGCCAATGATGACATATCCACCGTCTCTTGGATGTCATCATCATTAAATTCCGGTTCAAATTCCAATGCTCCCATAGCTCTCTTGCCAATATAAGAGAGTTTCAATAGGGGTAATGACTCTGTAACCTTTATATTGTTATCCGTGAGCCACTGATCAAACAGGGAAGCCCCCCATTTGTCAGGAAGCGCATCCGCAAGAAATTCCGGAAGCCCTTGATATAACTTATCTTTATTCCCATAGAAAGACGCAAACAAAGGGGTTCTCTTGGGATGGGTGGAAGGACATATATCATAATCTTGTTTCCTATATTCATCAGTAAATTGGAATACGGAACAATGCTTTTCAAAATCCCAATTCAATTTACCAATACAAGTCCCCCACAGATATACATTCACTATAATTGGTTCTTTCTTCATGCCATCTTGCGTTTACTGTTAATTCTTTGTATTCTCTTGCCTGTTTTCTCATTGATAAGGAATGGAGAGTCTGGAAGTTCCGGTACCAGACCGACAACGCCCTCAAGAGTTCCACTTATACGTAAAATCTTAAGCAATGTACTCAGGGTAATATCATTTACTTTGCAAGATTCTATTCTTTTAATTGTAATGATGGATACTCCTGCCTTGTCTGCAAATTCTTGTTGAGAAAAACAACAGCTAAGTCGTATAGCCTTAACCCTCTTACATATTTCCTTAACAATACTTTCATCTGAGAATTAAAGCTCACATAATCCTTGTTTATCCTTTGCCTATGTACTTTATAACTACCTAATAACTTATTCCTGAAATTGCTTTCTTTGCTCTGATGGGTATCAAAGGTTATTATAAGGTAAGTAGGCTTAAATCTTATTACATAGGTATATAATAATTTTAAGAATCCATATGGTAACCCAGTTTCTATACCAGTTGTAGTTTTTAATTTTCTGAATTTTTCAAAAGCTCGATGGGCCAAGTTTGACCCATCTACTATAAGCAA
>OJNZ01001265.1_pt1 | contig 14467 bp, 9 predicted proteins | sample 1598001 | NCBI WGS metagenome assembly OJNZ01 (sample SAMN01915225, study PRJEB22387) | human gut metagenome | isolation source: stool | host: Homo sapiens | place: USA | reverse complement strand
TGGAGGCGGCATTGCCCTGCCCCATGACGGTGTCAAAATAGCGGGTCTCGTAGTATTTGTAGCCGATGTAGATGTTCTCAGCCTCGACAATGGCATCATTCATTTGAATGTCGGGGTTGGCGTTCGTCCACTGCAAATCGCCGAAGTTCTGTGCGGCGGGGGAGTTCGCGTTCTTGACCGCGTAAGTATCGGTCAGATGACCGGAGGGGCTGACCGCACCGGAGAGGATGTCGGCCACACCGTAGAAGCCGTAGCCGCCCGGCAGACCCACCTGCAGGATGGCGTCAACGCCGTCATTGTCCTGAATTTCCTGTACTTCCATCGCGCTGGCGTTGTTCAGCAGCACGATGACCTTGCCGCCGTTGGAAGCTTTGGCGGTGACAGCGGCGTTGATCAGATCGCGCTCATCATCGGACAGGCCCAAGGGGTCAGTCTGGTTCAGGTTTTGGGTCGGGTCTACACCGGCCGTACCAGGCTGGTAGGTACCGTTCTCAGAGGCAGAGCGGGCAATCGTGACAATCATCACGTTGTTGTCGTTCATGCTGTCTTTCCAAGCGGCGTCCTGGCCGTCCAGCGCAGCCTGACTCGGCTCCTTGCTGGAGAAAACGCCGGTCGTGGAGGGAGCCGTGATGTGATTGTACTCAATCGTACCGCCCCAGCTCTGGACTTCGGACTTGAAGGTAGGCTGCAGGGCCTCGTACATATCGGCCACAGTCTGGTTCATGCTGAAGCCTTTCGCCTTGAATGCCTGCACCATATCCACGGTGTCAGCATCGGTGCCGGTGTTCTCCACAAAGCTGGAACCCATATCGCCGCCCTGTACGGGATAGTAGCTGGAGAAGCCCAGCAGGGTGATTTTCTGGGTCTCGTCCTTGGTCAGGGGCAGTGCGCCGTTGTTCTTCAGCAGGACGCTGCCTTCCTCACTCATACGCTCGCCCACGTCCTGGATGCCGTGCAGCAGGTCAGTGGTGGAGGTGTAGTCGGACTTGAAGGTGTACAGGTCCACGCCGTCGGTGTCCTCGGTGACGAGCTTGGTGCTCTTGGTGCCAAGGAACTTGTCAATGTCAGTGCGGAAGCCGTCCACAACGGTGGATGCGCAGACACTGAGTGCCAGCAGTGACGCCGTTGCGGTGGTCACGCCGCGCCAGACGCAGCGCTTGGAATTTTTCTTACTCATGTTTTTCCTCCTTGTGTATATCGTAATCGCGTGTAGAGCGCGTTACTTCTGGGGGGCAGCGGGCAGAGGACTGCCCGCCCTGCAGGGGTGGTTGCGGTAGGGTGGCCAGTCCCCTGACCGCCGCAGCTGCCGCATTACTTCTTGTTCCGCTTTGCGATTTCGGCCTGCTCACGGGGCAGGTCCTTTTCAACGGTCCAGAACAGGATCAAAATCGCGGCGCCGATGATGTAGCAGACCGTTTCAACCCAGATATAGCTGACCGAGATGGCCGCCTGCACACCGGCGGTCTGGGCTGCGGTGCCCAGCGCGACATCAGCGGCCTGATTGTAGCCGCTGCCGTTGAGCATGGCGCTGAAGATCGAGTTGCAGATGGGGGTGGCTGCGACCATCAGCGAGCTGTAGATGCTCATCGTCAGGCCGTCCGTGCGGATGCCGGTGCGGTATTCGATATGGTCGATAACATCGGCGATCATCGCTAGGATCAGGTAGCAGGCCGGGGACGAGCCAAGGCACTTGAGCGCTACGCCGATGGCAACGGGAATGATATGACCGCCGCCAAGGCCGGCGATAACACCGCCCACAGCACCCAGCGCCATAAACACGCCGCAGACCATCCGCTTGCCGAATTTGTTGGCCAGCGGCACGACAAACACGGCAGCCACAGCCATCGGGATCGCGCCCATGATGCTGAGCAGGCTCTGCGAGGCACCCCAGGCGTCAGCATTGCCGAAGAAGGTGTTGTCCAGCACCCACTTGCAGTAGTAGCTCATCGAGCCATTCTTCATCGCGCCGCTCCACTGGAACAGCATGTAGAATGCCATGACGATCCACCACATACGGTCGCCGGTCACAGCCTTGAGCTGCTCACCCAGCGAGGCAGCCTTCTTCGGGGCGGCATCCTCGCTGCGGCCCTCCTCGGTGACACGCTCACGGGTGAAAAGGAACTGCAGATAAATCGTGATCGCGCTGAAAATGGCCACTGCCAGCATGGCAACGAACCAGAGGTGCTGATCCTCCTTCAGTGCGAAGGAAACGAGCATCGGGAATACCATCGAGCCGCAGCCCATGACGCCCAGACCCGCAATGTTCGTGAAGGAGGCCAGCGCGCCGCGCTGCTTGCTGTCACGGGTCGAAACCGGGATCATCGTAGAGTTGGCGGTGTTGTAGATGGGATAGGCCACGGCGTAGTAAAGGTTATAGGCAACCGCGATCCAGACCATCTTGGCCGCGCCCTCAAAGGGAACAACGAACATCAGCACGCTTGCGACCGAAAGCGTCAGCGCCGAGAGCAGGATCCACGGGCGGGCCTTGCCTGCCAGTGCGCGGGTACGCTCAATCAGCTGGCCTACCACGAGGTTGGCCGCTACGATTAAGACGGTCGAAATCAGCTGCAGCGTGGTCAGAAAACCGAGATCCAGCTTGAGGACATCGGTGAAATAATTCTGCAGGATGCTAGTAAAGATACCGGAGGAAAGCAGTGCGCCGAACGGGCCAATAAAATAGCCGAGCAGCATTTCCGGCATTTTTACATCATCGCTCGTAATGCGGGACCGCGTCAGCGGGGACGACCAGAAATTGGATTTGGATGTAGCCATAAGAGAGGGGTCACTCCTTCTTTATCTGATAAGTTGTGGTCATGGTTTGCTCAAAGGCTGCCGCGCACTTCGTGTGTGCCGCTGCCGAGGGTGAGCTCCTCTGCCCCGGGCAGTAAGACGCTGCAGGCCGTACCCATCGGCACCGTCACGCGGGCGGTGATCACACCGTCTGCAAGCTGCCACGCTGCATGTATCTTGCCGTAAGGCGTATCAACGGTGCCATCGGCTTCGGTCAGACCGCCGCCGATGAGCGGTGCAAAGCGAAAACGCTTATACCCGGCCTCCAGCGGCTCAATGCCCAGCACGCGGCGGTAGAGGAAAGCGCCTACCGCACCGCTGGCGTAATGATTGTAGGAGATCATCTGGTCAGTGCCGTCATTGCTGATGGGACACTCGCCATTCTCATCAAGGCCGTCCCAGCGCTCCCACACCGTTGTGGCGCCGACCCTGACCTCATACAGCCAGCCGGGGCATTGGGTGTTCAGCAGCATCTTGAAGGCCGTGTCGGCATGTCCGCTGTCGGCCAGTGCGAACAGGATGTACGGTGTGCCGGGAAAGCCGGTGCCGATCTTGTAATCGTTCTTTTCAACGAGCTGCACAAGGTTTTCGGCAGCCTTGGCGCGGACATTCTCAGGAAAGATGTTCAGGTACAGCGGCAGCACATAGGCGGTCTGGAACTCGTTCTTTACCCTGCCGCTGCCATCCGTAAATACGCTGCAGTAGGCATCTGCCACCTTGCGGCTCAAATCCGTGTAAAGGGCGGCGTCCTGATCCTTACCGAGGATGCGTGCAATCGCAGCCAACCGGCTGCTGGTGTAAAAAAGGCTGGCCGTGGCGGTGTATTTGCTGCGCGCCTGCCACTGGCTCATCTTGGGCACATCGGGCGCGACCCAGTCGCCAAAGTGCAGGACGGACGGCGTGTGCCAGATATAGCGGTGCTTTCCGATGCCGAACCCTGCCCAGAAGCGGCAGGCCTTGACATATTTCTGCATTGTGGGGTACATCGTGCGCAGAATGTCGATGCTGCCGGTCGCCTCGTAGAGCGCCCACGGCACATTCACGCAGGCATCGCCCCACCAGTCCACCGCCATCTCAGGCATCGTGGCCGGGAATCCGTAGCCTTGTACGGGCACTGTGTTCGGAATGCCGCCGCCCGGCCGCTGCTCGGCCTTGACATCGCGCAGCCATTTTTCAAGAAAACGGCTCAACTCAAAGTTGTAAAGCGCTGTCGGTGCAAAGACATTGATGTCTCCGGTCCATCCCATTCGCTCATCGCGCTGGGGGCAGTCGGTCGGAATATCAACAAAATTGGACTTTGCGCTCCATGTAATGTTGGACTGCAGCTGGTTGAGCAGCTCGTTTGAGCAGTGGAAGGCTCCGGCGTGTGCCACATCGGAGTAAAGGGCAACCGCCTCCACCTCGACATCCTCCGGCTTTACACCCTTGATTCCCGCATAGCGGAAGCCCATATAGGTGAAGCGCGGGCTATAGGTCTGCTTGCCGTCCCGGCAGGTGTAGGCTGCGGTGGCCTTGGCACTGCGCAGGAAGGTCGTATTCAGTGTGCCGTCCGGATTCAAGATTTCGGCGTGGCGCACCGTAATGACCTGACCGGCACTGCCCTGCAGCGATATGCGGATAACGCCTGCAAAGTTCTGGCCGAAGTCGTAGATCGTTTCCCCGTCCGGCGCGGTAGTGACGGCCACCGGCCTGAACACCTCATGGGCCGTGACCGGCGCGCCGTACTCTGCCGTAATGGCGGGGGTGATCTTCAGGGTCTCGGGGGCAGCGGCGTGCCAGCCATCCGTCTTATGGGTGGCATCATAGGTTTCACCGTCATACAGGTCGGCCATGCGGACGGGGCCGTTCTCAGTGACCTCCCAGCTGCTGTCGGTTCCGATGACCTCCACACTGCCGTCAGTGTACTCGATACGCAGCTCGGCAAGCAGTGCCTGCCGGTCGGCCGTGACGCGGTTTTTGCGGGTAAAGACAAAGCTGCCAACGGCCCAGCCGCCTGCCACCGTGGCGGTCAGCGTGTCATGGCCGGTCAAAAGCTCCGTTACATCGTAGGTCTGATACTGCAGATAGCTCTTGTAGCTTGTAAAGCCGGGGGCAAAATACTGCCGCCCCAGCTTTTGGCCGTTCAGCTCTACCTCATAGATGCCCATGGCGGTTGCATAAAGCCGCGCGCGGGCAATGGGCTTTGCGGTTTCGATCGTTTTGCGAAAGACCATCGGCACGGGGCTGACCTTGGCCTCGGTAAAGGTAAAGGCCGGGTCGCTGATCCACTGACCGCGCCAGGGGGTCTCCATGCGGCCGGTTTCAAAGGTGGTTTCTGCCTCGGCGGCTGCACCGGTATTATCGGTGACTGTCAGCCGGACACCGTAGGTCGTAAAGGGCAGCAGCGCCGGTCCCTTGTAGGCGGTGCCGGTCTGGCCATCCTGAGGCAGATGAACATTCCAATCGCCGACCTGCAGAATGGCATCCGTAAGCTCGGCATCATTGCGGTCGCTTTGTACCGCGAAGCCGATGCGCGGCGCCGGGCAGTCAGTCACACAGCCTTGGGCCAGATGCTCCACAGTCAGGCGGGTGATCTCCAACATTTGGGTTCCTCCTTCTTTGGCAGGGCTTAAACAGCATCCCTGCCGGGGTCGTCCTCTCTTTGATGTGAGTGTAGCATACCATGCTTTCTTGAAATCGGCACACATTTTGCACAAAATGCATGTTTTTTGGCATGAACTGAAAAAAGTTTCGTCGCCTTTCACAGGAAAACAGTCCTTCGATTTGTGCAGTCTGCGCATGAGAGGGGTATCCCCCCCCCAACGCAACCAAAAAGAGCCTGCCCGGATTGAACCGGGCAGGCTCACGGCTTATTCAGCCGTCACTTCGGTGGTTTTGTTCTCGGGGTTCTCGGGCTTGAGACTGTCCAATCCCGTTACATTGATGTTGCGGTCGGTCTTGGCCTGAATGCTGTTGGCGCGGACGATCTCCTTCATGTCGATGCCGGTGGCCTCCTTCATGGCTTCAATGGTCTGAGCCATCAGCACCGGAACATTGCCGGAAATACCGGACACACCGCCGGCGTCTCCGCCGATGATGGACACCTTGTCGATGGCAGACAGGGGCTGGGCAACACTCTTTGCAATGTCGGGCAGCACCTTGATCATCATTTCGGCAACGGCGGCATCATTGTACTGCTTGTAGGCCTCTGCCTTCTGCTTCATCGCCTCGGCCTCAGCCAGACCCTTCTGGCGGATGGCCTCGGCCTCGGCGCGGCCGACCAGTGCAATGCCCTCGGCCTCCTGCTGCTTGGCGAACTTTGCAGCCTCGGCGGCGCGCTCGGCCTCATACTTTTGCGCTTCGGCCTCCTTCTGGCGGCGGTAAAGCTCGGCATCGGCCTGCTTGCGAACCTCGGCGTCCAGCTTGCGCTGCTGGACCTCTGCCTCCTGCGCAGCCAGATCGACCATCTTTTTCTGCTTGGCGATCTCGGCGTCTGCTTCGGACTCCTTGACCTCACGAGCACGCAGGTTGGTCTGAATCATACCGGCGGCCTGTGCATCGGCAGCAGCCTTGTCGGCCTCGGCCTTCAACTGGGACTTTGCCAGCTCCAGCTCATTGTTGCGCTTGGCAATGGCAGTCTGGGCCTCGATTTCCTTTTCGTTGGCGGCCATAGCAGCGGCAGCCTTGGCGCAGGAAACATCGCGCTCAGCCTCGGCCTTGGCAATAGAGGCACGCTTTTTCACAAGCTCCTCCTGCTCCACACCGATGGCTTCGATGACACCATGGTTATGCCCCATCGCATCCACAGCGTCCTTGACATCCTGCACATTGAAGGTCACAACCTCCAGACCCATCTTGGCAAGGTCGGGGCGGGCGTTTTCGACCACGCTGACTGCCATCTGCTTGCGGTTGGTCAGGATCTGGTCAACCGTCATCTCACTGACGATCTCACGCAGGTTGCCCTGCAGCACATCATTGATCTTTTCATTGATATGCGCCTCGTCCATTCCGAGAAAGTTCGAGATCGCAGACTGCTGGCGGGAGTTGATGTACTTTTTGATGTCATCATACCCGGCTGCACGAACTTCATCATCCGAGACGGTCGAGTTTTCGCTGTAGACCTGCACAGTGACTACGCTGTCCAGCCAGAGGGAAACGCCCTCCTTGGTTTTGACGCCCGTTTCCGGCGTCTTGACATCAATTTTCAAAAGGCGCATGTTCAGCCGGTCGGCGCGCTGCACAACGGGCAGGACAAAAACGCCGCGGCCGCATACGACCTTGGGGCGGGCCAGCCCGAGACCGGTCACAACGATCGCCTGGGTCGGCGGGGCTTTCTTATAGCAGAGAAAGCAGAATACGATGAGAGCCGCTGCCACGGCTGCAGCAATGATGATAGCCATAGATTTGTTCCTCCTTCAGAACGCCGGCCGCTGAACCGCGGCCGCGGTAACATCCGCATCAGCAGGTTATCTTGCTGATGTTGCTACCATTATAGCGGCCGCCCGCGTTCTGAAACAGGATAGGATTGGTGAAATAGACACATGTATTTTACTGCTGGCAGAGCATTTGTTTACGGTATCGCTCTTACATCGGCTGCGTATTGCTTTTCGGCGCGCCCGCGAGGATCTTGTTGAACCGGGTGAAGAAGGCGATGCTCGTCACGGCGGCAGCGATAATGTCGCTGACCGGCTCAGCCAGAAAGATGGCGAAAACCTTGTCGAGCATACAGTGCGGCAGAATAAAAATCAGAGGGATCAGCAGGATCAGCTTGCGCAGGCAGGCCATAAACAGGCTGATCTTAGCCTGCCCCAGTGCCACAAAGCTTTGCTGGCAGGAGCCCTGAAAGCCGCAGGAGAAGATGCCCGCCATATAAATGCGCATAGCCCAAGCCGTGTAGCTGACAAGCTCCGGATCAGTGGTGAAGATGCCCGCCAAAACCTGCGGGGCCAGCATGCTGACGACCCAGAACAGGGCCGCCAGCGCCACGCAGAAGCCGAACTGCAGCCGGAAGGCCTGCTTCACGCGGTCGGTCTTGCCGGCACCGAAGTTAAAGCTCATCAGCGGCTGGCCGCCCTGACAGATGCCCTGCAGCGGCATGGACAGAAGCTGTGATACGCTGGTGATGATGGTCATAGCGCCCACGGCCAGATCCCCGCCGTAGCGCGCAAGACTCGAGTTGAAGCTGATGGACAGAATGCTCTCGGTGGCGATCATCACAAAGGTGGACACGCCCAGCGCAAGGCAGGGCAGAATGATCCGCCGCTGCAGCAGCATATCCTTGGCACAGAGCTTTAATTTTGTGCGCTTCCCTGTCAGAAATTTCAGCACCCACAGAGCGCCTACGGCCTGGCTGATGATGGTGGCGGTCGCCGCGCCCTTCACGCCCATATTCAGCACGAAGATAAAGATCGGATCAAGAATGATGTTGCATACAGCGCCGATTACGGTGGTCAGCATACTGAAGGCAGCAAAGCCCTGTGTGGTAACAAAGGGGTTCATGCCCAGCACGATCAGCACAAACACACTGCCCAAGACATAGATGCGGGCATAATCCAGCGCAAAGGGCAGCGTTTTGGCGCTGGCACCAAACAGCACCAGCAGGCTGGGGGCCGCCAGATAAAACACAGCGGTCAGAACAACAGCCAGAATCAGCAGCAGCGTAAAGCAGTTGGCCATAATCTTTTCTGCAGTTTTATTGTCCCCGCGCCCCATGGCGATGGCGGCGCGCGGCGCACCGCCGGAGCCGCACAGCATCGCAAAGGCGGTGATCAGCATCAGAATTGGTGTGAACAGGCCCACACCGGTCAGCGCGGCGGCACCCACATCAGCCATGTGGCCGATGTAAATGCGGTCCACAATGTTATACAGCAGGTTCACCACCTGCGCCACAACGGCGGGCAGCGCGAGCTGCAACAGCAGCTTGGATACGCTGCCGGTGCCCATATCCTTGGTTTTTGCGGCAGTCACTTACAACACTCCTTCAAAAAGGCGGCACCGCGCATTGGCTGCGATGCCGCCACAAATATCTTTATTTTACTCTATATGGGCAATCATTACAAGCCGAAGCCGTACTCATAATAATGCCCGGCTGCATCGCGGTAGGCTCAACTCTCTGCGGGAGGAAAACGGTATTGCGGACACCGGCAGGCACGGCCCTATCTGGCACGCCATTGATGCGTTTTTCAATGTGCGCGCCAACCGTGAGACCCCAAGCGGCTGGGTGCTGGCCGTGCTGATTCTGCTGGCGGTTGTCATGCCGCCCATCATGCGCTATGTGGCAAAGCACCGCAACCGCAAAAAATAACTATGCCTGTAACAACCGACCGCTGCGTGCAAAAACTGCGCTGCGGTCGGTTGTTTGGTACGCCTTGCAAAGCACGGCGGTATCCGCTATAATGAAAGCAGAAATTTATGATGTGAGGTGTCTTTTATGCAGTTGGATCCGTTGCTTGTGCTGAAAAGACTGGCCACCGGTTATGATATCAAATGCCTGCGGGTCGCTGCCCCCTTTGCCGGGCTGGAGGACTTTGACTATGGTCTGCGCAAGGCATTGGATCCCCAGTTTGATTGGGAGGCGTTCGGCAAACTGCTGATCGAAAACACCGCGAGCACGTGCTTTATCAGCCCGTCGTACCTGTCCAGTCTCTTTAAGCAGGACACCGGCACCACCATTGTGGATTACATCAACTCCCAGCGTGTTGACCGTGCTGCTGTGCTGTTGGCTACGACTGACCGCAGCATTGCCGCCGTGGCTGCTGCAGTCGGTATTCTGGATGTAAACTACTTTACCAAGATCTTCAAAAAACAGCTCGGCACTACGTCGACCCAATACCGACGCGAAAAGAAAGCGATGCTGGGCCATTGATCGGCACCTTACATACAAGAAGCTGTGAGAAATCACAGCAAGAAAATACGATTCCGTCTTAAAAATGTTCTCCCCTGCCCTGCTGCTTTCATGGTACACTGGTTACAGAATGAGACAAGAACAAAGCCCCTAAGGCAAACACAGAAAGGAGATTTTTTCATGAGAAACCTGTATTCCCTCAATCAGGGCTGGACCCTCAGCTTCCCCAAGGGTGAGCGTGAGACCGAGACCGTCAACCTGCCCCATACCTGGAACGCCGTAGACGGCATGGACGGCAACGGCAGCTATCTGCGCACCACCGCAGTCTACACCCGCACCTTCAAGGCGCCCACCCAGCCGCTGGCCGGCGGCCGTCTGTATGTTGAGATCCCCGCCGCAGCCCTGAAGGCTACCGTGCGCATCAACGGCAAGGACGCCGTGACCCATGAGGGCGGCTACTCCTGCTTCCGCGCTGACATCACCGACCTCTGCGTTGCCGGTGACAATGAGATCAGCATTGAGGTCAGCAACGAGGACACCCCCACGATGTACCCCGCCTCCGCTGACTTTACCTTCTACGGCGGCCTGTACCGCGGTGTCAACCTGATCAGCGTCCCCGAGACCCACTTTGATCTGGACTATTACGGCGGCCCCGGCATCATGGTCACCCCCAAGCCGACCGAGGACGGCGGCGCGGACTTCACCGTGCAGGCCTTCGTTACCAATGCCGGCGACGACTTCACCGTCCAGTACATCCTTGAGGATCCCTACGGCTGGGAGATCGCCGGTGCCGTGCGCCCCTCTGACAACACTGCTGTCACCCTGCATGTCCCCGAGGCCGTTCTGTGGAGCATGGACGAGCCGAACCTCTACACCGTCACCGCCCGTCTGAACCGCCGCAACGAGACCTATGACGAGATCATCCTCAACGCCGGTGTGCGCAGCTTTGCGGTCACTCCTGACGGCGGCTTCTCCATCAACGGTGTGGCTACCCCGCTGCGCGGCGTTTCCCGCCATCAGGACCGCCTGTACAAGGGCAATGCCCTGACCGCTGAGGATCATTACGAGGACGCGCAGATCATCAAGGATCTGGGCGCCAACACGATCCGTCTGGCCCACTATCAGCACAGTCAGGACTTCTACGATGCCTGCGACCAGCTGGGCTTCGCTGTCTGGGCTGAGATTCCCTTCATCAGCGTATTCAAGCCCGGTGACGCTGCCCATGAGCATTGCCGTCAGGAGATGAAGGAGCTGGTCATTCAGAACTACAACCACCCCTCCATCATGTTCTGGGGCATCTCCAATGAGATCCTCATCGGCGGCATCAGTCAGGAGCTGGTCGATCGTCACCACGACCTGCAGAAGCTGGTCAAGGAGCTTGACCCGACCCGCCTGACCACCATCGCCCATGTTTCCCACACCCCGACCGAGGGCCCCATGCACCACATCACCGATCTGGAAAGCTACAACCACTACTTTGGCTGGTACGGCGGCAAGATCGAGGACAACGGCCCGTGGCTGGATAAATTCCATGCCGAGCACCCCGACATCTGCCTTGGCGTGTCCGAATACGGCTGTGAGGGCATCGTGAACTGGCACAGCAGCAACCCGCAGCGCAAGGATTACAGCGAGGAATACCAGACCATGTACCATGAGCATATGGCGCAGGTCTTTGAGGATCGCCCCTGGATCTGGGCCACCCATGTCTGGAATATGTTCGACTTCGGCTGCGCAGCCCGTAACGAGGGCGGCGTCGGCGGCCGCAACAACAAGGGTCTGGTCACCATCGACCGCAAGACCCGCAAGGAGAGCTTCTACCTCTATCAGGCGTACTGGTCCAAGGAGCCGATGGTTCACATTGTGGGCCGCCGCTACGCCCAGCGCGCTGGTGAGACCATCGAGGTCAAGGTCTACTCCAATCAGGACGAAGTAACGCTGTTCCTGAACGGCAAGGAGATCGGCAAGCAGCAGGCTCACCGTATCTTCCGCTTTGAGGTTGCCCTGCAGCCCGGCTTCAACACCCTGATGGCCATCACCGAGGATGCCCGCGACTGCATCACACTGGAAAAGGTCGAGAAGGAACCCGCCAGCTACGTCCTGCCCGAATTCACCGAGCATGTTGAAGGTGTTGCCAACTGGTTCCAGCAGGTAGGCAGCCTGGATCTGGATGCCCCGATGGAATTCCCCGAGGGCTACTACAATGTCAACGACAGTCTGGACGAGCTGTCCCACAATGAGGAAGCCTTTGCCATCGTGACAAAAGCCGTTAAGCTGACCACCAACTTCTCCATCGAGCCGGGTGTCGGCATGTGGGATATGCTCAAGAAGATGAGCCCCAAGGTCATGTGCGAGATGATGCCCGATTCCTCCTTGGGCGACAAGTTCCTGAACAGCATCAACGCCCAGCTGATCAAGATCAAGAAGTAAAATCCCGTATAGCATCCCATTGCCGTATGCCGGAATTGCCGGCATACGGCTTTTTTGTTAGTAGGAATACAAAAAGCAATGCGCACACAATTCTCAGAGAGAGTCGTGTGCGCATTGCTTATGCAACGGTTATTCGCCGACCGCTTTGTTGGTCAGCATCGTCCAGACCAATTTCGGCATTGAGGCGCTGCCCATGCGGGCGGGCTGCTCACCCAGACGCAGGACCTTGTGCTGTGTTGCATCAATAGGCAGCCAGACGGGTACATCGGTGCCGTTGGGGTCACCGTGCTTTGCAAAGTTTGTGAGGTAGCTCACCATCTGAGCGCTCAGCACCTTGTCCTGAGCTGTGAAGGGTCGCCAGCAGTGGTCGAGCGTGCCGAACCAGTACCAAAGATCGCTGCTGTGCCATGCACCGCAGGCGTCACCGGGCAGCTGACGGTCAAAGAACCATTCGTAGCTGGCCGGGCCGTTCTGGGCTGCCTGCGTGCGACACCAGTCCCCTGCCATTTTATAGAGGATAGGCGGCATCATGTCCTGACTGGTCACGCCGATCAGGTACGGGATATGCCGCTGCTCCCCTGCAGCGACCACCTCGGTGGCGGGCTTGCAGATGAATACGCCGTCCTGCACCGGACCATTGGCCGACATGCTGTTCTTGCACTCTTTTTTGGCAGCCTGCCATGCTGTAAACAGCTCGGCAACGGACAGCTTACGGAATGCATCCAGATCGGCACAGTCGGCCTTTTCCATGACCGCGTTCCAGAAACCATACTGCTCTGCCGCGGGCTTGGCAGTCAGCATCTTCGAGACACCGCCGCCGCTGCTCATAACTGCCTTGGCGAACAGACCTTCCGTCAGCGGACTCAGGCAGAGCTGCTGCACGCTCATTGCACCGGCGCTCTGCCCCATGATGGTGATGTTGTCGGTATCGCCGCCGAAGGCCGCAATGTTGGCACGCACCCACTGCAGGGCCGTCAGCTGGTCAAAAAGCGCATAGTTGCCGGTGTGGCCGGCCTCCTGCTGCAGCGCATCCAGACAGACAAAGCCCAGAGGGCCAAGGCGGTAGTTGATGGTCACGGCTACGCAGCCCTTGGTGGGCCACTCGGGCCCGTCAAAGTGCTTTTCGTGGCCGCAGCCGCCGCTGAAGCCGCCGCCATGAATGTAGAAGATGACCGGCAGCTTGCTTTCCGGCCCGGCATCGGCGGGGGTCCAGATATTCAAAAAAAGGCAGTCCTCGCTGTAGGTATAGGTCTCGCCGAGTCGGAACTCCTTATAATAAAAGGCTTTTTCCGGCATCTCGGCCTCGTTGTAAAAGGAGCGCGGCTGGTAGCAGCAGGCACCGTAGGCTGTAGCATCATAGACGCCGTCCCAGTGGGTCACAGCCTCGGGGTAAGTCCAGCGCTCGGCCGTGGCGTAGCGGATCCCCTTGTAGGCAGCCACGCCGGACCACTGGCAGTCGGTGCCGCAAATCGTGCCGCAGGGGGTCTCGCGCAGATATTTTTGCTCGCTCATAAGATCAGTTCTCCTTTTTGTTGTAGGCGCTGGGCATCCAGGGGTGGGTCTTTTCCACCTCGTTGTTGTAGTCTTCCAGCTTGCGCATCTGCTCCACCACATGGGGCATATCCATGGCGGCTACAGCCTTTTCAAGGATGGACTGTCCCTCATCGGCAAGGCGCTGGCGGGCGGCCGCATCAGGGATGGCGGTGGTCGGCATATGGTCGCTCTGCTTGGCAAAGCAATAACCGATGGCTGCACTCTGATACGCAAGCCCGAACAGGTCATTAAACGGCGCACAGCTCTGCTGCATCGGCTCCGCATACGCCGTGGTCAGCGGAATATCCTCCAAACGGCCCATGATCTGGTATGCCCCGACTGTGATGGCGTGGAAACAGTCCATCGAGGTGAACAGATCCTTGGCCAGTTTGCCTAGCTGCTGGCTCAGGTCCATATACAGGATGGGGACGCCAGTCTCATCAAAGAAATCCCGCACCATGGGGCTGCAGGTCATGTGGGCAGGGCCATGGAAGCTGATGTAAATCTGCCGCTTGAAGCCCTGACGCAGCAGACTGTGGGCGATGGCGGACAGGTAGTCTATCCCCTGCCGCACGCTGACCTGCACAGTGCCGCGGCCCGAGGCGGTCGCCCCGGCATAGAAATACGGGAGTCCGGTCAGCACAAGGCCGTCACAGGCCTCGGCCATCCGCAGGGCGTATGCCTCGCTGATGACGGTCTCGCTGTCCAGTGGAAAGCCGCCGTGCATCTCGACCGTGCCGACCGGCACAATGATGATGTCGTTATGCTGCAGATATTCCTCGACCTCGCTGTTGAGCATCTTCGGCAAAATACGAGTTCTCATAGTCGTTACCTCCAATCAAGAAAGGGGCTGCGCAGGATTGCCGCACAGCCCCGGGATCAGGCGTTATTCAG
>OJNZ01001252.1_pt1 | contig 14623 bp, 14 predicted proteins | sample 1598001 | NCBI WGS metagenome assembly OJNZ01 (sample SAMN01915225, study PRJEB22387) | human gut metagenome | isolation source: stool | host: Homo sapiens | place: USA | reverse complement strand
TGAGGTTTTAAACGAATTGGGGAGCAATTTGAACTAACAGGCGGCAGCAGGGAAAATTGACCCTGTAATCGGCAGGGAAAACGAAATTGAAAGAGTTATACAGATTTTGTGCCGCCGTACGAAGAATAACCCCGTTTTAATCGGCGAGGCCGGTGTAGGCAAAACAAGCGTGGCAGAAGGCCTGGCACAGCGCATTGTTGACGGCAAGGTGCCGGAACTTTTGCGCAGCAAAACCGTTTTTTCGCTGGAAATCGGGTATCTTGTGGCAGGTGCCAAATACCGGGGTGATTTTGAAGAACGCCTGAAAGATATTCTGGAAACCATTAAAGAAAACAAGGATATAATTCTTTTTATAGACGAACTGCATACCATTATCGGCGCGGGCGCAGGGGAAGGCGGCACAGATGCGGCCAATATTATAAAACCTGCCCTTGCAAGGGGCGAATTGCAGGTTGTAGGTGCTACAACGCTCAGCGAGTACCGCAAGCATATTGAAAAAGATGCGGCTCTGGAACGCAGGTTCCAGCCAGTTGTGGTTGCTGCGCCGGATGCTGATGCGGCACTGTCGATTTTAAAAGGCCTGCGCGAAAAATATGAAGAATTCCATAAACTGCATGTTACCGATGCAGCGCTGGAAGCGGCGGTAAAGCTTTCCAACCGCTATATTACCGACCGCAACCTGCCGGACAAAGCCATTGACCTGATGGACGAGGCCTGCGCAAAAGTAAAACTGCAAAACTATAAACTTTCCATACCCGTGCAGGAAAAAGAACGCGAGCTTGCACAGGTACGCAAGGAAAAGGCTTCGGCAATTTCGCGCCAGCAGTATGAACTGGCGGCGCAGCTGCGCGATAAGGAAGCCATACTTGAAATGGGGCTTACCTACGAAAAAAGCAATTATGACCGCGCAATTGGCAAACAGCCGGAAGTAACCGATGAAGACATTGCTGCGGTTATTTCGCAGTGGCTTAACATTCCTCTGCAAAAACTTACGCAGACGGAATCGGAACGCCTGCTGCATATGGAGGACGATTTGCACAAGCGTGTTATCGGGCAGAGCGAAGCGGTAGAAGCAGTGTCCAAAGCCATCCGCCGCGCGCGTGCAGGGTTTAAGGATAAAAACAGGCCGGTGGGTTCGTTCCTCTTTCTTGGCCCGACCGGAGTAGGTAAAACGGAACTTGCCAAAGCGCTGGCAGAAAATATGTTCGGCGACGAGCGTGCGCTTATCCGTTTTGATATGTCCGAATACATGGAAAAACATACGGCATCCCGCCTTGTGGGCGCGCCTCCGGGCTATGTTGGCTATGAAGAAGGCGGCCAGCTTACGGACGCCGTGCGCAGAAGACCGTATTCCATTATTTTGCTTGACGAAATTGAAAAGGCCCATCCGGATGTTTTCAACCTGCTTTTGCAGATTATGGAGGACGGGCGCCTTACCGACGGGCAGGGGCGAACAACCGATTTCCGCAACTGCGTGATTATTATGACAAGCAACGCCGGTGCGCGGATGCTTGCCGATACCAAACCGCTGGGCTTTACGCTTGGCGAAGCGCAGGAAGATAAAGACCGCAAAAATAAAGTGCTGGCGGAAATTAAAAATGTGTTCCGCCCGGAATTTTTAAACAGAATTGACGAGATTACGGTTTTCGATTCCCTGCATTATGACGAACTTGTTGAAATAATTAAAAATATGCTGCGCGATTTGCGCGCCAAACTTGCCGAAAACGGGCTGACACTGGAAGTTTCGCAGGAAGCAAGGGAGCTTTTGGTAAAAGAAGGCAACGATACGCGTTATGGCGCAAGGCCTTTGCGCCGTGCCGTACGCAAGATGCTGGAAGACCCCGTAAGCGATTTGTACCTGGCGGGCATGTTTAAAGTGGGCGATACCATTTGCGCAAGCGTCGGCGAAAGCGGAAACATTGTTTTTACGCCTAAAAAAGTTGAAGTGGTGTTAACGCACGAAGAAATACATCCGGCGGAGGTAAATAATGGCCAAAACCAAAACTAAATTTGTGTGCCAGAACTGCGGTTACACCACGGCCAAATGGATGGGGCGCTGCCCTGAATGCGGCACGTGGGACAGCCTGGCAGAAGAATTGGAAACGCCGGCTTCCGGTCCGCAGCAAAGTTTTTTAATGCCGAAAGAAGCACCCAAGCCCAAAACGCTTGATAAAGTAATGCTTACGGAGGTTGAACGACTTAAAACCGGCATTAACGAATTTGACAGGGTACTCGGCGGCGGACTTGTGCCCGGCAGCCTTGTGCTTTTGGGCGGCGACCCGGGCATAGGTAAATCAACCATGCTTTTGGATGCCGGTATCCGCTTCAGCGCCGGTGGCATTAAAGTTTTATACGTGTCGGGTGAAGAATCGGAAGCGCAGACCGCTATGCGTGCGCGCAGGCTGGGCAAACCGGGCACGGCGCTGCTGGGGATGACCGCGACCGACCTTGACGCCGTGCTTTTGCAGGCCAAAGAGGTACAGCCGCAGATACTTGTTATAGATTCCATTCAGACCATGTATAACCCTGAACTGCAAACGGCGGCAGGCAGCGTGGGGCAGGTGCGCGAATGTACTGCCAAGCTGCTGCGTTTTGCCAAAGCAACCGGCATTGCCGTTATTATCATCGGGCACGTTACCAAGGACGGCAATATCGCCGGGCCGCGCCTTTTGGAACATATGGTTGACGTGGTGCTGCAGTTTGAAGGTGACAGGTCATATTCCTTCCGCGTTTTGCGTGCGCTGAAAAACCGTTTTGGTTCTACCAGCGAAAGCGGGATATTTTCGATGGAAACCGGCGGTTTAAAAGAAGTTGCCAACCCTGCCGGGCTGTTTTTGGAAAACCGCGCCGAAAACGCGCCGGGCAGCGTGGTTTGCGCCTGCATGGAAGGTAACCGCCCGATTATGGTTGAAGTGCAGGCTTTGGTTGCCAAAACGCCTTACGGCATGCCGCGGCGCACGGCCGTTGGGTTTGACTACAACCGCGTAAATATGCTGCTGGCTATTTTGGAGCGGCGGCTGGGCATGGATTTTGGCAATTTTGATGCTTATTTAAACGTTGTTGGCGGCATGAAAATTACCGAGCCTTCGGCAGACCTTGCCGCGGCGGCAGCTCTGGTATCGAGCTACCGCAACAAGCCCGTGCCGCACGGTGTGCTGGCGGTGGGCGAAGTGGGGCTTACCGGTGAAATACGCCGCGTTGCCGGTACGGAGCGGCGCATACGCGATGCCGCAAACCTTGGCTTTACAAAATTTGTAGTGCCGAAGGGAAAACTTAATATGGAGCAGAAAACGTCTGGCATTGTTCAGGCGGCGACGCTTGAAGAAGCGCTGAACGCAATTTTTAATTAAAAAAGCGGGCTTAACGGCCCGTTTTTTTGTATGTTTTATGCGGTAAAAGCGTTGACACAAATTAACTACTATGATAAAATAAATAAATTTTGACATTTTTACTCCTTGGTGTTACAATAAAAGAGTATTAGGGCGAAAGCTGGCATTTTGTACAAGGAGGGGCGCCGATGTTTTCCGTAGGAGATAAAGTTGTATATCCGATGCATGGTGCAGGTATTGTGCAGGCCATAGAGCAGCATGAGCTTGCCGGTGAAGCGGTGGATTATCTGGTTATGGTAATGCTTCTTACCGATATGCGTGTTATGGTGCCGCTTAAAAATGTGGAACGTGTCGGTTTGCGCCATATTATCACCAAAGATGAAATTCCGGGCATTGAAAAAGTGCTCGGCACACCGGTTGAGTTTAACGCCAAAGGCATTACCTGGAACCGGCGCTTTAATATGTATCTTGACAAAATGAAAAGCGGCAATGTGCTTGATGTTGCCGAAGTTATACATATCCTGCAGACGCAGGAAAATGAGAAAAAGCTGTCCACCGGAGAACGAAGGCTTTTGGGAAACGCGCGCCAGATACTGGTGAGCGAGATGATGCTGGTTTGCGGCGAAAGCCAGAAAGACGCCGAAAAGTGGCTTGATAAATTTTTTGAATGAAAAACACCGGGAAAAAACGGGGTTTTTTATTTTTTATACTGTTTTTGCCGGCTGATTTGTAGTACAATAAACATAATCCCTAATTATACCCTGAAGGAGGTGAGAAAATGTTAAACAGAGTGCTGCGGATTACAATAGTCGTTGTTTTTGCTGTTACCGGACTTATACTTACAGAATATTTACTGCCTTATATTTCGGATTACTTTGATTACAAATTTTATGGCAACGGCTTTTTCGGCATTGCTTTTACAACAATCGTATCAGGCAGTGTCGGAATTTTTGTTTTTGGCAGTATGGGCATGGCACTGGCGCCTGTTATTATCCGTAAAATGACGAGCTGGACGGAGAAAATTGCCATTTTGCTGGCACGCGTTCCTACCAGCGACATCATGGTAATAACCTTTGGCATTGCCATCGGCCTTGTGCTGGCCAATCTTTTGGGCGGGCCTTTTTCGCATCTGCCTATTATCGGGCCTTATATCCCGCTTATTTTCAGCGTAGTGCTTTCCATGGTCGGCGCCAAGGTAGCTTTGCGCAAGCATCAGGATATAGTAGGCTTTTTTGACAGGAGCCTGCCGTCGTTGAAAGGCGCGGTTAAACCCGCTGCCGTTAAAGACGCTTATGACAGTGACCGCGTTTACTGCGACAATAAGCTGCTTGATACAAGCGTAATTATTGACGGCCGTATTGGCGATATTTTAAAAACAGGCTTTTTGGAAGGGTTTATGATAGTGCCTAAATTCGTTATCCGCGAATTGCAGACACTGGCTGATTCTTCTGACGGCTTAAAACGCGGCAAGGGCAGGCGCGGGCTCGATTTGCTTCATGAAATACAAATGGAGAACCCGGAGCGTGTTTTTGTTGACGATACCGATTATCCGGAACTGGAAGGCGTTGATGCCAAGCTGGTGAAGTTGGCTCAGCAAAAACAGTGGATTATTGTAACCAACGATTTTAACTTGAACAAAGTGGCAGAAATTCAGGGCATTGATGTTTTAAACATTAACGACCTGGCCAATGCCGTTAAGCAGATGGTTGTGCCCGGTGAAAACATTAATGTGTTTTTGCTGCGCGAAGGCAAGGAAGCAGGGCAGGCTATTGCTTATTTTGAAGACGGCACAATGATAGTCGTCGATAACGGCAGACGCTTTATCGGTTCTTCCGTGATGGCGGAAGTTACTTCCGTATTGCAGACTTCTGCCGGGCGCATGGTTTTTGCCAAAGTTGCTAACAGGTGATTTGTATGGATAAACTTACGGTTATTGTGCCTGCCGCCGGTGCGGGAAAAAGGCTTGGCCTCGGCAAAAATAAAGTGTTTGCCATGCTGGGCGGGCTGCCGCTTTTAGTGCAGTGCCTGCGCATGATAAACGATACCGGCATGGCGGATAAAACCATTATCGCCGCAGGTGCAGCTGAAATTGACGATATAAATTATATGCTTGCCAGATACCGGGGGCTTTTTCCGCTGCTTGATACAGTAGTTGTGGCTGGCGGAGCAGAACGCACCGACAGTGTGAAAAATGCGCTTGCCTTAACCGGCAGCAGCGGTTTTATTGCCGTACATGACGGCGCACGCCCTTTTGCAGGCAAAGAAGTGTTTGAACGCACTTTGAAAGCTGCCGTAAAATATGGGGCAGCCATAGCGGCGGTGCCGGTAAAAAATACTATTAAGCTTATTGATGAAAACGGCTTTGTGGCCGGTACACCGCAGCGAAGCCTGCTGCGTGCCGTGCAGACGCCGCAGATTTTTAAGGCAGAGCTTCTGCACCGCGCTTACGGCAGCGAAAACCTGCGCGGTGCGGCAGTAACTGATGACGCTTCGCTGGTGGAGCGTTTGGGAGTAAAAGTTGCCGTTGCCGAAGGAAGTTACGAAAACATTAAAATTACTACGCCGGAAGATTTGCTTTTGGCAGAAAAAATTTGTGCAGACAGGGGAATGGCTATGCAGCAGGAAATAAAAGTTCCGCAGTTTAGGGTAGGCACAGGCTTTGATGTGCACCGCCTTACGGAAAACCGCAAACTTATTTTATGCGGAGTTGAAGTGCCTTATGAACTTGGCCTTGACGGGCACAGCGATGCTGATGTTGCCGTGCATGCTTTAATGGATGCCCTTTTGGGGGCGGCTGCCCTTGGCGATATCGGCAGGCATTTTTCAGATACTGACGAGCGCTTTAAAGGTGCGGACAGCATGAAGCTGCTGGCACATGTTATTGCGCTTTTAAAGGAGCGATGCTGGCACGTAAACAATGCCGATGTAACAATCATTGCGCAAAGACCTAAACTTGCCGGATTTATTCCGCAGATGCGGGCTAACCTTGCGGCAGCGCTTGAACTTGGTGAAAACGCCGTAAACGTAAAAGCTACAACAACCGAAAAGCTGGGCTTTACCGGGCGCGGTGAAGGCATTGCCGCAGAAGCCTGCGTAAGCCTGATTAAAATATGACGCATTTAACAGATTATGCTATAATATAAAAGATTAATTTTTTGGAGGAATGAGTTTGATGGCTAATGAAGTTAGAGTAAGATTTGCGCCCAGTCCTACCGGGCCTTTCCATATCGGCGGCGCACGCAGCGCACTGTTTAACTGGCTGTTTGCCCGCAAAATGGGCGGCAAAATGATTTTGCGTATTGAAGATACCGACCTTGAGCGTTCCAGCCGTGAAAGCGAAGAAAATATTAAGGCAGCTTTAAAATGGCTTGGCATGGATTGGGACGAAGGTATTGACGTAGGCGGCGAAAACGGCCCTTACCGCCAGACCGAACGCCTGGAAATTTATAAAAAATATACCGATAAGCTGCTGGCAGAAGGCAAGGCATATTACTGCTACTGCACCGACGAAGAACTGGAAGCAGAACGCCAGGCTTTGCTTGCCGAAGGCAAAATGCCCCGCTACATGGGCAAATGCCGCCATTTAACGCCGGAACAGATTGAAAAATATAAAGCCGAAGGCAGAAAACCGACCGTGCGTTTTAAAGTGCCTGCCGACAAACAGATTTTGGTTCGCGACATGGTACGCGGCGATGTTGTGTTCGATTCCAACGGTATCGGCGATTTTGTTATCGTTAAATCCGACGGCATCCCGACTTATAACTATGCCGTTGTTATCGACGATTCTTTAATGCATATTACCCATGTTATCCGCGCTGAGGAACATCTTTCCAACACTCCGCGCCAGTGCCTTATTTATGACGCACTTGGCTTTGAACAGCCTACCTTCGGGCATATTTCCCTTATTCTCGGCAAGGACCACACCAAAATGTCCAAACGCCACGGTGCAACTTCCGTAGACCAGTACCGCCAGCTCGGCTACCTGCCGGAAGCCATTGACAACTTCCTGGCACTTCTTGGCTGGGCTCCTAACAGCGAACAGGAAATTTTCAGCATGGACGAGCTTGTTAAAGAGTTCAGCATGGACCATGTTGCCAAGAACCCGGCTGTATTTGATATTGACAAACTGAACTGGATTAACCAGCATTATATGCGCAAACTGAGCCGCGACGAGTTTTACGAAGCAGCCAAACCGCATATGATTAAAAAAGGCTTTATTAACGGCGAAGAATACGGCGATAAGCTGGAATGGCTGAAAGACGTTGTTGCCACCGCGCAGCAGCATGTATCCTACGCAGCACAGGTGCCGGATGATGTTGCCATGTACTTTACCGATAATTTTGATTTTGAAAATGAAGATGCCAAAAACGTGCTTTTGGCAGAAACCGTACCGGAAGTAATCCGCCTGCTGTTTGACAAACTGCCGAAGCTGGAAGTTTTGGACGGTCCTTCCGTAAAGGCAACTTTTAAGGCTATCCAGAAAGAAACCAAACTGGGCGGCAAAAACGTGTTCATGCCTATCCGCGTAGCGCTTACCGGCAACCAGCACGGGCCGGAACTTGCGGAAATGGTTCCGCTTCTGGGCCTTGCACGCACCGTAAGCCGCATTAAAAACAGCCTTGATAAAGTTGGGGTTAAGTTATATTAAGGAGCAATTACTATGGCTATTAAAGTTTATAATACGCTCACCAAAAAGAAAGAAGAATTTGTGCCTCTGCATCCCGGCAAAGCCTATATGTATGTTTGCGGCGTTACGCCGTACAACCATCCCCATATCGGCAACGCACGCCCCTTTGTAACCTGGGACGTTATCCGCCGTTTTTTGGAGCATGAAGGCTATGACGTTCTGCATGTGCAGAATTTTACCGATGTTGACGATAAAATCATCAATACGGCGAATAAGGAAGGCGTGCAGTGGAGCGACATCTGCGGGCGTTATATTGACGCTTATTTTGAAGTAATGGATAAGCTGAACGTACGCCGCGCGCATGTTTACCCGCGCGTTTCCGAGCATATGCAGGAAATTATTAACGTAGTGCAAACCCTTATTGATAAAGGCTATGCCTATGAGCTTGACGGCGACGTATATTACAGCGTTGAAAAGTTTGACCGCTACGGCGAACTTTCCGGACGCAAGCTGGAAGATATGATGGCCGGCGCCCGCGTTGACGTTAATGACAAAAAACACAACCCGTTTGATTTTGCGCTGTGGAAAGCAGCCAAACCCGGCGAACCGTACTGGGAAAGCCCGTGGGGCAACGGACGCCCGGGCTGGCATATTGAATGTTCTGCCATGAGCATGAAATATCTTGGCGAAAGCTTTGATTTTCACGGCGGCGGCAGCGACCTTATTTTCCCACACCACGAAAATGAAATTGCCCAGTCCGAAGGCTGCACCGGCGTGCATCCGTTTGTACGCTACTGGCTGCATAACGGTTTTATTACCGTTAACGAAGAAAAAATGTCCAAATCGCTTGGCAACTTCTTTACCGTTGCCGATATTCTGGAACACTTCGAGCCGGAAACACTGCGCTTTTTCATTCTTTCCACGCATTACCGCAGCCCGCTGGATTTCAGCGACGAGCGCCTGAAGGAAGCACAGCGCAGCCTGGCACGTTTAAAAACCGCACAGGACAATTTAAAAGAACTGGCTCAGCTTATCAGCGGCGGCCCGACGGAAACCAGCAAAGCGCTTTACGCAAAACTGGAAGAACTGCGCAGCGGTTTTATGGAAGCCATGAGCGATGATTTCAATACTGCGCTTGCCATCAGCTTTATGTTTGAACTGGCAAAAGAAATTAACATTTATCATCAGCATATCAGCACCGGCAGCGAAAAACCGGACGGCAAGCTGGTTGAAAATATGGAAAAACTGTTTGCGGAGTTCTGCGGCATTATCGGCGTACTGGAAACTTCCGCGCAGCCTGCGGAAGAAAAAGATGCTTCGCTTGAAGACAAGCTGATTGAAACGGTTGTAAGCCTGCGCCAGGAAGCGCGTGCCGCTAAAAATTACGCTCAGGCAGACGCACTGCGCAATGCTTTAACAGGCCTCGGCATTGTGCTTGAGGACACTCCGCAGGGAGTACGGTGGAAAAAACAGTGAAGTTTGAACAGTATAAATTAGTGAAAGAACATGCTCTGGCAGCCGTGCAGGCTGCCGGAGTTTCTTTACCGGAAGCAGGCAGCATGAACCCCGTGCTTCTGGCGTATGTTGGCGATGTGGTTTTTTCGCTGTATGTACGTCTGCGCTTTCTGGCAGCATCAAGCCATGTGCGCGTTATACACGATTTAAGCTCCAAAGCGGTATCGGCAGTATATCAGGCCAAGGCTCTGACAGCTTTGATGGATACGCTTAACGAACAGGAAATGGCCGTTGTAAAACGCGGGCGCAATACAAAATCTTCCGTGCCCAAAAGTGCCAGCGTGCACGAATACCGTATGAGCACGGCTTTTGAAGCGCTTATCGGCTGGCTGTTTTTAAACAACGAAGATGAACGCCTGGAAAAAATTATGGAACAGGCTTTTAATATCATTATTGATGATTTTAATACAAAATGAGGTAAAATATGCAGGTAAAATTAGTAAGGCATACGCCGGAACCGGAAAAGACAGTTGCCATGAGCGCGCGTCTTTGCTATTCTCCTATCGGTGCGGCGCAGCTTGAAGAAAAAATTTCTGATGAACAGGCAGCTGCCCTGGTGCGCAAACTTGTTTCAATGGGGCATTTTTCCACGCTGGAACATGTTACCTTTACCTTTGCCATCGAAGGCGTTTCGCGCGTTTTAACGCATCAGCTTGTGCGCCACCGCATTGCTTCTTATTCACAGCAGTCGCAGCGTTATGTTAAAGAACATAATTTTGAGGTAATTATGCCTCTTTCCATTGCGGCCAAACCGGAAGCAAAAGCTGAGTTTGAAGATTTAATGCAGAAATTGCAGGATACCTACAATAAATTTACGGAAATGGGCATTCCGGCAGAGGACGCGCGCTATGTGCTGCCTAATGCGGCGGAAACAAAAATCGTCTGCACTTTTAATGCCCGCTCGCTGCTGAACTTTTTCAGCCTGCGCTGCTGCATGCGTGCGCAGTGGGAAATCCGCGCGCTGGCGGAAAAGATGCTGGCAGAATGCAAACGCGTTGCGCCGGTTATTTTTGAAAACGCCGGCCCGACCTGCGTAAGCGAAGGCATTTGCCGCGAAGGTGCCATGAGCTGCGGACGCCTTGAAGCTATTTTAAAAGCTAAAAAAGCCGCAGAAAAAAACTAAAGGTGAAGTTATGAAAGAAGAATTTATTGCCGGAAGAAACCCCGTTGCAGAGGCTTTGCGCAGCGGCCGCGCGCTGAATAAAGTAATGGTTCAGGACGGCGCGAGGGGCGTAACGGAAATTATTGCCGCAGCCAGGGAAAAAGGCGTGGCGGTGGAATTTGTTAAAAGCGATAAACTTGATAAACTTGCACAGGGAGTGCGCCATCAGGGCGTGGTTGCTTATGCTGCGCCGGTAGAGTTTAAAACTCTGGAGGACGCGCTTAAAAAAGCTGCCGCTAAGGGCGAAGCACCGTTTTTGCTGCTGCTTGACGAACTGCAGGACCCGCAGAATCTTGGCGCGCTTATCCGCACGGCAGACGCTGCCGGTGTGCATGGCATTCTGCTGCCGAAACGCCGCAGCTGCCCTCTGAACGCCGTTGTTGCCAAAATTTCCGCCGGTGCGGTGGAATATGTGCCGGTTATACAAATAGGCAATATTGTGCAGCAGCTTAACGATTTAAAAAAACAAGGCTTTTGGGTTGCCGGTGCCGATATGGACGGCGAACCTTATACCAAAGCAAATTTAACCGGCCCGCTGGTGCTGGTTATTGGCGCGGAAGGCAAAGGGCTCGGACGGCTTGTTAAGGAAAACTGCGACATTATCGTCAGCCTGCCGATGCAGGGCGGCGTAAATTCGCTTAATGCAGCGGCGGCGGGAGCCGTTTTGATGTATGAGGTTGTGCGCCAGCGCGGGCAAGAGGCGTCAAAAAATGCGTGAGTGGCTTATTGTTGACGGTTACAACGTAATAAACAACTGGAACGATTTTAAGAAAATCCGCAGTGAAAATTTGGAGCACGCACGCGATTTGCTGCGCGAAAAAATTGCCGAATACGTAGCCTTTAAAGGTTATCTGGGGCTTGTTGTATTTGACGCGCAGGAAGTGCAGGGCAGCAGTGAAGAAGAAAACTACGGCGCTGTAACCGTTATTTATACGGATGAAGGCGAAACGGCAGATTCGTGGATTGAACGCAAAACCTATGAGCTGAACAGAAACGGAGACAAGGTATTTGTTGTTACCAGCGACTATGCCGAACAGATTAATATACTCGGCAGCGGCGCTTACCGCATTTCGGCGCGTGAGTTCCGCGAAGAATACAAACGCGTAAAAAAACAGATAGAAGAAAAAGTACATGCTTCGGCAGGCGGCCTGGGGCGCAATGAACTTGGCGGAAGGCTGCATGAGCATGTGCGCGCACATTTTGAAAAACTGCGCCGCCGGTAAATTGACGCGCCCGAAAGAAATATTGTATAATTAAAGCACTTATCTTATAAAGAAATTAACGGAGGGCGTTCAGATGAGCGCAGAAACACCGACTAATCCATACAGCGCTTTTGAAAAAATGACCGATGAGGAAGTTGTTTTAAAAGCGAAGGAAGACAATGTGCTGGCTCAGGAATATTTGCTGCACAAATACCGTAAATTTGTGCGTGCCAAAGCCAGAAGTTATTTTTTAATAGGGGCGGAACGCGAGGATATTATCCAGGAAGGGATGATAGGCCTTTATAAAGCAATCCGCGATTTTAAAGGGGACAAACTTTCAAGTTTCCGCGCTTTTGCGGAGCTTTGCGTAACAAGGCAGATTATTACCGCCATTAAAACGGCAACACGGCAGAAGCATATACCGCTTAATTCGTATGTATCGCTTAATAAGCCTATTTACGAGGAAGATTCCGACCGTACGCTGATGGACGTGGTTTCTGGAGTAAAGGTTGCCAACCCCGAAGATATGATTATCAGCCGCGAGGAATTTGTCGATATCGAAAACAAAATGAACAATATTTTGAGCGACCTTGAATGGCGCGTGCTGATAAGCTATCTTGACGGCAAATCGTATCAGGAAATTGCAACCGAACTGAACCGCCATATCAAGTCCATCGACAACGCTTTGCAGAGAGTAAAACGCAAGCTTGAAAAATATATTACCAGCGAAGGCAGTGGTACCGATTTAAGCAGCGTTTATTCCGGCCTGCTTGCCATGGACCCCAGCGAGCGTTTTGCCAGCCGCAGCCTGAAAAACAAGCGCTGAGAGCGTTAATATTGAAACAGAAAATAACATCGTTTAGAAATTTCTGAATGATGTTATTTTTTTAAGAGGATTTTGCGCCTTGACAGCGAATATATTTTTTACAAAGTAAAAAGTCCGTAAAATTTAAGGGAGGTAATACAAATGAATCAGGTAGAGGAATTTGAAAAAGTAGTTGAAGAAGCTAAAAACCAGCCGGTGAAGGTGGTTGTTGTAACAGGCAAACCCGGCAGCGGCAAAAGTAAAGTTTTAAGAGAAGCGGCAGCAGACAAAAAATGGGATTATATTGATTGCCGCCTTTTGATTACCGAACAGTTTTTGGAAATTCCTCCCGCAGAACGCAGGGACAAAGCAGCTGTAATGATGGGTGAAATTCTGGATACCTATAATTCCGATGTTATTTTGCTGGACCGTCTGCAAACTTTGTTTGTTCCGGTGTTCCATATTGATATTGCCGAGCTTTTGGCAAAACTCAGTGAAAAATATGTTATTGTAACGGCATGGCCCGGATACATGGAAGACGGCAATCTCTGCTATGATAAATTTGACGGTACCGAGTCCATCCGTATCAGCGCCGAGGGCTTTACCCTCTGGAATGTAGACTGAAAGTTGTTTTATAAATAAGTGCGGGGGTTATCATGGCACAGGTAAAAGGCAGGTTAGCAGTGCTTACGGGCGGCGGTGACTGCCCGGGATTGAACGCAGTTATCAGAGCGGTTGTTAAGACTGCGCTTAAGAACGGTTACGAAATTTATGGTATAGAAAACGGATTCAATGGTTTGATTACCGGAACGATGAAACTAATGGATTATGCGTCTGTATCAGGGATTCTTCCGCGTGGAGGAACGATCTTAGGAACGACTAACCGTGATAACCCCTTCCACTTTGCCGTGGAAGAAAACGGCAAATATGTTTTTTATGATAAGCGCGAAGAAGTTGTAAAAAACCTGCGTGACAGGAATATTGAAGCGCTTGTGGTTATTGGCGGGGACGGCAGCCTCAATATCGCAGCCAAGCTTGCTGCGGAATGCGATGTTAAAGTGGTGGGAGTGCCCAAGACGATTGACAATGATTTGCAGTGTACGGAGCGCACATTCGGCTTTGACACGGCAATGGCAATGGCGACAGAAGCATTGGACAGGCTGCACACAACGGCAGAATCACATCACCGCGTAATGGCTCTTGAAGTTATGGGCCGTTATGCCGGGTGGATTGCCCTGCATTCAGGAATTGCAGGCGGTGCGGATGTAATTTTGCTGCCGGAAATCCCTTACGATATAAATTCTGTGCTGAGAAAGATTGAGGAGCGCAGAAAAAGCGGTAAAAAGTTCAGTATTATTGTTGTGGCTGAAGGTGCGAAACCGATTGGAGGTGAGCTGTCCGTAGCCAGAGTAGTTGAAGGAAGTTTTGAACCCCTCCGCCTTGGCGGGGCAGGCGAAAAACTCGTACGTGAAATTGAAAATCGGACAGGAATTGAATCGCGGTGTACAGTATTAGGTTATTTACAGCGCGGCGGATCGCCTACAGCGTTTGACAGGGTGCTTTCCACCCGCTACGGTGTAGCAGCAGCCGAGGCTTGCATTCGCAAGGAATACAACGTAATGGTGTCACTGCAAGGCGACAAAATTGTAACGGAACCTATTGCTAAGGTCGCCGCACAACCACGGTTAGTCCCGTTAGACAGTGAAATTATACGCACAGGAAGGCAAATGGGTTTGTGCTTCGGTGACTGAAGCCTCGTGAAACGGATTTTTCAGCAGCAACGATATACAGAAGGCAGCGGTTATGGACGCCGCTGCCTTTGCTTTTGCCTGTTTAAGGTTATTTTAATATTGCGGTATTATGATTTTTAGTTGGCGGATTGCCAGAATAATAGTATAATAAAAATATTATACTATAACTAAAGCCAATAAGGCAGAAGGCAGATGAATATGGACAATAATTTAATAGCAGTAATTATAGGCA
>OJNZ01001248.1_pt1 | contig 14669 bp, 11 predicted proteins | sample 1598001 | NCBI WGS metagenome assembly OJNZ01 (sample SAMN01915225, study PRJEB22387) | human gut metagenome | isolation source: stool | host: Homo sapiens | place: USA | reverse complement strand
TAGTCCGGATGCAGGGAGTAGTCATAGCGCTTGGCTCGCATGACTTTCTGACCTCGAATGAAGATCAGAACTTGATCCGGTGGTAAACGCAGGACCTCATCAGGGGTAAGCAGTTGACGCCGGCCAAGTGAGTTGGTCTTGCGGAATCTTGGTGTGTAGTTGGTGATGTGCATGGTATTGAGTTCTCGCATTGTACCCTCCACTTCAACGGAAGCGGTACCAATGCGATCACTGAAGTACTCCGCCGTAAGCATATCGGTACAACCCAAAAACACCGTGGAGTCACAGGCACCGAGGATCTCCTGCCATTGGTCATCAGGGTATCGGTTGCGCATCTGACCTACATTTTGGAAGAAGACGGCTACCGAGCATCCGCGTGACCGGATGGTAGAGCACTTTTTGGTGAAGTCAGGGATCAGGCAGCAGTTCGGAAATTCATCTAGCACGAACTTGACCTTAGTGCTCAGCATACCGCCTTCGCAGTATCCATCTGCATAGCGAATCAGGCGGATAAATAGAAAGCTGAAGAATAGAGAGCTGAGAAAATCAAAGGTGCTGTCCTGATCGGACACAATGCAGAAGTAGGCACACTTTTGCTTTCCCGGAAGTTCCAGATCGATCTCGTTATAGGAAGTGATGTTCCGCACCTGCTGCGCCTGCAGTACAGCCAGCTTGCTGCCTAGGCCAATGATGACACTGGTTCGAACCGTGTCGCTGGACTGCTTGAAGATGGCGTAAGGTGCGGCTGCCGGGGATGGCGGAAGAAGCTCGCCGGTGTATTGGTTCACATGCTCATGGCTGATACTGGCCATGATGTCGGATAGGCCCTTCTCCGTCTGTGTATAGAGCAGATCGTAGACTGTAGCCAGGTTGCGTTGCTCCGGGGGCATTTCCAACGCCACATACAGTACCAGCGCTTTTAGCAGGTTGAGCTCAGCGTTGTACCAGAACGCGTCTTTCGAGTCTCCGCTGGTGTTTTGCAGTACGATGTCGGCGAAGGTCTGAGCCATCAGCTCGCTGGAACCAACTTCATTGAGGCTGTTCCACGAATCACTATGATCCATTTCAATTAGGTTGAAGACCTTAACTGTGTATCCATTGTCTCGAAGGTATTCGCTCATGGATTCATACAGTTCAGATTTTGGATCGGTAAGGATCAGGCTCTCACCACGCTTCACCGCTTGGAGGACCAGATTTCGGGATATGGATCTGGATTTGCCTGTGCCCGACGAGCCACATACGGCGAGGTTGGAATTGAGGCGTGTGTTTTTGGGGAGTGTGAGGATTTGACCATCAGGTAACATGCCAAGGATGTCCTGCTCGGTCTTTTTCGCACTCGTCACATCAAAGCAGTCACTTGCCTCCTTCGGTGACATGAAACTTGCTGTGCCATAGCTGCCAGAGTTTGAGACAGTAAGGTTTCGATCGGCGTCGGTGACTCCGTTTTGGCCCCATCCGATCCGGAGTCCAAAAATGCAGATGAGTACAATTCCCACCACTACCACACCGATGGCAATCAGGCCTTCTGGAAAGTGGAATATGGATCGAAAGACATCTGCAAGCTCCAGGGATGGGAGACCTGGGGAGACGCTATAGTCACTGCCGGCTGCCTTCCATGCGTTGATGTTGATCATGAACTGGGCAATAATGCCGGCAATATACAACACGCATGGGATCAGGACAGCAAGGCTAAGGGTTATTTTCAGTTTTCTTCTTTCCATGGTTATTCATGCTTTCTACTGGACGCACTTCGATGGCCGGCCCGACAATTCCCTGAACCGTCTGAGCCTGGTAGTCGAAGCAGAGCATAATGGGACTTCCACGGAACCCTTCTGGGATCGGACGGATATCTGATAGCTTCAGGAGATCGCATTGATAATTCAGGATGACCGGTTTGTCGTACTGGACATCGATGGCGTCATACTCTCGGTTGGGAGTTCGTGGGGGGTGGTAAGGTGCAAGGATGGCCTGGTTCAGTTCCAGCGCCATGTCCGGATTGAGGATGATTTTCAATAGAGAATCACCATCGGGGTTGTTGGTTAGGAAGAGACACTGGGCGAAGAATGTGGAAACTACAAAGTACTTGTTGCCAAATGGTTTTGCACTGTGGCATAGGCGCTGCGCCACGCTCATAGTAGAGCCGATCACGACCTGATGGATCGTGGTGACGCCAAAGCCTCTAGCCAGAAGTAAGCTCTTCACAGCTGCGGCGTAGTTCTCCTCACTGTTCTTCATCCAGTACATCCGTGTGCTACCGGTGAAGTAGAGGAAATAACAATGCTTCCCCTTGACCACAATACCAATCGTGCGGGAACTCTTGGAAACGGATTCCGGTGAGTACTCCTCGATGGCGACTCGCAGTTCGTGGGACGCATAGTAGTAACACTGGGTTGGATCTGGGGTGATTGTGTTTGAGGTGCGCTTTGCCGGGGACATCAGGGATGGCTTTTGTGAGATCAAAATCTCTGCATCGGCCGCATGGGCCATGACCGTGCCCACGGCGATAGCGTGAAGTCTCAGGATTTTATCGACTTTTGATGGGTACACGCGCTCGGAGCAATTGATTCGAGAATAGATCATGGCCACTGCCTCAGGATCACTCTGCGCCACATAATCAAATCCCTTCTGCGTTAAGCTCAGAGACCGGATTACATGCCGCTTATGTTTCCTGCGGTAGCACTTCACATAGCCCTCTCGAATCGCCCGATACATCACTCTGCGATTCCACTCAGCACCACCACCGATGCGAACCGCCAACTGCGTCGGAAACTCAATACAGTACCCAACAAACCACAGCAGTTCAAGCAACCGATCGTTCTTGCAAGTAATCATAGGCACTCCAATCTTGAAAACAGTACGGCTGCCGACAGGCTGCCCGAGGCTGCGGCATGCATTGCCGAAGTTGCGCAGAAACTGACCAAGCAAAAAACACCCAGCCAGAACACCTCACTCAAATCACTACCTATTTCTGCAGCCCCTGGGTGAGGACAGCCCGAAGGCTCAAAATCACTACCTATTTCTGCCTCTCATTCAAAGCAGGAATTGGTAGTTGATTTTATATGGTTTTTAGCCCATGTAGAGAGTGTCTCGGGTCGCATCAGATAGAACTCTGTGCAGTCTCGATCAGACACCTTTGTGGCCTGAAGCACCGTACACAACAGCCCGCTGTCGTTGGTCAGTAGCATAGACTCGATCACATCCAGATATCTCTTGGTTTCGATGTTATCGTAGTCTCGAATGCGCCGCTTACCGAGTGCCTCATCGTAGTTATGGACAATGCAGATAGCACAGCTTCCGAACCGTTCCATCGGATTTTCCTTGAGGAAGTCGAGGAGTGCATAGCGCAGAGGGCGTGTCAGAAACGCCTGGTTATCCCTCTGGTTTCGCTTCGGTAGGATTGCAGGCACTGTGATTTTGAGCCAGTCATGGGTCTCATCGATCCGAATTCCAAGCAGATCAGCCACCTCACCGTAGAAGTGTGCGGTATCATCACGGACCGTTCGAGCCGTGAGATTTCGCAGGGAGACCGTGGAAACTTCAGCGTTACGAACCAGGCTGAACAGCTTCTGCTGGGGGTTGAACTGATCCATGCGCTCCAGATTATTGGCTATCTGGAAGAGTTCATGGCTGATGCCGTCATAATCTGAAGCGACCTGGCGCATAACAAGGATATATTTGGGGTTTTCCATCGTGTAACCTCACATCTTATAGATTTGCTCAACACCATTCGGGCCGACTAAGATGCCATAATCGTTGACCAGTCTGGGCTCTACCTCATCCAGAGTGCTCAGATCATCAACAACGATCAGGCGGACTGTCGCTTCCGCAACCACGGTGCGAGCTGCATTGATTGCAGGGATATTCTGCTTACTGCCAGGGATCAGGTCATAATCCTTGGCCGCAGAAGAGAACGATAAAATAGCCGGAGGGTCGCTTGCGCAGAAGTCCAGCACATTATCTCGCATTTTGATGAATGCCCAGAACACCATGACAGACTCAAGAGTCTTTCCGTGGTCCAGAGAGTACCGACTTGTGGCAAGGAATTGGCCGTCCGGCGAAAAGTAGGCCAGACCCTCTCGCCGGAGTCGTGCGAGGATCTGGCCATAGGAACGATTACTCAAATGATCGAAGAGCAACCGCATTTGTCGCTGTTCAACGACCCCGAAGATGGTCAGCAGCCGAATAATAAAGGCCACTTCTCGATCTCGGGCAGCATATGCAAACTTCATTTTGCTCTCCTTTGTGTAGACTTAGGAAACCGCATAGTGTAAGAAATCTTTGTTGTTACGCATAGTGTAGAGCTAATGTAAACGACATTTGGGAAGTGTTTTCATAAGACAACATTATGCGTATTTTGAGCCATCTTTTCCTGGAGGATTTGATTGAGCTCCATGCGGTCTGTAGTGATCAACTGCTTCTCCAGAGGGGAAGCTTTGAAGGAAACAGTGATGTGGTTGGAGTTTGTTGAGATTAGGCCCTGGCCGCGCTCAAAACGGGTAATCGACATGATCTCAGCATCCGACAGGTGGAGGATGCTCTGCACTCTTCGGGCTTCATCGTCCTCCAGATTCAAAATGATCTTCGTCTTGGCAACATTCAGGATGCCTTTGCCAAATCGGCTCCTGTCAAGGTCGCCGATATCCTGCGTAGCTGCAACAGCTGCGCCGCCATAGCCACGGATGATTTTGAAGATTTCTTGGACCCATTCTCCGGCCAGCGCCTTTGCGTTATTCGGGTTACTGGTATCGTCGTCTCCGATCAGCTCCCACGCCTCATCAATGAAGATGGCTTTCTCCTTGGTGCGATCCTCCTTTGCCTTATCCCAAACATAGTCCAGAGCAACGAACATGCCCACAGGGAGCAGCTCGCCTGTAAGTTCAGAGATGTCCAGTACGGTATAGAGGTTATCGAGTTGGACATTGGTGTGTTGGTTGAAGGTCTTCGCAGAGCCGTTGACAAGACGATTGAGAATGTTGCCCATGCGCTTCGTTTCCGGAGACTCCATAAGGATCTCATAGACATCTCCCAGCAGGGGCATCTCGCGATACCGATCCGGGTGGTCTGGGTCGATCAGCGACTCGTTGTTGTGAGTGATTCCTTTTTTTGCATAGGTTCGAATCAGAGCCTCATCCAGAAGCTGACGCTCTTCATGGTTGATATCGGGGATCAACAGAGAGAAGAAGATGTGCAGCTGTTGGATCTTTTTTGCCAGAATGGAGTTCTCATTGACAACGCCATCTATCAGCTGATTGGCGCTCAAGTCTTGCTTACGGATCTCACAGACATTGATGCACTGCTTGGAGGCAGGGCTTATGGAGATAAACTCACCTCCGATATTGTTGCATGCGCGCAGGAACTCATGTCCCTTCAGAGGAGCGATAATGAATACCTGCGTGCTTTTACGCCTCATGCGCAAAGCGATCAGCTGGAGCGTGAAGGTCTTACCTGCGCCGCTTGTTCCAAGAAGTACCATATTGGCGTTTTTGTAAACCCGGCTATTGAAGATATCCACGATGACCAGGCTGTTGTTATGCTGATTAACACCGAGCAAGATGCCATTCTCGTCACTCATCTCAAACGAGGTGAAGGGATAGCAACTGGCCGCAGAGGATGTCAGCATATTGCGCTTGCTGGCCTCGAACAACTTCTTATCCAGCTTACAGAACGGAAGGATCGAGAGAAGCGCCTGTTCCTGCCTGAAGCGGCAGATACGAATGTCCATATCCTGTGAGATCATAAGGCGACGCACTTCAGAGATGCGCCACTCCAGGTTCTCCAGAGTATCTGCAGTAACCGTGACCAGGGTGTTGCAGTAGTAGAAGTCCTCGTAGTTCGCAAGACCTTCCTTCAGGAAGTATCCGGATCGAATGGCACTTTCGAAATCATCGAAGTCCGTATTCGTGTCCGATGTATCCTTGAGTCGGCTGCGGTTAATTCGGATCTGCTGACCCAGCTTAGCCTGGATACGCTCTTTTGGTTCGCGGGAAAAGAAAAAGTCCACATCGATGCCTTCGCCCGCATTGACGAGAATGCTCGTCCAACCGGCGACCACTTGGGGGTTATACCCGTCAGAGGGTACGATCAGATACGCATGATAGACACCATCCATGACGACATAGGACCCATGGGTCAGGTCAATGGACTCAGGTGCCAGCACACTTTTGAGTGGTACAGGAACCGAAATGTCGGTGTCCTTCCGCGCTGCCTGCAGTTCACGGACCCGCTTCTCAACCGGCTTCACTTCGCAGGTGGCACGATTGAAAATGGTGTAGAGGACTTCCATAAGGAAGATGTTCTCATCCTCATGAGCGACAACGGCATTGTCACAGTGCAGAAAGTACTGACGTGCTGTTTGAACAGCGGTCTCCAGTGCAGAAACAATCTCTGCGTATTCCGGCTTACGATTGGTGACTGCCTCATACTCAAAGATGACGAGGAAGCGTCGTGTGATGGCCTCACGGGAACCGATCGTCTGGATTAGATGGTAGTAGTCCAGTTGGAGATCCCGACACTTGGGATTATCCTCTGCCTCCATTTCACGCTCAATGGTATTGAGGTGCTTGCCGATATCGGCCTTTTTTGTCAGCACTTTGATTTGGACCTTTACAGGAGAAATCTTCATCCAACTTGCGAAGCTGGCGACGATGTTCTTCTGCTCGGAAATGTTACGGAGCAAGAAGTTGATCGGCTCCACCTCAATCACACGGAGATAGCGACCATCTGTAGTCTCGATAATGCCGTTTCGGATATCTCTGACCGGGATGAAGTCCTCTGCGTGGAGGGGCTGCTTTTTCTTTGCAACTGATGATTTGTGCTTGCTTGCTTTATGGGGTTTCTTCACAGGGTTGCGCTTTTTCCGCTTCTTGGGTTTCTCCTTGATCTTGATCCCTAACTGCTCGGGCGGCTTAGGTGCCGACATTCCCGACACAGCCTTCATTGGTTTTTCAGGTGCCTCTGGAACCGGAGTGTCTGATCGGTATAGTGTCCTGCGATGGATGAGCCAACGCACCCAGTTAACAGCGAACTCAGAAAGCGAATCACCTTCAAATCCAATCACACCAAAGATTCCAAGTGGCAGAGACACCAGGCACAAAATGATGATCCGTGTAGTAAGGGAAAAGGGCAACTTGATAATGGGGACACCTGTTAATAAGACGAGCACGCAAGCTTCAATCGCATTGCGTGCCCGAATCATGCCGCCAAATAAGCGCCCACTTGTGAGAAAGTTTGGTGGGATATAGTAGACATCCCGATCTTCATTCGGTTTGCTCATATTTGGCCTCTATTCTGTTGTCAGTTACCGATGATCCAGAAGGGACCACCAGCGCCAGCACTCTTACTGGCTTCGTTGAGAATGATGGACAGATCCCAACTCTTCTCGGAGCGCTTATAACTGGAAGGATCTGCGACGAGTATCTTTCCGTCAGCTGTGCAACCGCGCAGCACAATGAAGTGGCCGCTGGAAGTGAAGTGTCCCTTTGTCATGATGGCGACCACGAGCTTTCCATCAGCTAGGGCATCAACGATGCGCTGGGGCTCTGTTGCCGTACAGCCCTCTACACTCAATCCCCAAGCCTCAGCAGCACCGGGAATTAAAGAGTGGTACGAGCCGTTTCCACTACACCAATAGCCGTTCTCATAGGCCCATTGTGCCATGTGAGGAGGATCGACAGTTTCGGATGTCAGGCTGGATACGACGATGGACATAGCGGTAGGCCCACAGGCGTAACCGCCAATGGTGTCTGTGCCGTACAGTTCGTACTTCCAGCGTTCGTCCAACTGGTTGTAGTAGACCACCTGCGTCTCACCATCTGAGAAAATGACTCCGTCATAGGAAAGTCCCAAGGCAGAGAATTCGGTTTCACTCAGGCCCTGGTAAACACCATCGCCCAACAGAACGGTGAGGTTTTGCGCATACTGGCTTGCCAGTAGCTTTTGGTCGTCTGACAGGTGGAAGACCTGATCGGCAAAATAAGCCTCGCCATTGTATGAGATGGTGTAGACTCGGATGGTCTCATAAGTCGGCTCGGGAGGTTCCTCGGTTGTGGTGTCAGGTGCAACCGTTTCCGTGCTTTCTGCTTCAGGCTCAGAGGGGACTTCTCTCACCTCGTCTGTATAGGTGAACGAATAGAGTTTGTCCTTGTTTGCTGCAAGCAGGCTCTCCATATCATCCTTGGAAATGGAGGTCGCGTCAGTGTCTTTATAGGCACAGTACTGGGAAACGATTGCATTGGCGTTAAACACCACATCGGAACCGAACGGATTATTGACTTCCTTACTGTCGCAGCCGGAAGCAGCGAAATCACTGTCGATCCGTGCCAGCACATCATTGAGTCCCTCAGAGAGGATCATGCTGATGCCGCTGTTGATATCCGCCAAGTTCTGCACCAGCACCGTATCATCGGAAATCCCGTTAGGAGTATCAGTGCCATCGCCAAACAGGGATCCGAATATCACCGAGGGCAGCATGGCAATAATCAAAACCGGAAGCAAGATGACGGCTACGATGGGAATGATCCACTTCTTTGAGGATTTTGCGGCCTCAACGGCCGCCCCATGAGCGCCGCCAGTTGCGGCACCCTTTGCGATGCTGGCAATGGCTTTACCGGTTTTCGCAGCGCCAGCTACTGTAGATTCAGCAGATGACTGTTGCTGTCTGTTCTCTTCACTCATTAGACTTTATCCTTTCTCTTGGGTACGGGCGGCATTTGAGGAACAATGCGCTCCTCATACCGAATCTTATCGTCGCCATCCTTATAGGGAGTCTTCTCGACAGTCGGCTGTGCATATTGCCTGTACCAGGAAGAGCCATCTATCGTCTCTACGGTATCGTAGGGGCCGGTAGGAGCCATATACTGCTCAGTGCTATACATAGCGAACTCCCGTTCAGACTGACCATCAGGAGCAACTTCGTGTCCTGTGATGCGGCCTCCGCCAATTTCGACATTGCGGAATGTGGGAGGCGAACTGGGAACACCAGCCCCCTCGCGGACAGTGCCGGGAGATGGGGCTGTGGGGGTGGTCGAAGCTGTGTGCGTAGCAGTTGTGATCACGCCGGTCAATGCGCTTCCTTCAGAAACTGGTTTTGCTCCCACAGGAGAGGGAACCACCGGGTTGGGGGCACTGGGCGCCGCCCACGGTTGAGTTTCGGGTGGGATAACACCGGCTGCTGATCCTCCATCGAGGGTGACAACATCTTCGCCGTTCATTGGGGTAGGCGCCGTGGGAATTGTGACCGGATCATCCGTTTGTATCTCACTCGCCGCAGCACTTGAGTAGCCAAGATAACTGGTCAATGCTTCCGACGCCTGTTCTCCGGTAATCGAACCGACAGAGGATATATCTCCCTTTGCAACAGCTCCGATCACACTAGTTGCGAACTTGCCCCCGCTTGCTAAGCTGGAGCCGAACATAGCACCACCAATGATGCTGCTAAGACCAGATCCGGTGCCTGTTGCACTTGATGCTGCGGCATTACCCACAGCTCGTTTGGTGACCCCGACAAGGCCGTTTCCGCCACCGGTAAATGCTGCGCCGGCTGCCTGACCACCATTGTGTGTACCGTGCGAGGAGTGACGATTAGAAACCGTGCTTCCAAATGCACCTGCAGCAGTGGTGATACCACGGCCGGCTACCATGAGTTCTGCCAGCATACTTCCTCCTGTCCTGCCAACATTGACTCCCAGGGAAGCCATGAAGCTATCGATCTTCTGACTCACTTTGAGAAACCCAATGGCACACAGGAACCAGATGAAGATATTGCCGGCAACTTCTTCTTGACTGGACGCTGCAATGGCACTTTCCACTTCACTCTCATCGATGGCAAAAGCAGTTGTGGACAGAGCACAGGTGAGCAGCACGAGCACAAGGATTGTAAATATGCGTTTTCGCTTCATGTCTACCTCCTCATATGGACAGCGGATTGGCAAGGAAGTTGCCAACCATGCTTGTGAACAGGCGCAGGCACCATGCATTCATGATCAAAAGGAAAAGCTGACCACCAAGCATTCGGCACCACGCGCTGAATACATTAGATGTGCTTTCTGACGCACCTGTCGCAAACGCAATGGGCGCCGTATAGATCAGAACTCCGACGAGGATATATCGTTCCGCTGCCTCAAACAGGAGCTTGATATAGTTCCAGGCAATGATGATCACAAGGATCAAAACAATAAGGCTCACGGATCCGGAGGCGAGACATCCGACTATCACCGTGAGCACGCTACCGAAGTTGGAAAACTCAATGGGAGGTAGTGCTGTATCGACAACCCAGTCATATGGTGTGCCGGCGATTCCCAGGATGAGCACCATGATCTGATCGGCAAACAGTGCCAGAAAAATGAAGAGGATAGACTTGATAGCGAGCTTGGTAGGGTCCTCCGCACTAAGGCCCACACCAAGCCCGAAGTTTTTGAAGAGCTGCCACACGAGGTTCAAAAGGATAAAGCCAACAGCAATCGCTGCAAAGACTTCGTAGAGCGTCTCAGCGGCTGGAAAGTAACGCAAGAAAGTGCTCATGTCACAACCCAGCGCTCCAAGAACGGAGCCTGTGACCAGGTCCAGCAGGTTCATGATCTGCGTGGCAATCCACTCAACAATGCTGTCTAAGATACCCATGTAACACCTCCTGCGTCAGATCAGAAGCAGCCCAATTCGTCGTCGAAGCTGCTCTCAGGCAGGAAGTAAGCCGCTGTCAAGCACATGGCGATGCCAGCGATGATACCGGATACCAAGCAGATGATGCTTTTTTTCATATCTTGTTTCTCCTTTAAGGCGTCCAAGTGCCACCGGCGAAGAAAGGCGTCACATAGGCCATGATAAAGCCAAGGCTATTCAGGATAGCCCAAGTAATGATGATCCGCTTCAACCAAGCACGGGACTCGTCAACCGTCCGTCCGGATCTGGAGAAGTTCATCAGAAGAAGCGCAACGGCAGCCGTAACAACTGCGGCAATGGTGCTGATGCTGAGGATTTGCGTATACACATCCTGCATGATCGCACTCGCCTTCGTCCAAATGGTATCCGCGGCGAAAGCACGAGTGGAAAACATGCTCAGCATCGTAGGCATCACAAATGCTATATACAGTCCACGACCAACGCTTACATTTCTGAATCGCTCCTGCAGCTTCTTGACGACGGCAGGTTTGTTCTGATTCATACTGGGAAGTCCTCCTTTCAACTAGAGCCGAAAAGAAAAGCCAGGGGCTTGGGCAGTGCGACCCAAACTCCTGGCTTATGCATGAAAAATGCCCCCGGCAGAGCAGAGGGCCGTCCATCGATGAAACTTTTCGACGCTATCATCTTAGCATTTATGGAATACAGATGCAATTAAGCAGGACTTCAAATACAGTTCGGAAATAGTTCAATTTTAGTTCAGGGCAGAAATTGCTTGATGATTTCCATACAATCACGAGCCGTATAACCCCATAAAATGCGGTCGATGGCTTTGATCGCCATATTGAGGTAACTGTGATAAGTCACCATCGACATTTGGAAACCTATTCGCTCGAGCTCTGCAAGGATTGCTTCACGGTTGGCCAGCTTCCTCTCCGAGAAGTAGGTGAGATAGAGGATCTGGTACATCAACTCCCCATGATCCGGATCCAGCCTTACCGTGTTCAGCGCGTTTTTGATGATCTGGAGCATATTCTTGCTCCGTATGACCGTGCGTGCGTATCCTTCAAGCTTTGAGCCGGATAAATCAACCCCAGCAAGCTCTGCATTGACCTCCAGTGTGGAAAGCCGGGTGCCATGTTCCATCTCCATCCTGACATTCATGTCAGACTCCGAGATCTGGATCGCATAGGCCACCTTGCGGTATTGCTTGAGCAAGTGCCTGGTGTTGTGATACTTTTCCACAGGCTTGCGTTTCATCGGCTTGTCCTCCAGATGATCTACGCCAACCTGAAGGCCAGTCTCAATCTCCGTCTTCAACGCTTCCTTCTCAAGCGCAAAGACGGGTGTGCTGTCAGAGGTCATGATTTCATCTCCTTTCCGAGTGTGGATTCTTTGGGCGGGTCACGACTACTCTTCTCCTGTTCAGAGATCTCCCAGTCTAAAGAACTGTAGAAGACTAATGGAATCTGCCGAGCAAAAAAAGAGGAGCGAACCACCAGAAACACCTGTATTTTCAAGGACTTTCTGGCTTTACCTATTGTTTTCTCTGGCGGGACGCGAGACTCGACGCTGATATCGAGTTTGCTGTCGTCTGCTTCCACCACATCAATCGCCTTAGCAATACCAATGATCTCGCCAATCCTGCTTAGTTCAAGTTCCTCACAGCCTTCACCGTAGATCATCTCACGATAGCGGCACATTGAAATGACAGAGCCGCGTGAGCTGGAAAAACTCACACGGCTGATAATTCCATATTCGCCGGCCTTCAACATGAAGCGTCCGACTCGGGACTTTGACCAGCCCCAACGACGAGCAAGGTAAGTATATGAGAGCAGCGGCATACCTCGCATATTGGAGTAATAGACAACTGGCATATACTCAGATCCTCGCACTTTGGGGTCATTCAGGATTGTGTGGAGCCACATATCCATGATGGCGTCCAATTCACTGAATACAATTCCGACTTCCTTTCGTGCAGTCTTCAGAAGCAGTCTGCCGACAGGCAGCGGGAAGAAAAAGAATCCCGACCCTTTATAGCTGTAATAGTTATACTGTAGGTGTGTGCAGTGCTCTTTCCAATCGGCAATCGTGAAGCGGAGTATTTCCTTTTCCTCATCCAAGATCTCAAAGGTAAGGAATCCATGATTCTGGAAGTACTCCATCAGCTCAAGCGCCTGAGTCTTGGAGTGGACTCGAAGGATTCTGGGCAATGCCCCGAGCTTGCAGATCCACTGACCCGGTGCCTCCATATATCGGTCGCCATTGATCACGCGTTCATTGGATCGAAAATTAGCGTAGCTGAAGAGCGCCATGAGACTGAATAGATGGACAGTTCCTTCGTTCCGGAAATCCTTGTGATCATTGAAGTGTCGGAACCACGGCTTATAAACTCTTACCTTCGGAAAGCACACCAACTGTTGTTTTTGTGTGCAGCTCATCTCATACACCTCCTTCCTGACAGAGTTGTAAATAGAGTCGATTCCAAGTCCCCTGGTCAGGGGGACACAGGCATTTCAGCCTCGGCCCATGCTTGTGGGTGCGTCGTCCCTCGGTTTGAGACCTAGCCGGACGAGTGTACCATTATTTTCCCGTGCTGTCGTCGCAATGGAGCTTGACCAGGCCCCTTTCACTTGCTCATAGTGGCTCGAACACGGTGATGTCTTGGAATCGTATTCGGTTTTCAAGGTACAGTGCTGTGGTAACAGGTTGAGAGTCTGCGGTCGGCAAGTCATAAAACACCTCGAATGCACCTCTCGTAATGAATGTAGAAATGGCACCCCTTTTGACCACCCTTCAAAAAAGAAAAATTTCCCCATCGACTAAAATAGGCTGATGAGGTATTATGAAAATGCATTGAAAACAAAAAAGCACGCACCCACCATTTAAGGTGAATGCGTGCAAATGATAAGTCGGGAGGAAGCTTTGATTTTGGACTAAATCAGCATACTCACTCCATAGAACCGACTGTATGTCTATTATAGGTCAATCCTCGCTCTTAAAGTCGATGGCGGGGGAGACGACGGAGTTGGCAAAGCCCGTGATCGGCACGAGCGTCCCGGCCCCGGCGAATTTCGCGATATCGTCATAGACGCTCAGGCCCGTCAGGACGGCGCTCAAAAACACCAGACTGACCGAGGTGGCCGCGGCGGCATCCTGTTCGGAAAGGTCCAGCGCGGTAAAGCCGTTCAGGATCAGCTGGCCCACCACGCAGATGGCCCCGCCCACTACAAAGGCCAGGACCGTATCCTTCAGCAGCGGCGACTTGGGGGCCTTCTGCTTCACATACTGCTGGTATTCCTGCGGCGTCATATTCATTGAAAATCCCCTCCAGGCCATTTTCCCATAGGGTCTCCTGCTTGTTCGGAAACTATACGCACTTGCAAACCTGCGCGGAAGGGAGTACACTGTTGCCCGAAGATTTGTGTGTTTGGAGGAATCCCCATGAGACCCATGCCCGCCCCGCTGGGCCTGTATATCCACATTCCCTTCTGCAAGAGCAAGTGCGTCTACTGCGACTTCTACTCCCTGCCCCGGTCCGAGGCACGGATGGACGAATATGTGAAGGCCCTGTGCGCCCACCCCAAGTGCGTGGCGGTGGGGGGGATCGGTCTGGATTACTACTGGCATAAGGAAGAGGCAGAGCATAAACAGCAGCAGGAGATGTTCCGGGCGCAGATGGACATTGCTAGGGAGGAGAAGCTGCCATTTATGATCCACAGCCGGGATGCAGCCGAGGACACTCTGGAGATTGTAAAGGAATATATGAAAAAAGATATGTTCGGAGGAATCATTCACTGCTTTTCCTACAGTAAGGAGATTGCGGCGGAATATTTGAAAATGGGACTTTATCTTGGCATTGGCGGCGTGCTTACTTTCAAAAATGCAAAGAAGCTGAAAGAAGTAGCTGCCATAGCGCCGCTGTCCCAGATCGTTCTGGAAACGGACTGCCCTTACACGGCACCGGAGCCCAATCGAGGCAGGAGAAATTCCTCCTTGAATCTGCCCTATGTTGCAGAAGCCCTGGCGCAGATCAAGGGAATTACTGCATAAGA
>OJNZ01001239.1_pt1 | contig 14721 bp, 8 predicted proteins | sample 1598001 | NCBI WGS metagenome assembly OJNZ01 (sample SAMN01915225, study PRJEB22387) | human gut metagenome | isolation source: stool | host: Homo sapiens | place: USA | reverse complement strand
GGGGGAAGGTGGCCGAGGCCCCGCCCGAGGCCGGATGAGGGCCGAGTGTATCTCTGCACCCTTCCTCTCTATAGTCTCTAAATCTCATTCCTCCTCACAATCGCAATGACCCGCCCGGCGATATTTTCTGCCGTCACCGGGCCGTACCGGCGGCTGTCGGGCGCACCCTCGCGGGCGTCGCAGAGGATAAAATACTCGCCGTCGGCCAGGGTCAGGGGGTAGGTCACGTCACTGTCGTAGCGGGGGGTCGTCTCGTAAATGTCCGGCTCGGCCACAAGGCTGCCGTTGATGCGCAGCAGCGCGTTTTCTGTCACCTCCACGGTGTCGCCGCCGCGGGCCGCAACACGCCCCGTGCAGCGCCGGTCATCCTGTGTAAAGACGACAACCTCCCCCGCTGCAAAGCTGCGCGGCAGCCGGTAGTAGAACAGCAGGTCGCCGGGCTTGAGGTGCGGGTACATCGTGTCGTCCGGCTGGATCGCCAGCCCGAACACAACGCCGAACAGCACCAGCAGCAGTGCGGCCAGCGCCCCGGCGCGCAGAAAAAACTCCTTCACGTCCGCCAGCGCACGGCGGCGCTGTGTCTCGTTCACGGTGCAGCCTCCCTTCGGCGGCGGCAGACCACGGCCAGCGCCGCGCCAGCAGCCAGCAGCCAGACTGCCGGGGCCGCGTCCTGCGCAAGACCCGTGGGCGGCACGCCGTCCTTATTGTTGACGCAGGTCAGCGCCTCGTCGCCGGTCAGGGTCGCGGTATAGCTTCTGCCCAGCGTGACGCTGCTGCCGTCGTCCATTGTCGTTTCGTAGTCGGTCAGCGTCTCCTCGGTGACGGTCACGGTCTGGCCGGGCTTCAGATGCCCGATGACAATGCTGCCCTTATGCGGGATTGTGAAGCCGTCTGCGGTCAGCGCCGCGCCGCCATAGGGCTGCACATAGGGGGTATCCGCGGTGACCGCCGCGCCGTCAATGGCCGCCGCAAACGCAAAGCCGCGGCGCGTGTCGCCCATGCCGCCCGTGACCTGCTTGGTCACAGTGACGCGCAGGAACGGCGCGTAGGTGTTGGTGATGACAGCCTCCCCCACGCCGCCGGACGGCACCTGCACCGTCCCGGCCGCCGCGGCGGCGGTGGTCGTGCAGTACCAGCCGGCTAAGTCGGGGTGGTCGGTCTCGGTCACGGTGTAGCTGCCCACGGGCACATCCTCCACCGTTACGCTGTGCAGCCCCCTGAGCGGCACGGTCAGTGCGCCGGGCGCGTCCAGCGTGACGGTGCGGGCCGTGCCGTCGTCATAGACCAGCGTATAGCTGCCGATGGGCAGGCTGCCGACGGTGAAGGTGTTCGTCACGGCCTCGGCCTCATCGCGCAGGGCCGTGTCGTCCACGGCCTTCGTCAGCCGCAGGCTGCCGGTCTGCCGGGCGTAGGTGTTCTCAAAATCGGCGTAGGTCGTGCCGTTTTGCAGCAGCGTTATGTTGGCCAGCGTCGGCGGGTCGCCCGCGGGCTGCAGCGCGTCGCCGTTGACGGCGGCGCGGCTCGCCAAATAGAGCACCGCCGCCGGGGCAGCGTGGGCGGTCTCGGTCACGGTGTAGGTGTAGGGCGTGCCGCTCTCCGACGCCACAGGCAGATCCTGTATGGTATAGCTGCACTGGGCCGGGTCGGTGCCGACGGTCATATCCGCGCCGCTTATGACAGCCACAGCCGTGCCGTCGGAGCGGGTCACGGTGAAGGTCAGCCCCGCGCGCACGGCGGTCAGCTCGTCGGCGGTCAGGCTGCCCGCCAGCGTCTTGCGCAGCGTCAGGTTGGCGTGCCCGGCCACGGGCGGCGCAGGCTCGGTGCTGAACCAGACCTTATCCAGCAGGTTGCCCTCGCGCCGGTCCCCCTTGCCGCTGGACAGCGCCAGGAAGAAGAACCGGCTGACATACTGCCCCGCCCGGACCGTGTAGTCGCCGCTGTGGACGCCCCACTGGTCGTTGCCGTCGGTGATCTCACCGCCGACCATGAAGCTACGGATGGGGACCTCCTCGCCGTTGTATTGCACGGTCCGGTCCAGCGCCGCGCGCACCAGAAGTCCCCTGTTGTCGTCCTCGCTGGAAGCGCCCGCCAGAATGTCGGTGATCTGCGCTGCCACATCCACCGGCGCGATGAGCAGCGCCATCGAGTCCTGCATACCCCTGCCGCGGGCGCGGTGGGCCAGCGACCAGTGCAGCGTGGTGCCGGGCGCGGTCAGCACATCCTGATACAGTGCGCCGTAGGCCTCGCAGTTCAGCTCGGCAAACTGCCGGCCGTCGTAAGCGCCGTCGATGCTGTAGCTGGCCTCGGGGTAGTTCCGCGTGCCGTTATAGCTGCGGTTGGAGCCGTCCGCCAGCTCAATGTACAGGCCGGCGCTTCCGGTTTTCCAGTGCCTGGCCACGCCGGTGGTCTGCCAGACGATGCCCCCTTCCCCCGACGGGTACTGGGTAAAGAAGGTGCCGGTCTCACCGTCCCGGGAATAATACAGCCGGGATGCGGGCGTATTGTTGTCTTTGTTGTGATACGCCTTCAGCCCGGCAATATCCGGCGTTTCAAAGCTGCCGTTCTGCAGCTGGATGCAGTAGGGCACCTGCATGGCCGCGGCGGTGAGTTTTGCGCCGTCGGTGCCGGTGACCTCGACCTTATAGTACAGCCGTTCCGCATCCCTGACACCGGCAATGCAGGCATCCAGCGCAGCGTTCAGCCGGTGCTCGCTGCCCGGCGTGATGTTCCACGCATCGCCGGAGCAGAGCTGCTGCGGGACCTCCTCCCAGTTGGTGCCGTCCTTGCTGCGGTACCAGGTGTACACAGCGCCGTCGAGTCTGTCCGTGCTGCCGTTGACCTTCGCTGTAAAGCAGCCGTCGGTCCGAATGCTGTCCACCAGCTCTGCGCTTGTGACAACGGCAGTCTGCGCCGCGGTGTCGGGCGCGGCGAGCAGCGTCTCCATCACGAGGGTGCGTGCGGTCTCGGGCGTTGCCGCGGGGGCAGCTGCCGGGGTCGGCTCCGCCTCTATTTCGGGTTCCGGGGCAGGCGGGTCCGGGTCGGCGGGCGCAATCGCCGCCGCAGACTCCGCCGTAGCGGGCAGCTCATCCGCCGCAAACACAGCGTTGGCCATGCCTGCCGCCATACAGCAGGCCAGCAGCACAGCCAACAGACGTTTTTTCATGTACGGTTCCTCCTTTGCTGGTTTCCCGCGCGGGGCTTGTCTCCCCGCCGGGTCAATTGGGAGTATACCGTCCGCCGCCCGCGGAACACGTCGAGGGCTGCTTTCTGCTAAAAGGTTACAAAAAAGACGCACCACGGTCAAAAACCGGGATGCGTCTTTTTTTGTAGGGGAGGGATTTATCCCTCCCGGGGTGTTTGCGGCAGCCGCAAGCTCTACCCTTCCGGCGCTGCGGCGCCACCTCCCCTGCAAGGGGAGGCAAGGGACCTTGGCCCCCTCTGCGAGGGGGCTCCGCCCGCAGGCGGTGGGGGAGAGAACCTACCGGCAAGCAACCATTTACACCACCGTCACCAGCGTCTCACAGTCGCCGGTCACGGCGTACTTGCCGCTGCCAGCGGGGATAAAATAGCTTTCGCCCTTTTTGACCTTCACGGTCTCGCCGCCGCAGGTCAGCGTGCCCGCGCCGTCGGTGATGAGCAGCGAGACAAAGCTCTTTTCGTCAGCCGCACCGTCAAACGCGCCTTTTTTCGCGTCCACCGTGAAATACTCGCACTGCGCGAGATGGCTGCCGAAGTCGTGCTTCTGCGGCGGCGTGCGGCGGGTCACGTCCAGCGCTTTTTCAATGTGCAGGGCGCGGGGCTTGCCGTCCGCACCGACGCGCCCGTAGTCGTAGACGCGGTAGGTCACGTTGGAGTTCTGCTGCACCTCGACCACGACGATGCCCTGGCCGATGGCGTGCAGCGTGCCGGACGGGATAAAAAAGCAGTCGCCCTTGTGTACGGGCACGGCGTTCAAAACCTCGGTCAGGGTGTTATTTTTGATGCGCTCCGCAAACTCCTCTTTGGAGATTTCGTGCGTAAAGCCGTAGTAGAGATACGCCCCCGGCACGCAGTCCAGCACATACCACATCTCGCTTTTGCCGTACTGGTGTTCATTTTTCAGCGCGTAGTCGTTGGACGGGTGTACCTGAATGGACAGGTTCTTGCTGGCGTCGATGAACTTTGTCAGGATCGGGAACTGCTCAAATTTTGCGCAGTCCGTGCCCAGGGCTTCGGGGTGCGCGGCCACGTAGTCCGCCAGCGTCGTGCCGTCTGGCAGATAGCTCGGGCCGTCCGGGTGGCAGGACAGCACCCACGCTTCGGCCAGCGGTTCAAGGTCGCTCCTGATGCCGAAATCGGTGCGCAGGCGGCTGCCGCCCCACAGATAATCCTGGCAGCTCGGGGTCAATTTCAGAATTGCCATGCCGCTCACGCTTTCATCATGTCTGCGGCGGCTTTGGCCAGCGCGGCGTTCACGGCATCGGCGGCTGCTTCACTGTCGCCAACGGCGGAGAGATAAACTTTAATTTTCGGCTCGGTGCCGGAAGGGCGGACCATCAGCTTATGCCCGCCGTCCAGATGGTATTCCAGCACGTTGGCGCGGGGCAGGCCGGTGCCGTCGGTGTCGTAGTCCACGACGGACTCCACCTTATACCCGGCAATGTCCTCCGGGGCGTCGGCGCGCAGCTTCTTCATCAGCTCCTGCATCGTGTGCATGCCGCTCTCGCCCTCAAAGGCAAAGCTGCACAGCGCATTGCGGTAGTAACCGAACTCCCTGTACAACGCCTCGATGGCGTCCAGCAGCGTCTTGCCCTGCTGGGCGTACCAGGCCGCGGCCTCGCAGACCAGCAGCGTCGCGTTGACAGCGTCCTTGTCGCGGACGTGGCCGCCGGACAGGTAGCCGTAGCTCTCCTCAAAGCCGAAGATATAGCGTTCGGGACGCCCCTCGGCCTCCAGCTTGCCGATCTGCTCGCCGATGAACTTAAAGCCGGTCAGGGTGCGGCGCAGCTCAACGCCGTATTTTTTTGCCACCGGCGTTGCCATATCGGTGGAGACAATCGTCGTTACCGCCACGGGGTCGGCGGGCATCGTGCCCTGTGCCAGACGGGTGCGGCAGATATAGTCCAGCAGGATGATGCCCATCTCGTTGCCGGTAATCAGGCGGTAGCCGCCCTTGCCGTCGGGCACGGCGGTGCCGCAGCGGTCACAGTCGGGGTCGGTGCCCAGCAGCAGATCGGGGCGGACCTTGTCGCACAGCTCCAAGCCTTTTTGCATAGCTTCGCGGATCTCGGGGTTCGGGTAGGGGCAGGTCGGGAAGTCGCCGTCGGGCTTTTCCTGCTCGGGCACAACGGTCACATGGGTCACGCCGAGCTTTTTCAGCAGCTTTTTCACACATTCCAGACCCGTGCCGTTCAGCGGGGTGTAGACGAGCTTGAGCGCGTCGATGCCCGCGCCGTCGCCGACGCGCTGGTCATAGACAGCCTGCACAAAATCATCGAGGCATTTTTCGTCAATTGTCACAATGCGGCCCGCGGCGGCGGCAGCGTCAAAATCTGCCAGCCGGACATCGTCAAAGCAATCAATTTTTTCGATAGCCGCCAGAATTTTTTCGGCAGCCTCCAGCGTGATCTGGCAGCCGTCCGCGCCGTAGACCTTGTAGCCGTTGTACTTGGCGGGGTTGTGGCTGGCCGTCACGCAGACGCCCGCGCCGCAGCCGAGATACCGCACCGCCCACGAAAGCGCCGGGGTCGGCTCAAGGCGGGGGTACATATAGGCTGTGATGCCGTTGGCGGCCAGCACACGCGCCGTCTCGCGGACAAACAGCTCACCGTTATGGCGGCTGTCGTGGGCGATGGCGACCTTCTTCGGCAGGTCAGTTGCATTGAGGTAATCAGCCAGACCCTGCGTTGCCTTGCGGATGGTATAGAGATTCATGCGGTTGGTGCCCGCACCAATGACACCGCGCAGACCACCGGTACCGAATTCCAGATCACGATAAAAACGATCCGTGATGGCCTCGTCATTTCCGGCCACGCTGACAAGCTCCGCTTTAATAGCATCGTTCAAATCCGGCTGGGCCAGCCAGCGGTCATACAGTTCCTTCGCGTTGCTCATGCTTTTCTCCTTTACATGACACATTACAGGGCGGCCACTATACGGCTGTCTCTGTGTATCCTTATTATGGATTACTTTTCCACTTTTTGCAAGTACCAAATCTTCGCCGGGATCTCACCGAAATCTCCGGGCAGTGCCAGTCCCAGCGTACAGCCGAGTAAAACAGGCTGCACAATAAATATACACCCTTCTCGCCCCCGCCCGCAACACCCCCGTTGGTAAAAACAGCATGGGACACATCGCCCACGCTCGCAGACGCGCGGCGCAATCAGAAAGCCGGACACAGCAGCCACAAGGCTGCCGTGTCCGGCTATTTCTGCGTTATCTGTTCCTATCCGGCAGAGCTGTCAGCATGGCAGCAGGATTCCTGCAAGGATCCCTTTATTGGGTTGCCCTGTGCTCTTTCCAGAATGCAGCAGCCTCATCCAGCCAGCCCTCGCAGGCAAGGCCTCTGCCCAGTCCCACGCCATGGTCAACGCCGGGGCAGATAAGCGCAAACGGCGCATGCTGACCACCCGGTGCGGGGTAGAATTTCAGTTCATAACGGTTCGGACCCAGAATGTCCCGCAGTGCTTCAAAACCGGTCGTGCTCATAGGCTGCCCCTTACTTTTTCACCATCTTTTTTACGCCCTGCAGCGGGTGGCCGTTGGCGATGGCAAGCATTCCCTCCGCCAGATTGGCCGGGAACATACCACAGCTGGACAGAACCGCCGCACGCAGCGGGGCATCCGCGCCGGACATGACCATCATTTTAAATGTCGGGTCGCTGTAGTCTGCCTTGCCGCCGAAGCTCTTTGCAATCGTAGCCTCGGTGCCCTTGTACATTTGCATCATAACGGCGGAAATATCCTTGAGCTCCATGGTGGAATGCTCCATCGTGAATGCACCCTTTTTCGGTTCGGGGTCGCTTTGCAGGGGGCTGCCGCAGAGCTTTTCAAACTCGGCATCAGTGGGCAGGCCCTGCAGTGTTTCGTACCAGCTGCCTTTTTGCCAATCGGGCGCGGCAAGGCTTACGCCGTCCACGGTCAGCGCGGTGCGCAGACGAATGTCCGCCACGGACGCGCCCACGCAGATCTCATAGCTGCCTGCGGGAATCTGCCAGCCGTCGCACCAGACGGCAAAGCTGCGGTCGTTCAGTTCAAAGCGTACCGTTTGGCTCTCGCCGGGCTGCAGGCTGACCTTAGCAAAGCCCTTTAATTCCTTGGCGGGGCGGTATAGACCATTTTTGGGCGGTGCAACGTACAGCTGCACGACCTCGGCACCGGCGGTGCTGCCGGTGTTGGTCACCGCAGCGGTCACGGTGCGCCCCTCGATTTTCAAATCGGAATAGGCAAACTGCGTGTAGCTTAACCCATAGCCGAACGGGAACCGTACCGCCTTGCCCGCTTTATCGTAATAACGGTAGCCGGCATACAGACCCTCTTTGTAGTGGGTGGTCTTTTTCCCGAAGGTGTCGCGGCTGGGTACATCATCGTAGCAAAGCGGCCATGTTTCGGTCAGCTTGCCGCTGGGATTTGCCTTGCCCGTAAGCAGACTGGCGGCTGCCGCACCGCCCGCCTGACCGGGCAGACCCATATACAAAACCGCCTTGACCTTATCCAGCCACGGCATTTCCACAGCACAACCGCAGAACAGCACCACCACGGTGTTGGGGTTGGCGGCGGCGACCGTTTCAATCAGGCGGATATGTCCCTCCGGCATGGCCATGGTTTCGCGGTCAAAGCCCTCGGACTCGTAGATGTCCGGCAGACCCACGCAGACCACGGCGATTTTTGCCTGTTTTGCGGTTTCAGCGGCTTCGCGCAGACTTTCCTCGGTCACAGTGCCCTTGACATCGCAGCCGGCGGCAAACGGCACGCCGGGCATAGCATCGCAGAGGGTTGTCAAGCGGGTCGGGTTGATGTGGCTCGAGCCTGCCCCCTGATACCGCATCGTGCGCGCCATCTCGCCAATCAGCGCAATGCCGCCCGCATCCAGCGGCAGAATGCCGCCTTCATTTTTTAGCAGTACAGCGCCGTTTTCGGCGATTTTCTGCGCCAGTGCGTTGTGGGCGTCCTTATCAAAGGCGCGGCCCTTGGGGCGGCTTTCGCCCTTGAGGGCAAGGGCGATCACCCTTGCGGCGCAGGCATCTACATCACTTTCAGGCAGGCTGCCGTCCTTGACGGCGGCGGCGACCCAGTCCTCCATATAAGTGCTGCCGCCCGGCATACTCAGGTCGCACCCGGCGTGCATGGCCTTAACGCGGTCGCACAGCGCGCCCCAGTCGGTCACGACCAGACCGGCAAAGCCCCAATCCTTGCGCAGCACATCGGTCAGCAGCCAATGGTTGTCGCTGGCGTGGACATTGTTGATGCGCGGGTAGCTGCACATAACGGTTTCGGGCTGGGCAGCCTTGATTACGGTTTCAAACGCGGGCAGGTATAGCTCGCGCAGGGTGCGCTCATCCACCTGGCTGTTGCCGTTGAACCGCTTGTACTCCTGATTGTTCGCGGCAAAATGCTTGAGGCTGGTGCCTGCGCCGGTGCTCTGCGCGCCCTGCACCCATGCCGCGCCCATCGCGCCCGCAATGCAGGGATCCTCGGAGAAATACTCAAAGTTGCGCCCACACAGCGGGTTGCGCTTGATGTTGACGCCGGGTCCCAGCACCACATCCACGCCGTAGGAAAGTCCTTCCTCACCGATGGCCTGTCCCTCGGCTTTCAGCAGCTCGGCGTCCCAAGTTGCGCCGCTCGTCACGGCGGTGGGGAAGCAGGTGGCAGGCTCGGACTCGTTGACACCCAGCATATCGGCGCCGTTTTTCTGGCAGCGCACGCCGTGGGGACCGTCGCTCATCGTAACGGCGGGGATGCCGTACTGCGCCATCGCCTTGCTGTGCCAGAAATCCGCACCGTTGCAAAGGCTGATTTTATCCTCCAGCGTCATTTTAGACAAAATATCCTGTACTTTTTTATCCATCGTGCTTACTCCTTGTCAGCTTGATTCATAACTGCCAGCACCTGCTCAAACAAAGGCTTGATGGAATCGCCGTAGGCGAGCAGCGCGGTAACAGGCTCGTTCTTTACATATTCCAGCATCGGGTTCGACAAGAATTCGGGGGCGTACTGCGCAAAAATTGCCTGTGCAGCCGGATGCTCCAAAATGATATGCAGCGGGGTTTCCAACGAATAGCGGTCTATTTTCAAGCTGGTTTCGGTGGCGTACTCGTAGTGGTAGCTGCCGCTGCCCAAGGTCAGCGTTTCGGTCTGTTCGGGCAGAGTCAGCTCGGCGGTGGTGTTGGCAGGTATCGTGGCATCCACCGTTATCTTGCCGCCCTCGCACCGCCACGCAATAGCAATTTTGCCGTAGACACTCTCGTAGGTCAGTTCGGCGTGGGTGATGCCCTTGATAAACTGCGGGCGCAGGGCAAACTTCTTGTAACCGGGCTCAAGAATTTCCAGTCCGCACAGCTTGGTGTACAGCCAGTTGCCGATGGAGCCATAGGCGTAGTGGTTCAGGCTGTTCATGTTGGCGGGGTTGAAGCTGCCGTCCGGGCGGATGGAATTCCAGCGCTCCCAGATGGTGGTGGCACCCATCTTGACCTCATACAGCCAGCTGGGATCGTCCTCCTGCAAAAGCAGCCTGCCGGCAAGGTCGTGCCTGCCGTTTTCGGACAGGGTCAGGCAGGCAAACGGCGTGCCGATAAACCCGGTCAGCAGATGCGTTTTATGCGCACCGATGTTCTTTTCCAGCGCGTCCAAAAGGCGCGGGCGGAACTCGTCCGGCACCATGTCAAAGTGCAGCGCCAGGATCAGGGCGGTTTGCGTTTCGCTGACAAGACGCCCGGTGGGGGTCACATACTCGGCGCGGAATGCCCGCACAAGCTCCTCACGGCGGCGGCTCCAGCGGCGCGCGTCCTCGGTGTACTGCAAAACGGCGGCGGTATCCGCAAGGATCTGCAAGCTCCACGCAAAGCAGACATTGGCAGCAAAGTAGTCATCCGTCGCGCCCTTGCGTTCATCACCCAAGGCGTTCGCCTCGGCGTCCAGCCCCAGCCAGTCGCCGTACTGGAAGCCCGTCTGCCACAGCCCGTTTTCGCCGCACTGGCTCTCGATAAACTCGACCCAGTGCTTCATGCTGTCGTAGCTGTGCTGCAGAATGCGCTTGTCGCCGTAGGCGCGGTAGAGTGTCCACGGCAGCACGGTCACCACATCGCCCCAGAACGCCGCGCCGTCCTGCTGGTTGCCCAGAATGTTCGGCACGACCTGCGGCATGCTGACATCGGGACCCAGTTCACTGGCCAAGTCACGAAGCCACTTGGTCATAAACGGCATAATGTTCTCATTGAACGCCGCCGTGGGGCAGAACGCCGTCACATCGCCCGTCCAGCCCAGACGCTCGCTGCGCTGCGGACAGTCGGTGGGGATATCCAAAAAGTTATCCCGCTGACTCCACTGGATGTTCTGCTGCAGACGGTTCACCCGCTTGTCAGAGCAGGTAAAATGACCGGTCTGTGCCAAATCTGTCGAGAGATGGCACGCCGTAAACTGCACGTTCTGCCCGTATTGCAGCCCCTCCACGCAAATATAGCGGAAGCCGTGCCATGTAAAATGAGGGTGCAGCGTCTGCTTGCCGCCGCTCAAAATATAGGTGTCGGTCGCCTTCGCCCAGCTGAGGTTTTCGGTGTAAAAGTTCCCGCTCTCGTCCAGCGATTCCGCGTGGCGCAGGGTAAGCTTCTGCCCCTTGTCACCGTAAATTTCCACCTCGACCCAGCCTGTCAGGTTCTGCCCAAAGTCAAAGAGGTGGTCACCGTTGGGAGCAGTAAATTCCTTGACAACAGGCACCCTTTGCAGGCAGCGGACCGGCTCGTTCTCCTGCCCGATGAGGGTGTCAAAGCCGTAGTCAAACAGTCTGGCGGGCTGCGGTGCGGCGGGGTCTGCCGTAAAATCCTGCGTTTCGCCATCGTAAATTTCCGCAGCCTGCACCGCACCGGTCGTGCAAAGCCAGCTTTCATCGGTACCGATCCATTCCTCGTGCCCGTCCTCATAGGTGATGCAAAGCGCTGCCAGTGCGGCGGTGGTGTCGCCGTAGTGGTTGGGCTGCGGCATAAAGCCGAGCTTGCCCTTGTACCAGCCGTTCGCCAGCGTCAGCGCCAGATGGTTTTTGCCGCTGTGCAGCGTTACAGCGTAGGTCTGGTATTGCAGGCGCTTGCGGTAGTTTGTCCACCCGGGGTGGAAATAGGTATCGTCCACAGGCTCGCCGTTGATCTCCGCCTCATACATACCCAAGGCGGTTGCGTAGAGACGCGCTTTTTTGACATTGCCCTGCACGGCAAAGTCCTTATACAGCACCGGGCTGACGGGGCTGGCTTTGTCCGGCGCGTGGGTGATCCACTGCGCCTTGCCCTCAAACGCGCTGCCGTTCAGCAAGCCTGTTTCAAACCGGCTTGTGCCCTCGGCGGTTTCGCCGTGGTTGTCCCATACCGTGACCGTCCAGTCGTACTCGGTGCGCGGGGTCAGGTTGGGGCCAAGGTACTCGTTCAGAATACTCTGCGCACTCGCCACCGTGCCGGAATCCCACACAACATCCCCGCCCTGCACGATTCGCAGTCGGTAGGACGCCTGCACGGTGTCCTGTTGGTCGCTGTCCAGCTTCCAGCTGAAACGCGGCTGCACCTCGTCCAGACCCAGAGGTGCGTGCTTGTATTCAATCGTTAAATCGTATAATTTCAGCATACAATTTACCTCTCCTATGCAAATTGCCCCGCCGTCCAAGGCGGCAGGGCAAAGGATATTTTTACTGCGCAGCCTTTTCTTTCTCGTTGCGCTCAGCGATTTCCTTCATCATATCGCCGTATTTTGCTTCCAAATCAAACTTGGAGATCAGGATAAACAGGCCTACAAACATCGCCAGCGGAATATACAGGCTGAAGGTGTAGATGCCGTAGCGGACGGCGGGCGTGATGACCTCCATATTGCCGGTAAAGCCAACGACAGCCAGGATCCAGCCGACCAGAGAAGCACCGATGCCGCTGGACACCTTGCCGCCGAAGCTGGAGGCGGAGGCGGACATACCGATGATCTTGTTGTGGTACTTGTAGTCGTTATAGTCCATTGCCATGCTGTTCAGCGTACCGCCAAGGCACATCATGGGGATGGTGGCAAAGCTGCCCAGCAGACCTACGGTGATGCAAAGGATAAAGCTGTCCGGCTTGAAGCAGCGGATGACATTGCCGATGATGCCCAGCACAAAGGCGATTTTCAGGGTCTTGGTCACGCCAAACTTTTTGGTCATAGGGCCGACCACGATGAAGCCGACAATGGTCGGGATCAGGCCCACGGCACCCATAATGCCGATGAGGTTGTCGTTGCCCAGAATGTACTTGGCGTAGTAGGTACCGGAGGAGGCGGACAGCGCATAAATGACATTGACCAGCAGGTTTGCCAGCAGAACGATGACCCAGTATTTGTTGTGGAACAGCTTGTTGATGGCATCGCCAAAGGCAAGGCCGTCATCGGGCTTTTCCTCCTGTGCGGCAGTCTCCTTGCTGGTTTTGTAGAGGATGAACAGGAAAATCATGCTCAGCGCGCCGACAACAACCGCAAATTTAATGTAGGCAGCCTGGTCTGCTACGCCATTGGAACCCAGCATATTCGTCAGCGGCACCAGCGCAATAGCGATGACCATACCGATGACATAACCGGCGGCTGCGCGGAAGATGCCCATCTTGTTGCGCTCCTCCAAGCTCTTGGTGCGCATGACAAGAATGGCGCTGTAGGGGATCATGATCGCCGTAGAAACAATAGCAGTCAGGAACACATTGGACAGGAACAGGTAGGCGACCTGTGCAAAGCCGGTCAGGCCTGCGGGCACGGTGAATAGTGCCACAATCGCAACGAACGCGGGAATGGCCATGCGCAGGAACCACGGGCGGCACTTGCCCTTGGGGCTTTTGCCGTTGTCCATAATTTTGCCCATGATCAGGTCGGTAAAGGCGTCCACGATTTTGGCTGCCAGCAGCACATTTGCCGCCGTGGCGGCTGCAACACCGACTTTTTCAGTGTAGAAGTACAGCACGGCCGATACCAGACCGGTCATGGCGTTCAGCGCAAACTGACCGCCGCAGTCTGCCAGATAATCGCCGATGCGCATGGTCTTTTGGATACCCATCGAATCGGTGCCAAGAGGTTTCTTTGCCATAATGATTCTCTCCTTCTCATTTCATGCCCGGTAGAGCGGGCCTTTTTCCTTGAGTACAGCCTTATTGTAGTGCATTCCGACGGAAGCTTATATCGTTTTTATGATTATCATGTCTAAATCACGATTTTCTTTTTGAAAAGTAATCTCCAATCTTGCATACCGCGCTATGCGGGGCGCTTTTTCACGCCGTACTGCTAGCATCAGGTGGAAGCCGCCTTCCGCTTGTATGGTGTTACACCGCCCCATTGCTTTATATTGACTTTTATATCAATATTATGATACCTTGTTAAAAGAGAGGGGGCTTTTCCATGGATTTTTTAAAAAGCTGTGAGGATCTGTATACGGTCTGCCGGATACCGCTGACGATTGTTACGGCTGCGGGTGAACCGCTTCTGGGGCTGCCCGGTCCGCATGATGAGCTGATCCCGCGCCGGGCCGTACACTGGGTGCTGACGGATTTTCTTTTGCAAAAGCGCGATACACTGCACCCTCTGGTGACATATGTAGAGCCGGGGTATTTCATTGGTGTGGCTGCTCTGCCGCAGGAACAGTTCTGTATTGTGGGGCTGGTCAGCCCATTCCCGCACCCGCGCAGGGAGATCATACAACTTGCCTCTCAGGCCATTGACCCACAGCATCTGCAGGCATTCTGCGATTTGATGGCACAGATTCCTTTAGTGAATTTATACCAGCTGAAATCCCTGCTTTGCCTTATTGTGTGGCTGGCACACGGACAGAGTATTACGGCTGAGAATATTTTATTTGTGGACAATACCTCTGCCCACCCCGCCGATTTGAACGATGCCATGTTTGAGCTGCGGGAGGAAGCGGCGTTTCATATCCCGGTGGATTTTGAGTCGGGCGTATGTAGTGCCGTGGAAAACGGTGATGCCGAAATGCTGCAGCGCCGCCTGCTGCAGCCCTCGCAGGGAAAAATCGGGCAGATGAGCTCCAGCGCTTTGCAGCAGCAGAAATATGCGTTCATCAGCTTTGCCACATTGCTGACCCGTGCGGCCATACGCGGCGGTCTTTCCGGCGAAATAGCGTTCAATTTGAGTGATGTCTACTGCCAGCGCATGGACGCGCAGACTGAAATATCCGCCGTACAGCAGCTGACTTACACAATGGCGATGGATTTTTGCCGCCGCGTAGGCGAAACCAAAAAAGGCGGTGCGCAAAGCACCGCTGTAAAAAACTGCATCGACTATATTTCCGCCCATCTGCACGATGATCTGCGGCTGGACGAGCTTTCCCGCTACTGCGGGCTGTGCAGCCGCAGCCTGTCGATCAAGTTCAAGGCCGAGGTCGGCTGCGGCATTCCGGAGTACATCCATAAAGAGAAGCTGCGGGAGGCCAAGTATCTTTTGACCAATACTGACTACGCCTTAGCCGACATTGCAGGCTTTTTGAACTATCCGACCCAGAGCTATTTTACCAAGATCTTTAAAAGG
>OJNZ01001222.1_pt1 | contig 14956 bp, 9 predicted proteins | sample 1598001 | NCBI WGS metagenome assembly OJNZ01 (sample SAMN01915225, study PRJEB22387) | human gut metagenome | isolation source: stool | host: Homo sapiens | place: USA | reverse complement strand
GCAGAACGGACAGGGGACGGTTGCCGCGCCATACACCGTGGGCATGCCGAACGACCCGAAGAAGAACCCCTTTTTGGACCGCGCGGTAATTCCCCGCTGGTCGCAGTTCATCATGGCGCCGCACAGCACCGTCTTTTTGCAGTCGGATCTCATCGCCGCCGAGGACTGGATCCACTCCGATATCTACCGGAACATCTGGGAGCCGTGCCGCCTTTACTGGGCGCTGGGGGCCACCATCCAGTACCGCGACCGCCCGCTGGCGCTGGTGGCGCTGTTCCGGGAGCGGGACAAGGCTGACTTTAACCCCAAGGAGTTCCATATTCTGCACACGCTGAAGGACGCGCTGGAGCGGAAATTCTATGACCTGCTGGCGGAGCCTGCCGCCGGGGTGCTGCCCGCCGAGCGCCTGCGGCAGGCGGCGGCCGGCTATGGGCTGACCAAGCGGGAGACCGAGATAGCCGAGCTGGTATGCCGCAATCTTTCCACCGAGGAGATATGCGAAAAGCTATACCTGGCGCCCGCCACCCTCAGCAAGCACCTTTCCAATATTTACGGCAAGGTAAAGGTCACCGGGCGCATAGCGCTGATGGCGCTGCTGACCGGCACTGCGAACAAGGCATAAAGAAAAGGAGCCGGGAAGGGCGACTCCTCATAAGGACATCTTGAAAACACCAGATTAAACCGATTGAGAGAATCTCTTGGTGTCGACCAAACGGGAATAGCCATCAACCATTTCATCGTGGTTGGTGGCTATTCCTGTTTAAAGGTATATTCATGTTGAAATCCGAACCGGAATCTTTGTAAAATTCCCTACCGCTCTTTAACCAGAAACAATGGGTAACCGCATGCCTAACCGGGAGAGCAGTTCGTTGGTAATCGTCCCACAGCATGCAGCCAGTTCCTCTGCCCGAATCACCTGACCGCCATCCCGGCCGATAATAGTCACTGTATCGTCAGGAGCGACCTCCGAAAGATCGCTGACGTCCACCAGCAACTGGTCCATGCACATCCGCCCCACCATAGGACAACGCCGGCCCTGAATCAGCACCTGGCCGCCCCGCTGAGGCAGATCCCGGGGCAGACCGTCCGCGTAGCCGATGGTGACCACCGCCAGTTTGGTTTCTTGCTCTGCCTGAAAGACCCGCCCGTACCCGGCGCTCTCTCCGGCTTGCACAGTGCGGATACTGGCCACTCTGGCCCGGAGAGACAGAACCGGCCGCAGGTCAAGGCTTCGCTGAACAGGCGCATCATCGCTTCGAACTCCATAGAGTGCGATTCCAGCCCGGACATAGTCACAGGGCTGAGCTGGGAGGTTCCAAAGTCCATAGCTGGACTGGATATGAACTTTGCCGGGATCATATCCGGCAGTTCGGAGCCAGGCCACCGTATCATAGAACAAGGTCAGCTGCTCCTGGGTGTAGGCAACATCTTCGGCTTCCAGGCTGTCCGAGACGTATAGATGAGAAAAGACACCGTCCACTACCAGGTTTGGAAGCCGGAATGCCTCCAGGATCTCCTTCCGGTTTTCCGCCAGGATGCCCAGCCGGTGCATCCCCGTGTCCAGGGCCAGATGGACATGGACACGCCGCCCTCTGGCTGCCAAGGCCCGCCCGTGGTCAATATCCGCCACCGTCTGGGTCAGATGCCATCGTGTCAAGAGCGGAGCTTCCTCCGGGGAGGTATAACCTAAGATCAAGATCGTCCCCCGGATGCCCGCCTTTCGCAGAGCAATCCCCTCGGCCAGGCAGGCCACGGCAAAGGCCCGGACGCCCGCTCGCTGTAAGGTGCGGGCGGTCACTGCCCCGCCGTGACCGTAGGCCTCCGCCTTTACCACCGCCATCAGCTCTGTCCCCGGGGCCAATGTGTTCCGCAGCACCTGGGCGTTGTGCCCAAGGGCCGCCAGATCCACCTCCCGCCAGGCCCGAGCGGTGGGGCTGGGCTTCTTTTGAAGCCTCAGCAGGCAAGGGGCGGAGAGCAGCGCACTGAGCGCCAGCACCACAATAAAATGGAGAACACTGTTTTCAATGAGCATTTCTCCCAGTCCCAGTAGCTTTGCCGCTCCCCGGACCAGTACGATGCAGAGGGGATGGAGCACATACATGGCTGTGGAAAATTCCCGGACTTTCCTGGACTCGCCCTTGTTTCCGCCCAGCAGCAGAGAAAAAAGGCATACTATGCACAGGGGGAGGGCGAGGTACATGCTGTCGTGGCGCTGGACATCCATGCGATGGAGCCACAGCCCCTCGGCGCTCATGGCTGCCAGAGAGAGGAAGAAGCCCGCCAGAGACAGCTTTTGGTTCCACCGCCTTCCGGCGGCCCCAAGCAGAAGGAACAGTGGCGCGAAGAACAGGCCATTGCGGGTATAGCCGCACAGTGTAAAAATGCCGTCGTAAAGGGTCCGAAGCAGCGGGATCTGGGAAACCAGTCCATAGTAACTGTCCCCGCCCAGACCGATGAGATAGAGTAGCGCCGCCACAGGCAGAGCCACCCGCAGGCCCAGCCGGCTGAGCCACCGGGCGATGACGATGCCCAGAATGGTCGCCGGGAAATACCACAGGTGGTAGAAGGTGCCGTCCACCAGCAGTTTCCGCAAAACATCCGCCGGACCGGTGAAGCTGCCGGCATAGAGATTCACTGGCAGATACAAAAGGATGCAGACGCCGTAGAGCAGGCAGAGCTTTTTCAGCTGCCGCCCCACACCAGCCCAGTGATTCCGGCTCAGAAAGTACCCAGTGGTCATCAGAAAGAATGGGACTGCCACCCGGGCCAGTACCCGGGTAAGCCAGAAATCAGCCATGGCAGACACATCCGCCAGGGGCGAGGTGTGGTTCATCACCACCAGCAGGACTGCCGCCAGACGAAAGAGGTCCAAAGTCGGGACGGTTTTCTTAGCCGTTCTCATGGGTATCCCCCCACCATGTCAGGATAAATCCCTCCACATTGTCGCCGGATATCTGGCAGCAGCCCTCCGGCACTTCCACCTCTGTGACGGCTCCGGCGGCGGGCACATAGAACACCTGGGCCATGCGGCCGTTTTCCAGAGCGACGCTCCGGGGACCCTGCCGCAAAAAGTCCCGGTACTCCTCCAGACACAGCCCGTTGGTTTCCATCAGCTGGGCGTGGGGCGCCCCCACATAGCGGAAGTGCCACGGCTCAGCCGAGATCCCGGTGACTTCCTCCTTGCCCCGCTGGTAGCGTTCGATAAAGCCGTACCGGGCCGCCAGACGCCTAAATCTTCCGCAGACGCCGTCATAGGGAAAGGCAGGCCGGATGAAGTCGATGTATCCGGCAGCCTTTCCCAGGTCGATGGCGAGGCCGGTCTGATGCTCACTGCATCCTGGAAGGGCCACATACTGGCGGGTAAATGTCTCCCCATGCTCCGCCATGGAGTCGTCCCAGATCCGCTGCTGTTCCTGCTGGCTCCGCCAGCCGGACACCGGCACGATCTCCCGCTGTCCCCCCGCCTTTTGGATACAGGCAGACAGTAGCTGCCGTGCCCGGCTTTCAAGAAGAATGTCGGGGTGGTGCGGGTCCACCGAGGTCAGCGCAGATCGCTCTTTTTCATGCAGGGGATGCGCCCGGTTGACCAGGACCAGCGGCCCCTGAAAAATCTGCTCCCGGGGAATCGACACGGTTCTCATCCCACCACCCCCAACTCGATCAGGCGGGTCACCAGCTCCCCAAAGGAAATGCCGATGCCCTGCATCATGCTGGGATAGCGGCTGTGGGCGGTGAAGCCGGGGATGGTGTTGACCTCATTGAAGACGATCTCCCCATCCGGGGTGAGGAACAGATCCACCCGGGCGAATACCCGGCAGTCCAGGGCACGGTAAATGGTTTTTGCCGCTGCCTGGATCTCTGCCGCCTTCTCCGGCGGGATGCGGGCGGGACAGTGGATGGCGGAGGTCTTTAAGGTGTACTTCTCCTCATAGTTGAAAAAGCCCTCCGACAGCGCAATCTCGTCCACCAGACCCACGGTCAGTTCCTCGTTGCCCATGACCGCGCAGCCCACCTCAAAGCCGGGGATCGTCTCCTCCAGGATCACGGCGCTGTCGTGGCGGAATGCCTCCTCCATGGCGGCGGGCAGCTCTTCCGGCCCGGAGACTTTGGTGATACCGAAGGAGGAACCGGCCCGGACCGGCTTGACAAACACCGGGTATCCCAGTTCCTCCGCTGCCTGGGCGATCCGGCTGAAATCATCGCTGGAATGAAAGACGTGGCTCCGGGGGACCCGGATGCCGGCCAGGGCCGCCAGCTGGTGGGCCCGGTCCTTGTCCATGCACAAGGCGCTGGACAATGTCCCGCAGCCGATGACCGGGACCCCGGCCAGTTCAAAGAGTCCCTGTACCGTACCGTCCTCGCCGTTCTTGCCGTGGAGGACTGGGAATACCGCGTCAAAGAGGAGACGGCGGCCGGAGCCGTCCAGCAGTAGTAAAGCGTGGGCCTCCCGTTCCACCAGCGGGGTGCAGGGGATACAGTCTGCCGCCTGCTGCCAAGTACCGTCCTCCAGCCGGGAGAGGTCGCCGGTATAGCAGAGCCACTGCCCCTCCCGTGTGATGCCCACAGCCAAAGGAGTATAGCGGGCGGGGTCCATGTGGGACAGCACCGCATAGGCGGAATGGAGAGAAACTTCGTACTCCGTGGAGCATCCGCCGAAGAGAACGAGAATGGTTTTCATGGGATAAGACCTCCTAATCAAAATAAAGCGCCTGGTTCTGATACTGAAATGGTACCAGAACCAGGCGTTTCATACTTGTCTATCTACCAACGGATGCCTTGCAAGTTTTCTGCGAAATTCTTGTGATTTTCTTACGGCGCTTCTGAATGGTCTGACGGAAGACAGATGGTGAAGGTGATCCGATCCTCGGTGCTGTCCGCCCGAATGGTCCCGCCGTGGAGCTCCACGATCTCCTTGGCGATGGCTAAGCCAAGGCCCGCACCACCTGTCCGGGTGGCGCGGGAGCTGTCCAGACGGAAGAACTGTTCAAAGATCCGGTCCAATTTCTCCTGGGGGATGTTCTTTCCCGCATTGGAGAAGGTGAGTACGATTTTCCCGGCCTCTATCCGTCCGGCAATTTCCACCGTGCTGTCCGGCAGGCTATAATAAGACGCGTTGCGCAGGAGATTATCAAAGACCCTTGCCAGCTTATCCGGGTCACAGGAATAGTGCAGCTTGGGCGGCAGATCCAGGCTGCATGACAGCCCCGATTCTGCGAAAATGGGGCGGAATTCGCTGGCGACCTGCTCCAGCATCCGCGTCAGGTCCACGCTCTGCCGCTCCAGCTCCAGGCGAGAGAGGTTGAAGCGGGTGATGTCGAAGAACTCGTTGATGAGGTCCTCCAGCCGCTCCGCCTTCTCCAGGGCGATGCCGGTGTACCTGGCCCGGATCTCCGGGGAGATCTGAGGCTCATCCCGCAGGAGGGTCAGGTAGCCGATGACGCTGGTCAGGGGCGTTTTCAGGTCGTGGGCCAGATAGACGATTAGGTCGTTTTTCCGCTGTTCTGCCTCCTGGGCTGCCCGGGCGTCCCGGAGAGCCTGCTCCCGGGCCAGATTCAGCTGGATGGAGATGTCCTCCAGGGAATCCGGCAGCTGGATGGGCTCCTCACTGGGGCGGGATAATTGCTCTGCCGCATTGGCCACCACGTCCAGCTGCTTGATGGGCTTGGAGATAAAATAGAAGCTGATGACCACCCAGCCCGCCAGCACTGTGACGATGCAGACCAGAACGATGTAGTCTCGGACCCAATTCAGGAAGTCGTAGAGCGGCGAGGGCTGCCAGGTGATGCTGGCGCAGATGATGGAGCCCAGGAATGCCAAGGCCATCACTGCGACCACCCAAGCCATGAGGACCAGCAGGTAGCCGCCCCAGATGCGCAAAGACCTCCGGCGGCTGCGGGTATTTCCTTTCTTACTCAATGGTGTACCCCACCCCCCAAACGGTCTTGATGAATTTGGGCTTTCGGCTGGGCTCGTGCATCTTTTCCCGTAGCCGGGCGATGTGACTCATGACGGTGTTGTTGCTGTCCATAAACGCCTCACCCCAAACATGTTCAAACAGTTCCTCGCTGGACACCACATTCCCCCGGTGCTCACATAGATACCAGAGAATGGAGAATTCCAAGGGCGTCAGGGCCAGTTCCTCGCCGAACAGGACGCACTTGTGAGTGGCCTTGGAGATCTGAAGGCCTCGAAAGTCGTATTCGGTGACCTCCTGGACTGTCCCCTCCCTGGGGTTGTACCGGGTGTAGCGGCGCAGCTGAGTCTTGACCCGGGCCACCAGTTCCAGAGGATTGAAGGGCTTGGTGATGTAGTCGTCCGCTCCCAAGGTCAGCCCCATGATCTTGTCCATATCCTCCACCTTTGCGGTGAGCATGATGATGGGGAACAGGTGGTCCTCCCGGATGCGCTGGCAGAGGGTAAAGCCGTCCATGTCCGGCAGCATCACATCCAGCACCGCCAGATTCAAGCGTGTCGTCCGCACACAAGCCAGGGCGTCGGAGGCATTATAGAATTTGTGGATGGTGAAGCCTTCGTTTTTCAGATAGACCTCCACCAGATCTGCGATCGCAGTCTCGTCATCGACGACTAAAATATGTGTAGCCATAGTTGCCGGCCTTTCGTGTTTTTCTGCATTATAGCACGGAACATATAAAAAAGCGAGTATGACTCTTGATTTTTCCTAAACATGTCCTAAAGGGGACTGTTGCGGTCTCCTGTCTGCGCAAAATTCTCACCAGACTGTATCGAAACTACGATCTTCCAGACTCCTGATTTCGTAGGGTCGAAGTCGTGAAGCTGCGCCGCAGTGCTCTGTCATCCTTCGCTGGCAGGATCGGTCTGCGTATCATACGATGAACATTCCTCCAGATCTGCAGCCTGCTACCCGGATAGGCTTTTTTCAGCTTTGTGACAGCACGCTCCTTTGCCTTTTCCACGGCGGACTCCTTCATCATGTGGTACATGCCGATTTCCTTCAGCGAAGTTTTTTCAAATCCGAATACGCCGTAGAATTTTCCGAGGATGTCCCTGTCCTTCTTCGGGAGAGCATCAAATAGTTCCTGCAGCAGCTCAATGCAGACTTTTCGATACACGACCTGCTCCGCAGAAACAGAGAGATTCCCAGGCATCAGCCGCTCAAAGGGATCACCGTCATAGCTCCCAGGGATAAGATCATTGACACCAACAAAATGGGTGTTGTAACGGATGTGCTTGACAGCCTGTTCCAGAAGGACATCCATTTTCTCCGCGATCTCTTCGATGCTGAACTGACCTGAATGATATAGCCTTTGTGCCTGCCGGACAGCATCCATCTCGTGCTTGCTCAGAGAAAGATTTCCGATATGTTGCTCCAGCCAACGGGTCATCCGGCCTTTCAGATGTGGGTACAGGTAGGTGGCAAGCACAGCACGGCTCTCATCGTATTCTCTGCTCTGGACCCGTGTCAGAAATTCCAACGCACCCTCGCCGCAAAGATCCTCCAGAATCGTTTTCGTATAGCCGGACAACTCTCCCGGTCTTTCCCTGTCCATATGCAGACAGTTGAACTCTCTGGCAGTCTCCCGGGCGATGCGCCGGATCAGCCCGAGATTCCTGCGGTACAACTCCTCCAGCGCGCGCTCATCACCGCCGTAATATCGGCGGACCAATTCCTCATTGGTCATGGGTCCCACCCGCCTTTGCTTTCGGTGGACGCCCTCGGGGCTTGCTCACTCTGGTGATGCGGCAATATTCATACACTTGCGCAGTAGATATTTGTTCAGAAAACTCCTCAACAGAGATATCCGGGCTGCGCAGCACATCGTAGAGCCGGTCTCGCACATGATCCTTGGCTCTTCTGGCATCTTCCTGAGAGATAGCTCCCCGCTGCATATCCTTCGTGATCCTGGAAAAGGCAGTCAGCTTGGCCTTCACCTTGGGGTTGTTCTTTGCCAGTTCCTTTTGAACTTCCACCGTGCCAAATTGCCGACAGGTGTAGCCAGGAGCGTGGGGACAGGCCCCTTCGCAGTACAAAGCGTGGACGCCGCTCTTCAGCATGAAGTATTTCCCGCAGATGATGCAGCGGCGGATGTTGTGTCCGCTATTCAGGGCCAGCATATAGTCTGCCTTCATCAGCGCCTGTAAGCTGTCCGTCACATGCTCCTGACAGATGGCCATGGAGCCGTCCGGCAGCTCCCGCGGGACATAGGAGAGCATATATTCATCGTGTCTCCTGTAGCAGTCCCCGTGGTAAGTGATGGGGTTGACGATCAGCTTCTCTGCGGTGCGATCATCGTTATAGAAACCATAGAGCGCTGCCGCATAACTTTCCGGCCCATTGGTCGTGAGTGTGGAGAGGATAAACTTGATGAAATTCCGGATGGTAGGAACAAAGGCACGGATGTCGTGAAGATACATCATGTAGCGGTCGATGTATTTCTTGTAGGCACTCCAGGTATCTTCGCACGCTCCCAGGAGGCGAAACATCTCGTAATAAAACAACTCGCCCTTTTCCTCGCTGCCCTCTCTGCGACGAAACAGATCCAGCAGTCCCAAGGAGATTTCAGGATCGCTGTCCCCATCATCGCTCTGGAAGAATTCTTCCGCTGAGGCGCTGAGAAGTTTTGTCTGATCATCCTCTGAAAGGCTGTGCTCCTCGGGAGGAAACAAGCTGAACTGTCCTGTGATCTCCCGTATCACCGAAAAGAAAGCGTCATAGCAATCGTCCGGTAGCAAGCGGAACACAGTATATCGGCGAAGTTCCTGACAGAGCTGCTCCATCTCATCATTCAGTTTCCACCAAAGTTCACTCTTGCGGACATACTCGTAGATGTCCATAAGGGTACGGATGCGCACCATCCGTTCGTGCAGGGGGTGGTAGTCATCCGGTGATAGATTCAGCAGATCTTCGGTCAGCCTGCCTGCCTCAAACTGCTGCCCGTTCAGCTCCAAGGTGCTGCCGTAGGTATAGAATATGATGCTCCCCTCCATTTCCGCTGGCCCCCTCCTCTGCAATAATTTGTCCTACTTGATTTTTAATCTGTCCATGCTTTTTATCAGGATACCATCTTTTCCACCACAATACAAGCAGAGGGGCAAGGGGATGCTCAAAAGTCCTGTGGGCACTGCTCCTCTAAAAGAATACTACTCCCACTTCTTTCGAGGTGGGAGATTTTTGTATTCAGATATTTTGAATTGGAGGTACTGACTATGAGCAACAAAATGGACCGTCCTCTGGTCACGGTGGACGGTAGGACGCTGATGGACCGTCCGCTGGAGCCGCCCAATTTTGTGGTGGACACGCTGATCTCTCAGGGTCTGCATATCCTGGCGGGTTCACCCAAGGTGGGCAAGTCCTGGCTGGCCCTGTGGCTGGCGGTGACGGTGGCCAAGGGAGAACCGGTCTGGGGAATGAGCGTGAAGCAGGGCACCACCCTCTATCTCTGCCTGGAGGACTCCGTCCTTCGCATCCAGAACCGCCTCTTCGAGATCACAGAGGACGCGCCGGACAGCGTCCATTTCTGTACGGAGTGCGCTCCCATCGGCCAGGGGCTGGAGGAGCAGGTGGAGGGCTTCCTCGTAGCTCACCCGGATACTGTTCTGGTTCTCGTCGATACGCTGCAGATGGTCCGCCCCGTCCACGATGCCACCTACGCCAATGACTACCGGGACCTGTCCGTGCTGAAGCGGCTGGCGGACAAGCACGGCATCGCCATCCTGCTGATCCATCATCTGCGAAAGGAAACTGCCGATGATGTGTTCAACCGTATCTCCGGTACGACAGCCATCAGCGGGGCGGTGGATTCCAGTTTTACTCTGGTGGAAGATCGGCGCGGCAGCGGTAAGGCGAAGCTCTCCTGCATCGGTCGTGACATTGAATACCGGGAGTTGTCTCTGGAACGCAACGTTGAAAACGTGTGGGAGATGGTAGCAGACAGCAGAACGCAGCCGGAGCTACTGGGCGACCGGATCACCTATCTGGTCTCTGAACTGATGCGCGACCGTACGAAATTTATCGGCACTCCCACAGAGCTGTCTGAAAAAATCGACCCTGTCGGTATGGAGCGTATCTCGCCTAAGAAAGTGTCCCGCCTGATCCTGCAAAACCTTGACGCGCTAAGCAAAATCGGAATTTCCGGTATGGTGCGCCGCAGCAACGGGAAGCGGCTCATCGAGCTGCGCCGTGCCGAAAGTGACGATGCCCAGGGTGTACCTGTGGTCGCCCCTGTTGACCCTGTTGGGGCGCTGTGCGGCGATTTGCGGGAGATTGCCGGGCATGGCGAGTAAACACCCGCAGGGAAAAAGAAACGCCGTTTGTGGCCATTTGTGGCCGAAAGCGGAGCGCGGGTGTTCGGTGCAGGGAAATCACCTCCTTGGAGGTGGCCAGCATCGCGTTTGTCTGGTCTGCGGCAACGCCGCTGCCCGACTTCCGCATGAATTCCGGGCAGAAGCCCGGGCCCACTTTATCTACGATTTGGAGGAAACGACATGAAAAAAGATGTTAAATTCAGCACCCGCATGGCGTCCACAGACCGGGAGGCCATCAAGGAGTTGGCGAAGCAGTCCGGGATGTCCATGAGCGACTACGTCACTGCCTGCTGCCTGGGAAAGCAGGTGGTCATCGACGGCCTGAAAGAAGTGCTGAAGGAGCTGAAGTCCATCGGCAGAAATCTGAACCAGCTCGTCACCCTGGCGCACATGGGACGAGTGACCGTGATCGATCTGGAAAGCGTATGTCGGGCGTTCTCTGAACTCTGTGGTGCCGTTCGGATGATCCTTGAACGAAAGCGCTGGTAAGCTATGGCTATCATCAGCTTCACAAACTACAAGCGGGGCCAGACCACCGGATGCATGAGCGCCGTGATGCGGTATACCATGCAGGATAAAAAGACCGAGTTCGAGGGGCAGCAGTTGGTCACAGGTATCAACTGTCAGCCGGAATCTGTCTACGCGGATTTCATGACCACCAAGCGGCTCTACCACAAGACGGACGGTGTACTGTTCTATCACATGGTACAGAGCTTCCCGAAAGGCGAAGCAGTCGACCCGGTCACCGCTCACGCGGCCGCGCTGAAGCTGGCCAAGTACTATGAGGGATACGAAGTTCTGGTCTGCACCCACACAGACCGTGAGCACATCCATTCCCACTTCCTCATCAACTCGGTCAATTTCGATACCGGACGGAAACTGCATATCGCAAAGGAGCAGCTCCAGGAACTGCGGCAACGCAACGACATGGTCTGCAAGGAGTTTTCACTTCCTGTATTTCAACCCAGGGAACAAAAGCAGAAAACAAAGACTATGACCATCGGAGAGTATCACACGGCGGCCCGCGGTCAGAGCAAGAAGCTGCAGCTCATGAATATCATCAATGACTGTATGCGCCACGCTTCCAACCGCGAGGAGTTCATTGCGCTGATGGAGAGCGAGGGCTACAAGGTTCGCTGGGAAAAGTCCCGAAAGAATATCACCTATACCACGCCGAGTGGCTGGCAGTGTCGGGACCGTTTGCTGTTCGGTGACAAATATCTAAAGGAGAACATGGAATATGAATTCAGGATCAGAGAAGAAATTATCTATGGACGAGCTCATGGCCCTGAACCGGCCCGAGCCTTCACCGCAGCCGACAGCGCGGGAGTCGAGTTCACCGATCACGCCCATTGTCATCCAGTGTCCGCTGCCGGAGGCTCTGACGATGCTGACACAGAAGACAGAATCCATCGGGTGGGAAGTGCGTGGAATGCGGGAGTATCTTCCGAACCTGAGATCACACACAGACCTGACAGCGGTGCAGAACAGCATGGCGGAGATCCAGAAATCGTTGACGGAGATGACCACTCTGCTGGAACAGGCTGGGAAGAAGAAAGAAAAGCATTCCTGCAAATGGCTGGACTGGCTTCCGGACTTCGACCTGATCGTAGTGGCCAAATGGATCGTACTGGTACTGCTCATCGTGGCGGCACTGCTGGGGATGGGGTATGGCACAGCGACAGTGGTCAGCAACATCCGCAACCTGTTTCTATGAAGCCGCTCCACGCTGGACTGTATGGTCTGGCGGTAACTGGAGCGTTACTGGATGATGGTAACGAAGATGTCAAGGAACGTTACCGCCGTATCCAGGCAGAACAGGAAGCCAAAAATATCGGCGCTGTCATCGGACTGGTGGCCGGCGTAGCCATGGTGCTCACACAGGATGAGCAATCATCTACAGAACAGCAGTGGACCGAAGATCAGCAGGCAGAACAAACACAGCAGCAGACCATGTAACGGTCTGCTATTTTTGTTGCCTGACTGTAGCGTCAGGGGAAAGGAACGATATGGCGTATAAATTCAAATACAATGAGCGTCCCCGCTCCTACAGTGAAGAAAAGCATGGAGATGAGGATATTCCCTCTGCCAAGGCAGTGCGGGATACCGCAGTGGAAGAAAGGGACGACAAGATTATAAAAAGCCGCCGACAGCATGTATGCGGCAGAGAGTACATTGTGTTCGCGGAATTCAGTTTCGGAGGAACGCAATCTACGGTCGATCTTATGAAACAGGTCATCGACCTGGAGCAGGACGCAAAAAATATTTCCGCCTGAAAAACAGGTTCGCATAGACAAACAAACCGATTGAGGGTATTGTATGGTTGCAATCTCTCAATCGGTTTGGCATTTTATGAAGGAGGTCAATATGTTACAGCCAAACCAAAAGATCACGGCGCTCTATTGCCGTCTGTCCCGAGATGATAATCTGGAGGGCGACTCCAACAGTATCCAGAACCAAAAACTTATCCTGCAAAAGTACGCCGATGAGAATGGGTTCCAGAACACCAGATTTTATGTGGACGATGGCTATTCCGGCACGAATTTCAATCGCCCAGCCTTTGAACAGATGATGGATGACATGAGCAACGGCGACATCGCCGTCATCATCACAAAGGATCTTTCCCGCCTTGGAAGAAACCAACTGCACACCGGTCTTTATATCGAGGAGATATTCCCTTCCAATGATGTGCGCTACATCGCTGTCAACGACAATGTTGACACCAAGTATGAAAACAGCAACGAGCTGATGCCTTTCAAGAATTTGTTCAATGAGTGGCACGTGCGGGACTGCAGCCGCAAGGTGCGGAATGTAGTGAACGCCAAGGCACAGCGGGGAATCCGGGTGGGGACACGAGCTCCTTACGGCTACCGCAAGGGTGCAACCAAGGACTCTCCTCTGTTGGTGGATGAGGAGGCGGCGGCTGTCGTCAAACGCATCTTCGCCATGTGCGCCGGCGGAATGGGACCAGCCCAGATTGCAAAGCAGCTCAAGAAAGAATGCATCTACAGTCCATCCATGTACGCCTATACGAAATTCGGCACATCCCATTCCGGGCTGAATGCAGAGCGGCCCTACAACTGGACTGGCGACATGGTGGCGGATATGCTTCAGAACATGGTCTACCTTGGGCACACGGTCAACCTTCGCTACAGCACCAAGTCCTACAAGGACAAAAAACGATGTGAACGCCCCAAATCAGAGTGGCTTATCTTTGAGAATACTCATGAAGAGCTGGTGGATCAGGAAACCTGGGATATCGTACAGGAGGTGCGATCTCATAAGCGCCGCCGCACGAATATGGATGAGCAGAATATGTTCTCTGGATTGGTGTATTGTGCGGACTGCGGTAAGCCCATGGTATTGCACCGGGCGCACACCATGAAGCCGGAACAGAATCATTTCACCTGCCGCACCTACAAGAAGGACGGGGCAGAAGTGTGTAGCGCTCACTATATCCGGGAAGTGGCACTGAAGGAAATCGTGCTGGAAACAATCCGCAGAGCCACAGAGTTTGCCAGGAGCGCCCCGGAGCGGTTCGCCGCATATATTCAGCAAAAGCAATCTACTGAGGTGGCAAAGGAGATCCGGGGGGTGGAACGGGAATTGTCCACGATGCGGAAACGGGATGGCGAACTGGATGTAGTGTTCAAGCGGATGTATGAGGACAGCGCCTTGGGACGGGTGAGCAATGAGCAGTTCCGTTTGCTGTCTGAGGCATACTCCAAGGAGAAAGCGCAGCTGGCTGAAGCCATCCCTGCCACGGAGGAGCGCCTGGAGAAACTACGCAGTAGCATGGCCAACGCCAAGAACTTCATCGCCAAGGCCAGAAAGTTCACCGACATGACGGAACTGACCCCGGAACTGCTCCGCACCTTTGTGGCGAAAATCATCGTGTATGAGAAAGAGGTCAAATACTCCAAGCACGCACCGCAGAAGATCCACATCTGTTTTCGGGACTTCAACCTCAACGAGACAGACGATATGCTTCTATGCGGAGAGACAACAGAAAAGGCAGACAGTACAATTGCACTGCCTGCCTAATCCGAGGACACGCTTCAAGGTACCCCTATCAGGAGTAGCGGAAGGCTCCTTTTTTGTTTTATTGTGATGCGCCCCTGTGCCGCTACCGCAGCAGCTGGATGCTCTCGGCAATTTTTATTACTTCTTCGGTATCTTCGTTTGAGAGCAGGCTAAGCATGCTTTCGCCAACCTGCCATACAATCGAGGTTTCTCCGTCCTTTAGATTGTATATCCCTTCGCTGTAACCAATCATAATGGGGCGGGTGATCTGCGCGTTCTCGGAATCAACATGAACTGAAACTGAGCAATGTGTCCCAGAACTAGTCTGTGTAAAATCTATGTATTTATCACCTTTCTCATAAGACACAAGCAAATCAATCCCCGCAAGATCCTCAAATATTGCCAACTCATACCCCTCCGGCAAATATGTTGGGGCAAAGCAGTGCTCCCAGGTGTAAAGGTCCGCATCGATGAACATGCCCGGCTGGTGTGGGGCCACCGTTACATTGGTAAAGCAGTCCTGCGGGGAAATTATCATCTTGTAAACGGCGCTCCTAACCGACGGGGATACCGCAAAAGCGGTGCTTAAACAGATGAAAAAGGTAAGGAACACCACAGCCGCCCGGGTAACCACCCGCCCGGAGACCTG
>OJNZ01001200.1_pt1 | contig 15134 bp, 12 predicted proteins | sample 1598001 | NCBI WGS metagenome assembly OJNZ01 (sample SAMN01915225, study PRJEB22387) | human gut metagenome | isolation source: stool | host: Homo sapiens | place: USA | reverse complement strand
AACCTCTCAGTCTCGCTTCGCTCGCCAGCTCCCCTAGTAGGGGAGCCCTTGGCATGGCGTGAACTTTGCACTGGACGATTAGCGCTATTGCGAAATTTCAAAATGGTGGTCTTGCAGTCAAGGGGAGAAATGCAGTGCCAAAAGTAATAGTTTTTCGCCAGAAGGGCGACTGGAAGAAGAGCCGGAAAATTTTGAAGCGATGCTCGAACCTAAACCTGGATGAGCTGCTGGACCGATACGGACAGGAGGGCGTGGAGGCCCTTGCGAAGGCGACCCCGAAGGACACGGGAAAGACGGCAGCAAGCTGGGGCTACACGGTGACAAAGGGAAAAGAGCGCATCGCCATTACATGGAGAAACTCCAACATCGTGGACGGTGTGCCCATTGCGGTGATCCTGCAATACGGACACGGCACACGAAACGGAGGATACGTAGAGGGCGTGGATTATATCAACCCTGCGATGCGGCCCATTTTTGAGCGGATCGCAGCACGGGCATGGGGTGAGGTGAGGACAGAATGAGCCAGGAAGTAGACAGCCGCGTTGTTGAAATGCGGTTTGACAACGCAAATTTTGAGAAAAATACCAAACAGACCATCTCGACCATTGACCGGCTGATGGAGAAGCTCCAGTTCAAGGGAGCGGAAAAGGGCTTTGAGAAGCTGGACACAGCCGCGAAGGACGTGGACTTTGCCCCTATGCAGACGAGCCTTGACCGGCTGGAATCCAAGTTCTCGAGCCTGAACATCGTGGCCACCACGGCGCTGGTAAACATTACCAACAAATTTGTGGACGCGGGCGAGAAACTGGTCAAGAGCCTGTCCATCGATCAGGTGGCCAGCGGCTGGGACAAGTACACCGAAAAGACCTCCAACGTTCAGACCATCATGAACGCCACGGGTAAGAGCATCGATCAGGTGAACGGCTACCTGAACAAGCTGATGTGGTACTCCGACGAGACCAGCTACAGCTTCAGCGAGATGACCAGCGCTCTTTCCCAGATGACGGCTGCGGGCGGCAACATCGACAAGATGATCCCCATGATCATGGGCATTGCCAACGCCACCGCAGACGCGGGCAAGACGGGCTTTGCGTTCCAGAGCACCATCCGGAACCTGACCCAGAGCTACAGCGCCGGACATTTGCAGCTTCAGGACTGGAAGAGCCTGAACCTGATGGGTACGGCCACCAAGGCCCTGAAGCAGGAGCTCATTGACACAGCGGTGGAGCTTGGCACCCTGAAAAAGGGCGAGGTGACCATTGGCACCTTTGAGAGCTCCCTTTCCAAAAAGTGGGCCAACACGAAGGTCATGGAAAAGACCTTTGAGAAGTACGCTTCCATGATGGAAGCGGCCTACGAGATGACCCAGAAGAACAAGGGCATGACCAGCTCCGAGGCCCTTGAGAAGCTAAGCGGTCAATACGGTGAGCTGGCAGAACGTGCGGCACTGGCGGCCCAGCAGGCAACCAGTTTTGGGCAGGCCATTGATTCCACCAAGGACGCGGTCAGCTCAAAATGGATGGCTGTCTTCGAGACCTTCTTTGGCAACAAGGAAGAAGCCACCGAGACCTGGACAGAGCTTTCGGATCGGTTGTACGACATTTTTGTGCCGTCCATCGAAGCGCTGAACGAACGGCTGAAGGACGGACTAAACAGCGGATGGGCACAGCTGCAAGGCAGGCTGGGGGATCAGGCGGATGCCTACAGCTACACCCTCCAGCAGGTGGCACTGGCCAGCGGTGCTGTGACCGAGGACCAGATCACCGAAGCGGGCAGTTTTACCAAGGCATTGCAGCAGAACGGCGTAAGCGCCCAGCTGCTGAAAGCAAGCCTTGACGAAGCACAGACCAGTGCCGAAAAGCTGCTGACCCTGAGCGACAAAGAGATGGCCGCAAAGCACTATGACCGGGAGACCATCCAGCGGGATGCGGAAGCCTTTGCGAAGCTGAATGCCGAGATTCAAAATGGAACCCTGGATCTGGACGAGTACGCCCAGAAGATCGGCGAGCTTTCCGGCAGAGAGCATCTGGTACAGAGCTTCTGGAACATCATGGATGCCATTGGCAAAGTGGTGGCCCCTGTGAAGGAAGCGTTCAGTGAGATCTTTCCGCCCGCAGACGGGGAGCGCATTTACAGCTTTGCCGAACGGCTCGACCTGATGACCCAGAAGCTCATCATCACCGACCAGACCGCAGAGAAGATCAAGAAGACCTTCAAGGGCCTGTTCACGGTGCTGAAAGGCGTTACCACGATCCTGAGCAATATCGGCGCTGTGGCAAAGGAAGCATTTTCGCTGCTGGCGAACGCTGCGAAGCCTGTGGCACAGGTGATGCTGAGCGTGGGAGCCGGGCTGGGGGATTTCCTTGAGACGATCTATGAAGTTGCCACCGGAAGCGGCACCCTACGGGAGAAGCTGGGCGGCATCAGGACGGCACTGACGAAGCTCCTGAGCCCCGTGGATGCACTGGGCAGCATGCTGAAAAACACGAAGATCGCGCAGTACATCGACACCTTCCTGAAAAAGGGAGAGGAGAGCACCGGCCTGTTGGGTACCTTGTACTCCGTGGGCAGGCGGGCCTTTGACGGACTGAGCGCCGTGATCCGGACCGCAGCAAGCGGAGGCATTGGCATCCTGGGTGCGCTTGGCATGGCGATCTCGACCCTGCTCTCCAAACTTGGTGGCCTTGGTGAGAACGCGGTGCAGGTGCTGGGGCTGACAAAGCCGAATCTGGAGGACTTCCAGCAGAACCTCATCGACATGCCGAAGAACCTGAGCAAATCCATGAGCGAGTTTGCTTCCAGTTTTCAGCGCAGCATGAACAAGATCAATGGCTCGGTGGGGGATGCCTTTGCCCCGGTGAAGCAGTTCTTTACCGCTGTGAAAGAGGGCTTTGATGCCATCAGCGGGACGGATGTTTACCGGTTTATGAGCCTGATCGACGTGGGACTGCTGGCGTTCAGCATCGGGCAGATGGCAAAAGCCACCAAGAGCCTGAAAGCAATGCTGGAGACCCCGCTGACCGGAATGCTCAATTCCATCTCCGGCACCTTCAAGCAGCTGACCAGCGCGATCAAGACCTGGCAGAAGAACGAGAGCACCAAGACCCTGACCGGCATGGCCACCGCGATCCTGATCCTGGCCGGGGCCATGTACGTGATGAGCCGGATCAACCCCGACCAGTTCACGGAGATCGCTAGTACGGTCTTTGGCTTCGTGACCCTGCTGACGGTCTCGGCAAAGCTGCTGGAGCCTACCACCAAGCGGTTCACGAAAGCATTTGACAGCCTGAAAGCCAGCGCCCTGAACGCGGCGACCCTGTGGGGCACTGCTGCGGCGCTGATCGGACTGGGCATTGCCATTGGCTCCATTACCAAGGGACTTTCCCGGATCATGGAGGTCCTGCAGAAGGGCGATATTGCAGCAAATGCCGCAGCGCTGGCCGTTGTGACCGTATCCATCGTTGCCATGATGCTGGCGATGCGTCAGCTCTCTCTGGCGCTGGTGGTGGGCGAGAAGGCCATGAACCACAAAGTGATCCTTTCGACGGCGGTAGAGCTGGTGGCGCTGAGCGGTGCCATCAAGGTGCTTTCCACCGCCCTGAAGCCCCTGAGCGAGATCAAGTTCACCAGCCTGGTAAAAGCCGGTATGGCGGTGGTTTCGCTGGGCGGACTGCTGACCACCATGGCCACGGCTCTGGCTGCGGTGAACAAGGTGATCGGCCCGACTGGATTTCAAAATGGAGCCGCGATCGCAGCCATGGCCGGCGGCATCTGGATCGCAGCACAGGCGGTGAGCAGTCTGGCGAACATTCAGCTTGTCCGGCTGGATGCGGCCATGACCAGCATCAAGACCCTGATGCTCCTGATGACCACCATGTCGGCCTTTTCGTCAAAGACGAAATTCGGCTCCGGCGCGGCCATCCTGGTGATGTCTACCTCACTTATCGTACTGGCAGGAGCCGTGGGGCTGTTTGCCGTGATGGGGGATGCGGCCATCGATGGTCTGATCAAGGTTGCGGCTGGATTGACGGCGCTGACGATCGCATCCAGTATGTCCACCGGTGGCGTGAGTTCCGGCGCAGGAATCTTGCTGACGGCAAGTGCACTGTATGTGCTGGCTGCGGCGGTAGAGAAATTTGCGGCATTGAACATTGGTGAGCTTTTACGGGGCGGGATTTCCGCATTGCTCGGACTGGGAAGTCTGGTTGGCGGGTTAGTCGTATTCACAAAATTCGGCGTTGCTTCCGCACTGGATGGTCTGGGCTCCGCTATGCTTAAGATGAGCGCGGCGCTGCTGATCCTGGCCCCTGCCATTAAACTGCTGGGCGATGCTGACCCGGAAACTGTCGGGCAGGCGTTACAGGTATTTCTGGACGGAATGCTTATCACCATGCTGGGCGGTGCTCTTCTGACAGCAATGCCTCAGCTGGCGGTTGGTTTGGAACTGCTGGCAAAAGCATTCTGGAACTTCGCAAAGTCGCTGGGCGTGATCGCGTTGGCGACTGCGGCGATGGGGGTTCTTTCCATGTTTGCAGGACCGATCTGTCAAGCCATTATCAACGCTGCACCGGACATTCAGGAAGCACTGACCACCGTGGTGACGATGCTCTGCGAGGTGATCAAGAACTGCGCCGGGCCTATTGTCGAGGCATTTGACGCGCTGGTCCGTGCCGTGATCCCGGAGTGCTGGCAGCTGGCGAAAGACGGCCTGAGTTTCCTTGGCGTTCCGGAAACATGGAGCGAACTGTTCAGCGGCATCGGAAATGCCATGAAGGATGCGGCACTGGGCATCTTTGACTGGTTCGGCGAGATCTTTGAGGACGACCGGCCGGTTGGCATGGCGATCAACGGCATCAAATCGCTGGGCGGAAAGATCGTTGAAGCGTTCAAATCGTTCTTTGGCATTGCGTCGCCTTCCAAGGTGATGGCCGAGAACGGCGAATATGTCATGCTGGGCGTTGTGGAAGGCCTGCAAAACCAGAGCATTCTGGAGCGGGCAAAAGCGGCCATGCACAGCGCTGCCGCTGCCATCCGGAACGTCTTCACCACCTTCTGGGGCATCCATTCGCCCAGTGACGTTGCAGCCAGCGACGCGGAGAACATCCTTGAGGGTGCGATCCTGGGCATTGGTGACAAGACGAAGCAGGACGAGCTGCGGAACAGTTCTTACAATGCGGCCCTTGCGGTAAAAGACGGTATGACCACTGCTCTGGATGAGGCGACCATTGCCGTACAGAACAGCATGGTTGGGCTGTACAACGCCATGAAGATGGATTCGCTTCATCTGGGCAACCCCGTTTATCAACATGGACTGAAGGGCGCACAGAATGCAGCAAAGCAGGCGGCGCAGGATACTGTACCGATCCCCTCCAACAGCGGCATCAAGAAGCCTGGCAACAAGACCCCCTCTACCGTGGAGGAGATCAAGAATGCTGTGGACAGCACATGGGGCAAGATGAACCCCTTTGGCGCGCTGACCGACTACTACCAGAGCGCCGTGGATGATGCACTGGACGGAGCGGGCGGCGGCACCACCAAGTCCAAAGCCTCTAAGGCCGGCAAGTCACTGGCGGACACGCTGGCAAGTGCATTCTCCGACAAGCTGAAGGCCAACAAGACCGAGATGTCCAACGCCACCGGCGAATACGCGCTGTGGGAAGTGACGGGCGGCGACACGGCCACGGTGGAAGAGCTTATCACCAAAAAGACTGAGAGCCTGACAAGGGAGATCGAGCTCCAGACCAAACGGGTGGGCATTGCGAAAGAGCAGTACGACACCCTGCTGGCCAAGGTGGGCGCAAACAACAGCAAGACCAAGGACGCTTATGGGACCCTGCTGAGCGAACAGAAGACCCTTGCGGAGCTTCAGAGAAGCAAGCAGGACAGCATCCTGAAGGTCATTCAGGAGCGGTACGAGACCGATGCCAAGACCGCGGAGGACGAATACGAGCTTTGGAGCGCCCTGTACGAGGACAGCGCCGAGGTGACCGAGAAGTCCAACAAGAAGATCGACTACATCAACCGGAAGATCAAGAACCAGGCGGAGATCCTGCTGGCCACCGAGAAGGACTACATCGCCATCAAAAACGAGTTCGGTGAGGCAAGCCAGAAGACCCAGGCGGCCTACCAGCAGTATCTGGAGGCACAGACCGAACAGCAGAAGCTCATCAACGAGCTGAATCAGGCCCAGCTGGATGCCTATGACAGCAAGGTCTCCTACCTGGAAAAGCAGGAGAAGCTTGTGACCAACCGGCAGAACATGCTGGCCAAGCTCTACGGTGACGGCGACCTTGCGGGCCGGGAGGATGCTTACAAGGCTGCGGTGGAACAATACGGAGCCGACAGCGTCCAGGCACGGAAAGCCGCCACCCAGGGCACCATGACCGCCATCATTGGCGTGGGCACGGCACTGGACAGCATGAGCTACAGCCTGAAGAAGGTAACGAACAAGCAGCTGAAGTACGACGAGGCTGTAAAGAAGTTTGGCAAGAACAGCGAGACCGCACTGGATGCACTGGCAGACCTGCAAAGCGAACAGTACAGCTTTGTAGGCTTTGCGGAAAATCTGGCGGATGCCTTTGAACTGGACGACTCCGGCAAGCGGATGATGATGCAGCTGGGCTACTCCATCTCGAAGAACTGGCGGCCCATTCAGGAGGGCTTCAACAGCGTCTGGGCACAGGTGCAGAAGAGCGCCCCGGAAATGGCCTCGAAGCTCAGCAGAGCCTTTGGCGTGGCCACCAAGGACGGCGTGACCGAAGTGATCACCGACCTCTTTGGTACCATTACCGCCCTTGTGAGCGGTGACTGGGGCGGGGCAGTGACCGGCGGCATTACCACCGTGCTGGACTTTATGGGCAGCGAGTTCGGACAGACGATGATGAATCTGGGAAAGACCATGCTGACCTTCAACAAACTGGCCCAGGGCGGCGGCACCCTGAAGGTGATGGGACAGGTGGTCAAGGTGACCGGCGCGACCAAGAACCTTGGCAGCATCCTGGGCAACATGAGCGGCCTGCTGGGCTCTGCCACGGGCGGCACGGGACTGCTGGGAGAAGCACTGGGCGGCCTTGGCAGCATCGGCGAGATGATCACCGGCTCCGGTGGCTTACTGGGCGGTCTGGGAGAACTGGGCAGCACTCTGGTGAGCGTGCTGGGCTCCATTGGCCCCGAAGGCTGGCTCATTGGCGCGGCCATTGTGGGCGGCGGACTGCTGATCGCCAACTGGGATCAGGTGAGCGAGTTCTTCAGCGGGTTCTTTGACTGGCTGGGGAATGCCTTCTCGAACCTGTGGGACTGGATTAGCAACGGCTTCCAGGGCCTGGTGGACGTGGGCAAAAACATGATCTCCGGCCTGTGGGAGGGCATTACCGGTGCGGCGGGTGCGGTGTGGAACGGCATCTGCGACTTCGGCAGTGCTGTGGTAGACGGATTCTGCGACTTCTTTGGCATCCATTCCCCCAGCCGCGTGATGGCGGGCATTGGCGAATACCTGAGCCTTGGTTTGGCGCAGGGCATCACCGACGAGACCGGCTCCGTGGTGCAGGGCGTACAGGACGTGAGCGACACGGCCCTTTCCACCATGATGGATCTGGCCCAGCGGGTGGGCGACATTGCCAGCGATGACTTTGAGTATGAACCCAGCATCCAGCCCGTAGTGGACATGAGTGATGTTCAAAATGGAGTGGACTGGCTGAACGACACCCTGTTCCAGAACGGCACGGTAGCCCTGAATGCAGAGCGCACCGCAGGCCTTGCCGCCAACGTGGTGCGCAGAGCCGAGGTGACCAAGGCCCAGCAGGAAGAGCTCAACAAGGCTGACCAGAAGGCCAACCCCAACGCCGACATCGTTTCGAGCGTGGAGGCACTGGGCGAGCACATCGACAGCATTGCCCGGGCCGTGGCCAACATGAAGGTCCAGATGAACGGCCGGAAACTGGTGGGCGAGATCATCAACGACGTGGACGAGGGGCTGGGGAAGATCAACCGGAGGAACAACCGATGATGGGACGGAGCGCAACTGACCCGGCGCTTTCCTCAAAGATCCCCACCTTTGCGGGGCTTATTTTTAAGGTATATGACAATGCAGGAGCTTCCCGGGAATACAGCACGAGAGACTTCAACCTGGTCCCCCTGAACCCCCTGCATGTCAATGCCTTTGAGGAAAAATACGAGACGATGGATTTTCCTTCCTACCACGGCACGCCGGAAAAGGCTCCGCTGGGAAAGAGGGTGTTCCAGAACTCGACCGGAAGCTGGGACTTTTATTACGTGGCGGACGGTGTACCGCATTCCAGCTGGGATGACTACGGACGGCACGCCATGGACGATGTGCGGGAGCGATGCGGCATCCCCGACAAAACCGAACAGAGCATTCGGCTTTACCCCGACTGGTCGAGCCGGGAAGGTGACTGGACAAGCACCTATTTCCGGCTGATGCGGATCATTCAGGGAAGAGAATGCGAGGTGCGGATGGAGCTGGGCGGAACCGTGCTCTCCACCGCGCAGACGAGAAGCTACAAAGGGCGCTGCTGGATCAGCAACGTCAAGAACGGCAACGACGGACGGGTGACGCTGACCATCTCCTATGACTTCCAGCCGCCTGCCGACATGCTGAGTTAAGGAGGAGCCATGTACCATTCCATCACCATTGGTGACAAGAACACCTGGGATGACTGGAAGATGATCCCGGTTTCCCGGCCTGTGGTGGCTCCCCCGGTGGAGAAAGTCCTCTCCGTGAACGTACCCGGACGAGACGGAACCACCTACCTTTCCAAGAGCCTGACGGGTTACCCAGTATTCAAGGCCCGGGAGGGAAGCTGGGAGTTTTATCTGGATACGGACGAGTGGCGGGGACAGAACCTTTCGACCCCTGTTGGAACCGGAGCGCTGGAGTATCTTTCCAGAGCGCTTGCGAAAAGCAACTCGATCCCGGCACAGACCAGGGTGCGGCTGGAGGATGACCCGGCGTTCTTTTATCTGGGGCGTGTCTGGGTGAACGGTGGCATCAAGCAGAAGAACGGACACAGCGTCGTGACCCTTGCTTACAGCCTTTACCCGTTCAAGTTCCTGTACGACAACATTCAGGAGGACTGGGTGTGGGATACCTTTGGGTTTGAGACCGATCTGGCCGTGCCCTACTGCAAGGACATCCCCATCAAGGCACTCCAAACCAAGACCTTCCGGATGCCGCCCAGCGAAAAACCGAGCCTGCTGCAAGCAAAATGGACCGGTGGCGGTTATGTGGGGGTCACACTGGCAAAGAGCCAGACCTACCCCTACGAAAAAGCAAAAGAGCTGGGACTTCCGGCAGAGGAGGTCTCGTACTGCCCAATGATGGACGAGGGCATGGGAAAGGTGGACATCGGCCTGATCGACAACGATCTGCGATATGACGTGTACGAAGTGCGGGCGAGCACCACGACCGATGCGGGAACGCTCAACCTGTATTACCAGCCAGCGTATCTATAAACCTTTCCGTCAGCTTTACGAAATTTCAAAATGGATGCAGAAAGGAGGGAGGAGCCATCGGATATCAAGTTTATGCGGGAACCATCTCAAAGAAGACGGAGACCTTTAACGGCACGAGTGCTCTGGGGTTCCAGTGGGACACCCGGGAGTGCATCTTTGATTCCCAGGGTGACACGATAGAGGGAAGCGTTTCCAACCGATTCCTCGAAGACCCGGTGCTGAACCTGGCCAAAAACGAGTTCGGCAGCTTTGAAGCGACCATCCCATACCAGATCAACACGGCATTCGGCAGTTACAAGAACCCTGTGTACACCACCCTGAAGTACGAGAAAACGTGGCTTGTGGTGGAAGAGGACGGCAAACCGATCTGGCTGGGTTATGTGACCGAGACGGAAAAGCTGTTTGACCTGAGCTACAAGCTGTATGCCGAGGGCGTGCTGGGATATCTCCAGCGATTTGTGCCGAAAGTGAATGGCGGAACCTACTACCTGACCACCGACAACCCGATGGAGCAGTGGTCGAGCGTGCCCTCCAACAGCATCTTCTACCTTGCAACGCAGGCGTTGAAGGACTACTATCAGGGGCCTTACGGGACCTTTGGCATCGGGAAGGTGAACATCCAGCCCGGGCGCACCATTGACACCTCCAGCAAGGGAACCCTGTTCGAGAGCCAGTGGAGCCTGCTGAACACCTTTTTGCTGGAAGAATACGACGGATATCTGCGGACACGGATCGTGCGGGCAGACAACGGCACTGCGGTATGGCGGGTGTACATCGATTACCTCGTGGAAACGGATGCCACAACGACACAGACCATTGAATATGGCGTGAATCTGCTGGATTTCAGCTATGTGGAGCAGATGTCCAGCGACGTGGTGACCCGTGTGACCGCATACGGCACCCAGACGACCACCAGCGGATGGTGGATCTTCAAGACGACCACCGTGAGCGCGATCTCGGAGACAGTGCGGGACGAGGCGGCAGAAGCAAAGTACGGCATCATTGAGAAGTGCATCCAGGTCGACGGCAACACGAACAACGACAACCTGCGCAAAGAAGCACAGACCGAGCTGAAGGGGTATAAGCAGAACATCGAGCCGGTGATGACCCTGACCGCTTACGACCGGGTGGACAGCGGGGAAATCAATGATCGACTGGGATTTCTGATCAAGACCCACATCATCTCCAGCCCCCACGAGATCGACAAGTGGCTGGTGTGCACCAAGCTGAAGCTGCCGCTGGATGCACCCAACGAGAAGCAGTTCACCTTTGGTCTGACCCCCGAGAAGCTGACCAAGCAGCAGGTGCAGAAGCAGGCCATGGACAGCGTATGGACGATCGCACAGGCGATCATCAGTTTCCTGAACCAGCTGCTGGGCAACCTGAGCAGTTCGTAAGGGCTCAAAATGGAGGAGGTTGAGAATATCAATGGATTTTGATGCGATCATTACGGGCATCCGGAAGGCGATCTATGGCCGGGAAGTCCGTGAATACATCGCCAGCTCGATGGAGTGGACCCGGGACTTTGTGAACCAGAGCATCGCCAACATCAAAGAGCTGCTCCGTCAGGCCGAAGCGGCACGGGATGCGGCAAAGGCAAGCCAAGAAGCTGCCAAGGTGAGCGAGACCAATGCCAAGGCCAGCGAGAATGCAGCCAGGGCAAGTGAGAACGCTGCGGCATCCTCTGCTTCTGCGGCGGCAGGGTCGGCCAGTGCGGCAAAGACCAGCGAGACCAATGCCAAGGCCAGTGAGAACGCCGCAAAGACCAGCGAGACCAAGGCGAAGACCTCGGAGACCAACGCCAAGGCAAGTGAGAATGCAGCCAAGACCTCGGAGACCAAGGCGAAGACCAGTGAGACCAACGCCAAGAGCAGCGAAACGAAAGCTGCCACCAGTGAGGCCAATGCCAAGACCAGTGAGGCCAATGCGAAAGCCAGCGCCGACAGCATGGGGACCAGCGTGGCCACCTGCACCGCCAAGGCCAAGGAAGCCGAAGCAAGCGCAGGGAAGGCCGCGGCCAGCGAGGGGAATGCGAAGACCAGCGAAGGAAACGCCAAGGCCAGCGAGAACGAAGCCCGCCAACTGGTGGAAGCGGCCAAGAAGGTGGTGAACACCGACAAGACCCTGACCATTGACGGCGCACCCGCAGACGCAAAGACCGTGGGCGACAAGTTCAAGAGCATCAAGACCGACTGGAATTCCGTGACGGATAAACCGAGTACGTTTCCACCGAGTGAGCATAACCACTCAAAATTGACGTTCGAGAACAATAATGAAGTGAATTTTGTTGGCACCCCACAATACAACACTGTCTGCTGGGGATACCGAGACAACACCATTGACGAGTATCGGTTTAATGATGGTCGAGGAAGCGGCGCTTTTGCAAATGTCAGGGCCAACAAATTCATTGGTTCGCTGGATGGTGGGGTCGTTGACTATAACAACTCGGGTCATGTCATTAAAATCGGTTATGCGGGTGACGGCCTTAACACATCGAATCTAATGCACATTGCCGGTTATACGGACAACGGTACGAAGATCAAGGATGTCAGCAAGGCTGTTTTGCAGAGTTGGCTGGGTGTGACCACCATTACATCCCAAACCAGCGACCCCGGTGCGGGAAGCAGCCTTGCAACCGGCTCTATCCTGCTGGTGTACGCATAAGGAGGACAGAACATGGCAATTTATACCGGAATCGGCGGAAGTGCCAAGTCGGTCTCCAAAATCTACACCGGCGTGGACGGTGCCGCAAGGACAGTGCACAAGGGCTATATCGGCGTGGATGGCGTGGCCAAGAAGTTCTATGACGGCGGCAATCCCATCAGCTCCTTTGCACTGGGGACGGAATTTGGCATTGCAGACCCGAGCGGCACTACCCGCTGGTATAAGCTGGTGCACAAGGGTGTTCCGGGCGGCGGGTTGTACGACAGCACGGCCAACGGCGCATGGCTCTGGAGGACGGACATTGCAGCGTCCACTTCCATCAGTGGCGGTTACATCTACGGTTACGAAGGGTATGCACTGGACAACTGGTGTGTCAACTACCCGGGCGGAAATATCGAGTCCAGCGTGGCAAACCGCCTGATGACCGTGCATCTGCCCTACGTGAAGCAGGCGGATTGCAGTTCGGCCAATGTTTCCTCCGGCTCGAACGGCCTTTCGAGAAAGTGCTTTCTGCTTTCCGCGGTCGAGATGGGTGTTTACACCTGGCAGGGCATAGATGGCCTGATGGCACAGGAGGGTGCAAAGCTGGACTACTTCGACTATACGACTGATGCCACCAGCAAACGAAGCGCGAATGACGAATACTGGACTCGCTCCAAGCGAACCCACAACGGCAACTATATGTACGCGTTTTATGCGGACGGAAGTTTATGCAATGCAGGCTACAGAGAGGACTCGCACGGCCTGCGCCCCTGCATCGTGCTGCCGCTGAATACGCTGGTGACAACGATTAAGTTCTTCGCGGAGCTTAACTATATTTTCTGAGCACCCGGAAAGGAGAGTTCAAAATGGAAGAAACAGCGATCCGCCCCGGGTACACGATACCGACCGAGACCGACGGCACCCCGGCAGATTACAGCGCGATCGAGGCTGCGGTGAACGCACACAACCAAAATGCACAGCCCGGGGAAGCTTACTGGGGCATCCGGCTATGCGGGGCGGAGTACGAGGTGTACGAATACGGGGAAGTACCCCAGCCACCGACCGCCGAAGAACTGGCTGCACAGGAAGCGGCCCAGCAAAAGGCAGCGGCAAAGCAGAAAGCCGTGGACACCCTGCCCGAAACACTGGCCGCCCTGCAAAGCGCCCAAACCGACACCGACAGCCTGGTGGTGGATCAGGAGTACCGGTTGACCATGTTGGAGCTGGGGGTTACGCCGGAGGAATAAGAGTCGAGTCAGCCCATTTGTATCGTTTCGCTTATTGGCACACTGAAAAGGAATGCTGATGAGCGATTTTTTTACATTAAGATGGCTCATGCAGAACGTGAGCAGAAAGGAATCAAAATGGAACTCTACAACACCTGTGCACGCCTGATCGAACGCGGCAAGACCAACGGGATGCAGCGGAAGCTGGATATCTTCTTTGCCAACGACCGCCTGACCGAAGAGGAGTACGAAAAGCTGTGCACCCAGCTGGCCGAGAAACTGAAGGAGCAGGGGAATGCTTGATGTCATCGACGTTTCCCGCTGGCAGGGAACCATTGACTGGAAAAAAGTCAAGGCCAGCGGAAAAGTAGGTGGCGTGATGATCCGTGCAGTTTCCACCAAGAGCGGGCAGCTCTACGTCGATCCGTGCTTTGAAGCGAACTATGCCGGGGCCAAATCTGTGGGTTTGCCAGTTGGCGTATATGCTTACACCGTTGCAGTAACGGAAGGCATGGCAAAGAAGGAGCTGAACCTGCTCAAGACCTGCCTGGAAGGAAAGAGCTTTGAGCTGCCCATTGCTATAGACGTGGAGGACCCCCGTCTGAAAAGTCTGCCCGCAGCCGAGTTGACGAAACTTGTCAAAATGGAGCTCAGGGAGATCGAAAAGTGGGGGCTGTACGCGATCCTGTATACCTACTCGAACTTTGCCGACTACAGCCTGAACATGTGGCAGCTGAATGACTTTGACCTATGGCTGGCGGACTACCGGAACAAGCGGCCGACCCGCAAGCACGGTATGTGGCAGTACAGCTCCAAGGGCAAGGTGGCTGGTGTGAGCGGCGTGGTGGACATGAACCATGTCTACAAGGATTACCCGAGTATCATTACAAAAGCGGGTCTGACAAGCGTGAAGGGAGCGTGAACCCCACGGAAAGCTTTATCGTGACCCATTTCAATGAGGTGGTCTCCCTGATCATCGCGGCGGCGCTGGGATGGGCGGGGAAGGCGTTCTACGCCACCATCCAGGAGCAGAAGGCACTGAAAAAAGCGGTGAAGGCTCTGCTCCACGACAGACTCTATCAGAGCTGCCGGTACTACATCCAGCAAGGGTATGTTGACTCGGAAGGGCTGACCAACGTGGGGCTTGTATACGAGGCGTACCACGAACTGAAGGGCAACGGCACCGGCACGAACCTATACGAGCGGATGGAGGCACTGCCGCTGAGGGAAGATCACACAGCCTGAACAGGAGGACTTCAAAATGGATAAATACACCAATGCGAGTGCTGCGACCTGGGCGAGAACCATCTGCCTGATCGTGGCGCTGCTGAACAGTCTGCTGGCTTCGTTCAACAAGAGCCCGCTGCCCATCGACAACGAGCAGCTCCAGCAACTGGTCAGCACCCTTATCACCGTTGTGGTGGCCATTATCAACTGGTGGAAGAACAACTCCTTCACCAAGGAGGCCATCGAGGCAGACGAACTGTTTGCACGGCTGAGGGCGGAAAACAACGCCAGGAAGTAATCAAAATGGAGGAAAAGTCTATGGAAAAATATGGTGCCGCTGGGCATTGATATTTTCATGGACTTTTCTTTTTTGAGTTGTCGGATTTGAGCGATTTGTCGATGGATATATGCCCCGGCATCTGGTATAATAAGGGCACGATAAACAACTTGCGCCTATACCTGTGAAGAACGGAGAATACCTCACAACAATTAGGTAAATTTCCTATCCTAAAAACGGTACCACTGCCAGCCGCGTGGAGCGCGCCATCCGCCATGCCATCGAGG